>Ga0163161_10001039_pt1 | contig 21156 bp, 10 predicted proteins | sample S45metaG_FD_129847 | JGI IMG/M metagenome (GOLD analysis project Ga0163161, IMG submission 129847) | Switchgrass rhizosphere microbial communities from Kellogg Biological Station, Michigan, USA - S4-5 metaG | ecosystem: Host-associated > Plants > Roots > Rhizosphere > Soil | place: USA... | reverse complement strand
ATTGAAGATTACCATTTGCGGGCTGGCCTACATTGCCAGTCGGTTTTAGCAGACCGTTTTAGACCACATCAGGATTATTTCTTCTGAGGAATAGTTTTGTGTGCACATCTCGTTCCCTCCCGTAGCGGTAGGACGGGAGTGGGACACCCACGGGTGTGCTGGAGTCTAACCAGTCTGCTAACCCACTTCCGTTCTGCCACCATAATTTTAATGCTTTGACAGAACTCCCAATAAAAAGGAGTTGGCTTTGCACATTCATCATTTCTTGGCAGTCTTTGCCAAAGTCTATAACAACACAACTTAAATTTTTAAAACAGTTTGATCGCCACGAGGTTTATCAGACTTTAAATCGTCACGACTAAAAAACTTGCATCAACAATAAAACTTGAGATGTGCCAAGCACAGTCTTTACGGCTTTGCTATGCCTTTTTTTCTCACAAGAAAGGGCGGCGGATTTTATATCTCATTTATATACAACAAAAATTTATTTTATAACGGTAAAACTATGCCACATTCAAATCTTCCATTTCGTGCTTTAAGCGTACTTCATTCTGCAAGATATCTTTTTAATAAATACGGTTTTCACAATGTCGGGGTAGACCGAATTATTGAAGCAGCAAAAATCCCAAAAGCCACATTTTATAATTATTTTCATTCAAAAGAACGTCTTATCGAAATGAGTTTAACCTTTCAAAAAGATGGTTTAAAAGAAGAAGTGCTTTCAATTATTTATGTTCAAAAAGACTTAAACCTGCCTGACAAACTCCGGAAAATTTACTTTTTACATGCCGATTTAGACGGGCTTTATCATTTGCCATTTAAGGCTATTTTTGAAATTGCGAAAACACATCCAAAGGCGTATCAGGTGGTTGTTGAATATCGAAACTGGCTAATTAAAGAAATTTATAATTTACTTTTAACAAGTAATGTAAATGCGTCAAAACAAGATGCCCACATGTTTTTGTTTGTGATTGATGGGGCAATGGTTCAGCTTTTAGACCCGAACAAACTCGCTGAAAGGGAGAGGTTGCTTGAGTATTTTTTGTTAGGGTTTAGGTAAATAAAAAATGATACTCATTTTTAGATATTTTCCGATGAATAACATTAAAATTTCTTCACATACAGACAAATCTGTATAAAAAGCACTTTTACTTTGTAAGGGTTTTGTTAAAATATCGTTAATTTGATATGAGTCACGGTTTGATTAGATATGTTGAACTATAACAAATTTAATAAAAGTATCTTATTTATCTGTTTATCGGTAATGGGGGGATTAAGTTATGCTGCAGATCCTGATGAGCCGATTCGTCAGCGTATTCAGGCTGATCAGTCTACTCGTCAACAACAACGTGATACAGCACTAGAAAAACAAATCCAGCCCAATGTGAATGTCAATCTAGGGCAAGAACAAAATAAAATTTCAGCTCAGCAATTAGAATATTTACATTCTAATAGTGAAACCCCTTGTTTTGAAATTAAAAAAATACTTTTAGAAGGTGACTTAGCTCATCAATTCATATCAGATTTTAACGTAATTACGACTGGCCAGAACAATATTATTGGGCGTTGTTTAGGTGTGAATGGTCTCAATCAGGCACTTGATCTTGTTCAAAACAAAATTATTGCAGATGGATATGTCACAACCCGTGTTTTGCTTCCTCAGCAAAATATTGCATCTGGCACAGTTCGCGTTCGTGTGATTCCTGGACGAGTTGATCAGATTAAGTTTGCTGATGGTACTTCTAAACGTGCCCATTTATGGAATGCTTTACCGATGAAGTCAGGTGAGCTTTTAAATATCCGTGATATGGAACAGGGTTTGGAAAACTTTAAACGAGTACCCACGGTCGAGGCTGATTTTAAAATCCAGCCAGCAGAACAAAAAAATGATCCGGGCTATAGTGATGTAATTCTTGCATGGCAGCAGGCTAAACCTTATCGCTTACATGTGGGGATTGATGATTCAGGTTCTGATGCTACTGGAAAATACCAAGGCACAGCAACCTTGTCACTTGATCATGTGTTGACTTTAAATGATTTGTTTTATGTGAGTTATAACCATGACTTAGGTGGTAGCGGTTCTGGTAAGCATGGTACAGATGGCTTTTATGCAAGTTATACCATCCCATTTGATTATTGGTTGTTTTCAACCAGTTATAGCCATTCTAACTATTTACAAACAGTCGCTGGGAGCAGTGAGACGTATCAATATAGCGGTAAAAGTGAACTCATTAATGCAGATTTGTCCCGAATTATTTATCGCGATGCACACCGTAAAACTGCCGTAGGTTTTGGTGGCTGGTATCGTGAATCACAAAACTATATCAATGATGTTGAAGTAGAAGTACAACGCCGAAAAACGGCTGGCTGGAAAGCAAGTCTTGATCATACTGAATATTTTTCTAATGCCACATTAAGCGGTAACGTGACTTATAAGCGTGGTACAGGCTGGCTTAATGCAATGAGAGCCCCAGAAGAAAACTTTGGTGAAGCTTATACCCATGTTGGGATTTTACAGGCCAATGCTAGTTTACAAGTTCCTTTTAAAGTCGGGCAACAAAACCTGCAATATCTTGCAGAATGGCGTACCCAGCACAGTAATAAACCTTTAACACCGCAAGACCGCTTCTCGATTGGAAACCGTTATACCGTAAGAGGTTTTGACGGTGAGCAAACATTGTTGGCCGATAATGGCTTTTTAGTTCGCAATGAACTGAGAGGCTCAATCATGAATAAACCACATTCATGGTATGCCGGTATTGATTATGGAGAGGTGGGTGGAAAAACCGCGCATTATCCAAACCCTTTACCGGGTACCAGTTTGTTAGGTGCAGTTGTTGGATTACGTGGACAAATTGCCCCTTTGCATTTGAATTATGACGCTTTTGTCGGAGCACCGTTGAAAAAGCCAGATCACTTCGAAACGGATGATTACACGACTGGGTTTAGCGTGAACTGGACTTATTAATTTAAGTTCAAAGGTCCAGAACGCAATCAATTGTATTAAAAAAAGATTTAGTGAGATTTTAAAATGAATAAGAACCGTTATCGTATTATTTTTAGTCATGCTCGCGGTATGTTTATTGCTGTTGCCGAGATTGTAAAAAGCAAAACGAAGCAAGCAGGGCAAAGTCAGGGACCAAACGAAACAGATTCGGTGACGTCTTCAGTTCTACCTATTCATTATAAAAAACTAAATCCACTTAACTTTGCCGTTATTGGGTGTTTAGGGGCATTGGTGATCAGCTTGCCAATGAGTAGCGTTGCTGGAACTCAGATTATTGCAGACAAAGGTGCTCCTACATCGCAGCAGCCTACTATTTTAAATAGTGCAAATGGAACAACTCAGGTCAATATTCAGACACCAAGCGCAGGTGGTGTGTCGCGTAATACCTATACTCAGTTTGATGTCGGACAAGAAGGCGCAATTTTAAATAACTCGCGTAATAACACTCAAACCCAGATTGGTGGATGGGTACAAGGCAACCCATGGCTTGCAACAGGTGAAGCCAAAGTTATTTTGAACGAGGTAAATAGCAGTAATCCAAGTCAACTTAAAGGTTATATCGAAGTTGCAGGTAAACAGGCTCAAGTCGTCATTGCAAACCCTTCAGGTCTAATTTGTGATGGCTGTGGTGTGATTAACGCAGACCGTTTTACTTTAACCACGGGCCAAGCGGTAATGAATCAAGGCTATCTTGAATCTTTCCGTGTTCGTGAAGGTCAGGTTACGATTGAAGGTAAAGGTTTAAATGGAAGCTTAACACCTTATACAGATATTTATGCGCGTGCCTTAAAGGTCAATGCGGGGCTATATGCCAATGAACTTAACACGGTACTTGGACAAAATGATATTCAAGTCAAAGATCAGGTGACGCCTCAAATTAAAGCAGTTACAGGGTCTACATCTACACCTCAGCCGAACTTTGCCTTAGATGTGGGCCAGCTTGGTGGAATGTATGCCGGTAAAATCTTTCTAGTAGGAACAGAGCAAGGATTAGGTGTTCGTAATGCTGGCTCGATTAACAGTACCCAAAGCAGCCTTACCCTGAATGCAAATGGTGATTTGGTCAATAGTGGTAATTTGATTGCAAATAAAGATCAGGTGCAACTTAAAGCTCAAAACATTCAGAATACAGGGAATATCAGTAGCGCAACTTCACAAATTTCAGTTGAGAGTCAAAATCTAAATAACTCTGGTTTAATCAGCAGCGCAGATGAGTTGCATCTTCAAAATCAGAATAGTATTACTAATAGCGGTACGTTGAATGCCGCTCGAATAGCGATTAACTCTAAAAATCTAAAAAATAGTGGTTCTATCGAACAGACGGGTTTACAAGGACTTGATTTAAAATCGGGGTCGATGACTAACCTTGGCGGTAAAATCGGAATTGCTAAGACTTCTGGGGGAAATACTGGCGGATCTACGGGTGGAAGTGTTCCGACACTCCCAACAGATCCTTCTAAAGATGGAGGAAGTTTAGGCGTTGTAACACCAGTAGATACAACTCCAAAAACTTACGATACAGGTTTTATCCATGTGTCGGATGTACTCAATAATGATCAAGGAGCAATTATTGCCAACGGTGGTGTAGATTTAGACAGCCAAAATGGTTTAGATAACCAAGGTGGTCAGCTTAATTTAGGTGCTATCAATATTAAAGGGAATAGCTTTAATAATAACCAAGGTCAACTTACGGTTAAAAGTGCAAATATCCAAACCTCAAGTTTTACTAACCAGCAAGGCCAGCTTGCATCTAATAGCTCCCTCAATATTCAAAGTCAATCTGCTAACAATAAAGGCGGAAAAATTCAGTCGATTGGACAGCTTGATCTAGCGGTAACTGGTGAGTTGAATAATGTTGATGGACAAATTGCAAGTGGAGCAACTGTCAACGTTACGGCAAGTGATTTGAAGAACCAGTCAGGTGTTGTCTATTCAGAAAACCAATCTATAAATATTAAAGCGAATAAAGCAATTGATAATACTGAGGGGCTCATTCAGGCGAAAACCAATTTAAACTTGGATAGCCAATCTCTCAATAATACTGCCGGACAAATTGTCGCAGATCAAATTAATCAGAAACATGTAACTGTTAATAACAACCAAGGATCAATTGCGGCTCAGCAAAATCTAAACATTACTGCTGGACAGTTTGATAATACTCAAGGTCAAATACAAGCGAAATCAATAAAGTTACAACATGATCAACTTAAAAATACTGGCAGTATTTATGCAGATCAGGATTTAACAGTTACAGGACAAAATATTCAGAATGCTGGTACTTTAGCGGCTGGAAAAAATGTTCAGATCACCAGTTCAACTGTAGAAAATAGCGTAGCTGGATTAATTGCTGGGGGCCTAACCCGTGAAGGTAAACTAGGTGATGCTGGTGATGTGTTAATTAATGCAGATCAAGTTGGTTTGCATGGACAAACCTTAGCTGGCGGTAATTTAAAAGTACAAGCGCAAAGCAATATTGATGCAGCAAAAGGTCAATTACAGGCACAAAATATTGAGCTAGCTAGCGCGACTGGTAATATCTCTACACAGGCTGGAAATGTAGTTGCTCAAGACCAACTCAAGTTGGTTAGCCAAAATCTTATTAATAATCAGCAAGGACAATTAAGTGCCAAAAATGTATTGCTGACCGCCAAACAACTTGATAATAGCAAAGGCAAAATTCAGCATACTGGCAATAACGAACTTACTCTAAATTTTGTAAACGGTTTAAATAATAAAGCAGGTGAAATTAGCAGTAATGCATCTTCAATTAACCTGAACACGTCTGCTCTAAATAATGAGGCTGGAAAGATTATCCATGCAGGGAATCAGCAACTGAATATCACTGCCGATCAATTGCAAGGAGCACAAGGCCAGATTCTCAGTAATGGGCAGCTATTATTGAAGGGTGGACAAGTTGTATTAGATGGTGCAACTACTTCGGCGAATCAGATCAATATCTCTGCGGATAGCTTGAGTCATCAAAAAGGTCAAATGGTTCAGCGCGGAACATTAAACCCACTCACCTTAGCCATTAAAGACCAAATGAATAACCAATTAGGTCTGATACAAAGCCAGTCAGGTTTACAGCTAAAAACCAATACCCTTAATAATCAAGGTGGTCAGTTAAGTTCTGCGCTTAATTATGATGTACAACTTGATGTGGTAGGTTTACTCGATAATAGTCAATCAGGCAAAATTTATGCAGGTCAGAACGGCCTTATTCAAGCTGGCTCTATTGATAATAGATTAAGCGGGCTCATTTCTGCACAAAATGCATTAACCCTGACCAGCTTGGGAATCATTAATAACCAGTCGGGCAAAATTGTAGCGAATCAAGATGTCAGCCTTACTTCTAATGGCCTAGACAATAGCAGTGGTCAAATTGGTAGCAGCCAAGGCATCGTAGCGATTAATGCAGGATCTGGTTTACTTAATAATACTTCTGGCACTCTACAAGCTGAAAAAGATTTAACTGTAAGTGCTGACCAGATTAACAACCAATCTGGACTCATGAATAGCCAAAGCTCACTCGCTTTAAGTAGTCGTAAAAATATTAATAATACATCGGGACAAATCATTGCTAAACAAGATGTGACTACACAAAGCCAAGGTTTGACCAATAATTTAGGACAAATTGGTAGTGTTCAGGGCAATGTCTCATTAGATGCTGGTTCAGGTGATTTAAGTAATCAAACAGGCAAAATACTTGCAGCTCAAGATCTAACTCTAAGCGCTCAAAATTTAGATAATCAGTCTGGTCTTATCTCTGCTCAAAAACATTTGGCATTAAAAGTTCAAAAATTAAATAACCTTAAAGGGCAAATTCAAAGTGGCGATGCGATAGAAATTACGGGGCAAAGTCTGAATAACCAAGGAGGTTCAATTGAGACAAATGCTGATCTTACTTTAAATATTAATGGTGCATTAGATAACAGTCAGTCAGGTAAACTGACGGGCAACACTACAAAAATTACAGCAGGCTCGATAAATAACAGTAATAAAGGTCAAATTAATGCTACAAACACTTTAAATGTTTTATCGCAACAAGCGATTAATAACCAAACTGGGGTAATGGCCGCTAATCAGAACGTTTCTATTCAAAGTCAGGGCTTGGATAATACAAGTGGGCAAATTGGTAGCGTTCAGGGTTCATTAACCATTGATGCTAAAAAAGAAAAATTATTAAATACTTCAGGCTCGCTTCAAGCAGGAACAAGTCTGAAAATCACAAGTGGTGGTTTAAATAATGATTCAGGGACTATTCTTGCGCTCAGCGATAATACAATTACAAGCACTGGTGACATCAGCAATAAAGCCGGAAAAATTGCATCGAATGCTCATACTACAATTACAAGTCAGAATTTAACTAATCAAGCTGGAACGATTCAGTCAGGTAGTGGTTCAGCTTTAGATCTGGTGATTAATGGGGCATTGGATAATAGTCAAGCAGGCCAGTTACTGAGTGGTGCTGGTTTGAACCTACAAGTAAATTCTTTAGATAACAGTCAGCAAGGGCAAATCAGTGCACAGGATGCACTAAATATCATTAGTGCGGGGCTGATTAATAACCAATCCGGTACTTTGGTTGCAAACCAAAATGTAACTTTGAGCAGTAAGGGTTTGAATAATAATCAGGGACAGATTGGTAGTATTCAAGGCGGATTAGTTATTGATGCTGGGGATCAGGCTCTCACCAACAAGTCTGGCGTATTACAGGCAAAAACTGATTTAACAGCAAAGGCCTTATCTGTAGATAATACATCTGGACACTTCAGTGCTCAGGGTAAAATCGATTTAACTAGCCAACAAAATATTAATAATACCCAAGGTTCTATCGTTGCTGATCAAAACCTCAATATCCATAGTCAAGGTTTGATTAACAATCAAGGTAAGCTGGCAACTCAGGGTAATTTAACTGTTCAAGCAGGTACGCAAGCATTACAAAACCAAGGCGGTATTATTCAATCTGGACAAGATATGTCCGTGATAGCTGCATCCATTGATAACTCATTATCAGGACAGATTAATGCGCAAGGTAGCGCTACTCTCCAAAGCACTGGCCTTTTGAATAATGAAACAGGTGTTTTGGCAGCGGGACAGGATCTTACGCTTAACAGCAATGGTTTAAATAACACCAAAGGTAAAATTGGAAGTGTGAATGGTGCATTAAATATTAATGCAGGTTCTTCACTTTTAAATAATCAATCCGGATCATTACAGTCGTCTGGCGTAATTGATGTTAAAGCGGGTGGTGTTAATAACCAATTAGGCAAAATTACATCTTTAAAAGCGATAAATATAGATAGCCAACAACAGGCATTCACTAACCACCAAGGTACGATCAGCTCAGATCAGGTTTCGATTTTATCTGGTCTATTTAATAATGATCAGGGCCTTGTGCAGGCGAAAACGTCACTTGTGCTTGATACCAACGGGCAGAATCTGGTGAATACCAATAGCGGTACACAAGGTGGATTACTCAGCCAAGGTAATCTCACTTTAAAAAATCTTACTGCTCTTGATAATACGCAAGGTTACATTGCAAGTGGGCAAAATTTAGATTTAAGTGCAAATCAGGTTATTAACAATAAAGGAACTTTGCTTGCAACCCAAAATCTGAAATTACAAGGTACTGGTCAAAAACAATTGCTAAATAACCAGTCTGGACAGATTTTGTCGATGGGTGATATGCAGTTGACCATTGAACAGGTCAATAACCAAGGTAAATTGGTTGCAACAGACCCAGATAGCCATATCATGGCGGTGGGGCAACTAGACCTTGTAACCCAGCAATTAGATAACCAAAATACGTTAACGACTGACAGCACATCTGTTCAAGGTATTGATGCTGGAAATCTAAACTTAAGCACCCAAACTTTGAATAATAACTCTGGTGCAATCCGTAGTAATCAAAATGCCGTACTTAATGTTAGCGGGCAGTTGAACAACCAATCTGGTGAAATCAGCGCCGTTAAACAGCTTAATTTACAAGGTGACCAGCTTGTTATTAATAACCAAAAAGGCAAATTACTATCAGGCGAAAATTTAAATATTACGGCTCAATCTCTGACTGGTGATGGTCAGATTGCAAGTTTGGGTGATGCGAATATTACGTTGAAAGAAAGCTTTAAGCAGAGTCAAGACGGGCAACTACAAGCTAATAAAAATCTGAGTTTAAATACTGCTGCGGATATTACCAACGATGGAAAAATCAATGCAGGCAATACTTTAAAACTAAACGCAGCGAATATAACCAACAATAGTAATGCTCAGATTGAAAGTCACGATACACAAATTGAAGCCCAAGACCAGATTAATAACACTGGGCTGATCAATGGGGATTACACCACATTAAAAGCAAATACTGTAAATAACCAAGGTACGGGCCGTATCTATGGTACAGATCTTGCCATTAGCGCTAACACTTTAAATAACTTGCCAGATGTTCAAGGTAAGGCTCCTGTTATTGCTTCACGAGGTGATATGAACCTTGGTGTGGGTGTGTTAAATAATCTGGCGAATACGCAAGATTATGCGAGTCAGGCACTTATATTTAGTGCTGCAAACTTATATTTAGGTGGCGCTTTAGATGAAAACCGTAAAGCGACTGGTCAAGCTACTGTCATTAATAATGAAAGTGCAACGATTGAGTCACTTGGCAATATGCGTTTATCAGCCGCACAGATTAATAATATTAATAAGCATTTTATAACCGATGATAATGTTGAAGTATCACGTATAGATGGCCTAGAAAAATTCTGTAATGCCTGGTGTACCTTTGATGGCCAGTATGATGATGGTAACTGGTTTGAAGACTGGATGACATACACCTATAGTGAAATTACCTATGAAACCAAAACCATTGAATCTGCTCCAGGTCAAATTAAAGCAGGCGGAGATTTAGATTTAAGCGGTGCACAGGTATTTAATGATAAGAGCCAAATTTTAGCTGGAGGCGAGCTTATTAATTTGGGAGGCACCATTGTTTCAGATAATGGCATAAAAGGGACTAGAAAGGTTGTAGATCAGGGGACGGTGTATAAGCATTGGGAACATGAGGGTGATTGGGAGGGGCCTTTTGAAGTTTCAACTGAAACAACTATTGATGTGCCGATAGGTCAAGTTGCCGATCATTATGAGCTGAACCAAACGAATCAAGATATTACGGCTGTTTCTAAGAGTGCTAGTGGCCCAATCACTAATGTACAGACCAAAACAACTCATGTTAATGATCTAACAGCTACATCTAATACAACTTTTGTTGAGCAAGCAGGTGTAGCACAAAATAAAGATTTACAAGCAGCAGGTCAGACTTCTGTAAAAACAGATGTTCAAACTTCAGGGCTAAATGGAAACTCATCTAACGTTCAAAAAAAAGACAATAGTACTCAAATCTCTGTTCTGGACCAATTACAAGGTCAAAAAGTTTCTCAAGTTTCAGGTGCCTCAACTTCAGATCAGGCCACTGCACCAGATCAAGCCGGTACGGGGGAGCAACTCGAAATTCGTACCATTAATAACAACAATATTAAAGTTGCGAATAACGCCTTATATCGAACAGGAGCTGATAGTAAAGCCGGCTATATCATTGAGACTGACCCGAACTTTACCAATTACAACCAATGGTTGTCTTCAGACTATATGTTGAATGCTTTAGGCCTTGACCCAGCACTGCAACAAAAACGTCTAGGTGATGGTTTTTATGAGCAACGTATGGTGCAAGACCAGATAGCTAACTTAACTGGTTATCGTTTCTTGGAAGGTTATGCATCCGATGAGGAACAATATAAAGCTTTAATGAATAACGGGGTGACTTTTGCCAAACAATATGGCTTGCGTCCGGGTATTGCTTTAAGTGCTACACAAATTGCGCAATTGACGAGTGATATTGTCTGGTTAGTTGAAAAAGATGTGACTCTACAAGATGGAACGAAAACAAAAGCGCTTGTTCCACAAGTTTATGTAAAAGCTCGTGTAGGAGACTTAAAAGGTGACGGTTCTTTACTGACGGGTAATAGTGTTAACTTTAAGTTAAACGGCGACTTACTGAATGGTTCAACCATTGCTGGACGAGAAGCTGTTCAAATTACTGCAAATAATATTAATAACCTGATGGGCCGTATTCAGGGCAATACCGTTGATATCACTACGAAAAAAGACCTCAATAATATTGGTGGTCAAATCAGTGCCAAAGATGCAATGGCTGTTAAAGTCGGTGGTAATCTTAAAATTGAGACTACGACAAGAACATCGACAACTCAGGTAGGTGGTTTTGGTTCAAGTACAACAGGAGTGGATCGTGTTGCTGGGCTTTATGTAGGTAGTGGTAATAAGATTCAGCCAAATAAAGCAACTCTGGTTGTCGATGTTGCTGGAAATACTGTTCTTAAAGCTGCTGAACTCAATAACAGCAATGGCGTAGCGGTGATTAATACGGTAGGTAATGTTGACATTGGTACGGTAAAAACGGGTTATAAACTTACAACTTACCGTGATGCACAAAATCATGCGACTAGCCAGAAAACTCAAGATGTTGGTAGTCAGCTTAATAGCAATGGCTCATTATTGTTAAATGGACAAAATATTAAAGTACAAGGTTCTGGTTTAAATAGCGAACAAGGAACAACTCAACTTTCTGCAGTTAATCAGCTAGATATTGAAGAAGGTCGTAAGACAAGCCAGTATGATTATCAGTCTTATAACAAACATAAAGGTACGTTAAGTAGTAAAACTACAAGTGAGTCTATCCATGATCAGCGTGATGAATCAATTGTGAGTACGATCGAAGGTAACAAAGTCATACTAGATGCCAAGAATGTCAATATTCGTGGTAGCCAAGTCGTATCGAATGAGTTGACTCAGATTCAAGCCAAAGAGAATGTGAACATTACTGCTGCACAAAATCAGTATTCCAACCAACAAGAGCAGACTGTCAAAAAATCAGGATTTAAAGCTAGCCTTTCAGATGGTGTGGCAAGTGTAGGCTATGCAAAATCTAGTTTAAATACAAAAGAAGATGGAAAATCTACAACCTTAGCGCAAAGCGTAGTTCGTAGCCAAAAAGGTGATACGACTATTATTGCGGGCAAAGATTTGACTACTGAAGCAGCTATTTTAGATGCAGGAAAAGACCTCAATCTAAAAGGTGCAAATGTGAATTTAAATGCAGCATATGCAACCGATGAGCAACATTCAGAAGTTCATAGCAAACAGTCTGGTGTTTCAGTTGGTGTGACCTATTCTCCAGCTATGGCTGCTGCATCTGCTTACAAAAACAGTATGAACAATGGTCAATTCTCTGATAGCGCCGTTGGTCAAGTAATGGCTCAAGGTGAAGCTGTTCGAAAGGCATCTATGGCAGCAATGACACCAGTGACCATTCAAGCAGGTAGCAAAAAAACAAATGAGGTCAGTAATACATCCAGTACTCAAGCCGTAGTCACCCAAGCTACATCTAAAGGCAATTTAAATATTATTGCAACAGAAGGAAGTATTAATAGCCAAGGTGCACAACTTTCTGCCGAAGGTGATGCATTATTACATGCCAAGGAAAATATTAATCTAGGTGTTGCTGAGAGCCATTCAGAGCAAACTGCTGACCGTAAACAAAGTGGTTTTAGTATTGATAACCGTGATTGGGCTGCACCTGCCGGAACATTTAAAAACAAAAACCAAGGGGATGGCCGTAGTACACAAACGACAGGGACTCAGCTTTCTGTGAGTGGAAAAACAACGCTACAAACTGGGCAAGGTGACATCAATATTATCGGTAGTTCAGTTGCTTCAAAAGGTGATGTGAACCTTAATGCTGCTCGTGATATTAATATCAAGTCGAGCCAGAACAGCCAAAGTCAAAGTGAACAAAGCTCAAATAAAGGGATTGGTAGCGCGCAAATTTCAGATACTGAACAGTTCTATGGTTATATGAATGGTCAGAGCCAAAGCAATAGTCATGGCGTTGAACAGCAACGCAGTCAAGTGGGCAGTTTAGAAGGCAATGTCAATATTCAGGCAGGCCGTCAATATACTCAACAAGTTGCTGATGTTGTTGCTGCGAAAGATTTAAACATTAAGGCGCAAGATATTCAGGTTTTAGAAGGCCATGACACAGGTAGCTCATCTGAAAATAGCAAAGACTTAAAAATTGGACAATTTAGTCGTGTGAGTTCACCACTGATTGATTTATTAAATGCAGCAGATAAAGCGAAAAACAGTAAAGCAGATGACCGTACACAAGCCTTACAAGCGGTTGCAGCGGGTGCTCAGGGTTACCAAACATATAGTGATATAAAAGGTGGTGCACTATTTAAAGCTGAATCTGGCATTGGCTTTAGTACTAGTAAAAATCAGCAAGATAGCAGCTATGCCACTTCGCAACAAAACAACTTAAAAGCTGGCGGAAATGTCAACTTAACCAGTACCAATGGCGATATTCACCTTCAAAATACACAGGTGAAGGCAGAAGATAAAATCAATCTAGATTCTTCAAAAAATATTATTTTGGAGTCTGGTCAAAGCCAAAATAAAGCCGATGGTAAAAATAGTAATGCGGGCTTAAGTGTGGGTGTTGGTGTTTCTGTTGGCGCGCAAACAGGTGCTTATATTTATGGTGAGGCTGGTTTTGGTAAAGGCAGTAATCATTTAGATAGTAATACCCATAACCAAACGACGTTAGATGCAAAAAATATCAGCTTAACCAGTAAAGGCGACACCACTCTACGTGGTGCACAGGCAAAAGCAGACCGTATTGATGCAAATGTAGGCGGTCAACTTAAAGTTGAAAGTTTACAAGACACTGTTGAGCAAAATACCAAACAAACTGGAGCGGGTGGTCGTTTACAAGCTTCGTTTGGTACAGCTTGGCAGGCATCTGGTAATTTTAGTAGTAGCAAGGCTTCGGGTGATTCCAATAGCGTTAATCAACAATCTGGCCTATTTGCTGGAGATGGTGGTTACCATGTAAAAGCAGATAGTGTTGACTTAAAAGGTGGTGCAATTGTTTCGACTGCAACTAAAGATAAGAATGACCTGACCACGAACCGTTTAAGCTTTAGCAATATGGAAAACCAAAGTCAGTATGATGCGACTACAGTTAGCTTATCTGGTGGTACAAGTTTAGGCAAAGGTAAAACTGGAGATAGCAAAGCACCAACACCAACTAATAATGACAACTGGCGTAATGCAACCAGCTTTAGCCCAAGCCTGCCGCAACATGAGTCTGATAAAGACAGTAGTACAACTTATGCAACTTTAAGTGAGGGGAATATTAAAGTTGGTGGTAAGTCGACTACGGTTGAGCAATTGGGTATTCATAGCGATGCTTCGACAGCTAACAGAGCGGTTGAGACTTTACCGAACTTACAAACTATTTTAGATAAGCAAAAGACAGTAGCGGATGCGACTTCTACGATTGCGGCTGCCTCCCGTACTTATGCCCAAGATCAGATCAAGAATGCCGCAGCAGAAAAAGAAAAAATTGGTCAACAAATTGCAAGTCAATTAAGTCCAGAGGAACAAGCTAAACTCAAAGGGATGTCTGCGACAGACAAGGATAACTATTTGTCGCAATACGGTGTTTATGATGCTGCGCTTGCCAATGAAAAAACCGTGACCCAACAATGGGGTATGGGAGGTAATAAAGGGCGCGCTTTGAATGCTGTTACAACAGTGATTACAGGCGCACTTGGCGGACAAACTGATATTCAGGTTGCAGCCAACACCCTAGCTCCTTATGCAGCCAATGTTATTGGTGAGAAGTTTGGACATGGAGAAGATAAGAATAAAGCAGCACAATTAGCAAGTCATGCGATATTGGGTGCAACGCTAGCTTACTTAAATGGTGGCAATCCAGCAGCAGGTGGTAGTGCAGCAGTTGCAAGTGAAGCAGCAGCAGATTACTTTGCAAATCAATACAATGATGGCAAGACAGCGATTAATCCTGAAACAGGTAAGTTTGATGCAAACTTATTACCAGAAAACATCAAATCAGGTATTCGAGATTTAACGGCAGCGATTGGCGCAGTTGTTGGAGGCACAGTCGGAGATTCAGCATCGAGTGCACAGTTGGCGGGTGTGATTGGACAGAATGCGGTTGAGAATAATGAATTTTCGATCATTACTCAGGGAGTCGAAAAGAAATTAGCTGAAAACAAAAAGGAAAAAGCGGCCCAAGCTAAGTTCAGTTGTCCAAAAGGACAAAGCTGTATGATTCCAATACCTGAAAAGAGTCTGAGTGATAAAGCCTTAAATGCCATTAATGATATGACGCTTCGTCAACTTGCCGCAGTTGCGGGGGCAAAATATGATCCTTTGACAGGTGAGGAAATTACAGCAAATGAAAGACAGTTAGCTAAAGCCTCAATATTGGGATTAGGATTTACTAAACCTGTTTCTGGGGTTACTCGATTAACTGATGAGGCATTAGTTGCGATTGAAAAACAATATGGTAAAAGTATTGCTGAAAAAATTAGTAATAATTTTTACAGAGATGACGATCTTATTTCGAGGACGAAGGTGCGGGATGAAGGTCTTAAAAATGCTGAGAAAATTTCGACTGCAACAAATCCTAAAAATATTGCTAAAGGACAAGTGAATCAACCTAGAAATATACAGGAACAAATTGTGTGGAATGATGTTGTAGAAAATCCAAAATCTGGGGTTGAATTAAGAAGTCTAAATAAAGATCAAAGGTTTCCACAAGATGCTGGATTTGTAAAAATGAGTAGAACAGTTAAAACCAAAGAGGGGAAAACTGTTGAAGTACATTATCAGTATAATGATGTAACTAAAAAAGTTTACGATATGAAAATAGTTACTAAACCATTCCATGAACAATAGGGAGTATCTGAAATGATTGGTGTAAATGGTGATTGGAATGATGATATATATATATATGGTATATATCATAGTAATAGTGATGTATATTTTTATGGAATCTCTGGGGAAAAAGATAATGCTTTGGTGGCATTTAGGCAAAGAGATATAAAAATAAAAGATCCTAAAGTAACTTATGATATGGTTTATTTCGGTAATGATGGTCGTAGTCATTTCATGATGCTTCATTGGGCTTTAGCCGAAGATGGTTTGTTAGATAAATTGTTAGAACGTGACCCAGATTCTTTAGCATTATTTTCTAAATTGAGATGGCTTGATCGTAAGCAAGACTTTGCATGATTCAATTATATTTATTGCTTTAAGATTTTTATATAGGCTTGTTCATCTAAATGAATAAGCCTATAAAGTATAAAAAATCATTGCAAAAGTAGCATCAAAATTAAATAGCTTATGTTTGGAAAGGCCTGTGGAAATTCTACTTTAATAATAATTTATGAGGTAATAAAATTTTCGAAACCATGATAATACAGATTTATGAAAGGCTTACAAGTCTAGGGTTTGATGATTTTGGGACCTTGTATATAGGATATATGGGGATACCAGAATATGGGTGTTTAACTAATACAGATGTAGTCAATTATGTTTCCGAATTCTTGGAAAAAGATCAAAGCTTGGATATTAAAATAAATGATGTATTAGTGGAGTTGTTATTAATTGAGAGTCAAACACCAAGAAATGAGGTTACAATCTTATTAGAAAAAATCGTTCAAATTCTAGAGATTAATCTTTCAAAGTCAGTTAGAAAATGGCTGTTGGTATGTTTGAGTTTTTTCTTGGCGAATCTTAATTCGGATCCAGTATATGGATTATTGGAGTTGTCCAATTTTTGGATAGAGTGGGGACAACCCGATGATTCGCCACATTGTATACAAGGTGTAAGTAATGAAATATCAGCAGTCAATTATTATACTACTGAAAACTATGAGTTAATAATTCAGAAAAACTGGAATTGGTTAAATCAGGAGATTGATAAGTATAAGGGAACATAGCTAATAGCTAAGGATTCAGGTGATCTTGGGCTTAACCAACAGTCTGCCTTATTTGTAGGAAATTACTATCACTTATGACTCTGGCCCTAATTTAGTTGTGAATAAGGTGAAATAGATTATGTTAAAAGGATGGGTTAAATTAACAAAATTAGTAGGAAAATCTTTCTCTAGAGGAACTTTGATAAGATTTCCTTCATCATATCCCTTTGAAAATGAGGTCATTATGATGGTATCAGAGGCACCAAATGGAAATGGTTTATGTTTAATAACAGTTACAGGTTATAAGGCAGGTATAAATTGTTATCAGAAATTCCCAGAATCTGAAGTAAATTCAGAGATTGGTGCTGATTGGTTAATTCAGAATTGGAGTAAATGGGTTTGGCCAGAAGGTAATGTAAATGACGTATTAATTCACGAAGTTTTACAAGTAAATGATTTATAAATTAAGCTACATACTGGGAAATTGAAAATCTCCTATATTCATCTATATTGGAAACTACTTTAGAGATTTACTTAGTAGATTATATTTAGCATAGTGAGTCAGTAATACTGAACTTTTAAAAAGCCTATCAATATAAAATAAGATTTTTTATAAGGGGAAAGCCTGTGATCAAATATTTTAACAATGAATCATCTAAGAAATAAGTGTGATTATGGATATGATTAGTCGTCAAACAGAAATCTTAAATAGTTTATTGCAAATAATGCATGACAGTGTCTCTACCTCATATGAATCTTTAGAATGCGTATTTGATTATTATAAGGATCCTGATGATGGGTCTTTATCAATAGGTTCAAAATTTGCATATATTGATAAAGATAATGTTAATCATGCATTATTAAATGACCCCGATTATAGGGTCAATGAATTAATTATAAAACTACATGATTTAATGGTTGCCCATACAGGGGGGAGTTGGAAAGAGTTTACTCTTAGTTTAGATGAACATGGCAAGGCACATACTAAGTTTATCTACTATGAAAATTAATATTAACTATTAATATTTGAAAATAAAAAGCATTTCTAAATTGACATGCTTTTTATTGCTTAAAAGATTTTTGGCCGAATAGATAGCGATCATAATGATCATCTAACAGCGAAACAAAATTCAAAATTTTAGTCAACAGGAACTTAAGCTAATTTTTGAACATGTGAAATAGATAGTTCTGGGAAGTCTATTAAAGTTGGTAATGTACATTTAGATATTGTTAAATAATAGGTTAGTTATGAAAGCTATATTGAAGTCAATTGATTGGTCACATGAAAATCCATATGAATATATGCCAATAGAGCGAAGTGATATTTATATTACTTTTACTTGTGCTATTGGCCTTGAAAATGAAGAAGGGGTAGATTTTTTTGATATTACTGTTTGTAGTCCTGAGTATTTAATTTCAAATAATATGTTTGAAAATAAAATTATTAGAAATGTGTTGTTGGTAAGAGATTATGATTTTGAAAAAATATTAAATATTATTAACAAATATATTGATAAGTGTGGTGGAAATGATTGGGATGATATTTCATTTAAACTGTCGAGGTATTTTCAATGGGAGTATGAGGATTATATTGTATCGGAAAATAATTTTTGAAGTGAATTCACTGGGTGGTCATTATTTTGTAAAAACTTAATTTAAAAAATAGTAAAAGAGTAATTTTATCGTTATTTATCCTGATTTAAAAGTTGAAAGAAAAGAAAAATTCAGGATTTTTATTAAAAATAGAGAAATGTAATTTCTTTAGTGGGATAGAGTAATTTAAAAAAGCCTATCAATTTTAGATAGTTTTTTTATAAAAGTAGAGAATGATTAAGTGAAAAAATTAATTAAATTAATGCCAGATTATCAATGTTATCCTTTATGGGAATATGATGAACTTGGTTTAGTAGCTAATTTAAATCCAGAAGATTTACCAATATCACAGGTATTAATAGATAAGCTTATCTTATGGTCTGATATGTATGATGAAAATTTATGTTTAGATGATCCTATTAATTCTGGTTTTAAATCCATAGGGGATGAAAAAAATTCCAACTATTAGGAGAGGAATTGTTTAAATCTTTAAGAGAAGAATTAAATGGTCAGTATGAGGTAATTTATGAAATTTAAAATTTATCTAAACTAAGTGAGCTATTAATGTGCAATAGGCGTAAAAAAGAAAAATTACTAAATTGGTGAATTATTAGTGCAGTATATTAAGGGTATAGATTTACTTTAGTAGGGTTTTCAATGGTGAGCAGCTATTAATTAAAGTTCCCATCTGCTATTTTCTTTATATAAATATTCACAAAAGGTAGTTTATGTATAGCCATTCTCCCAATGCATATGACGTAATTATAGCTGGTGCGGGTCCTGTTGGCTTATTCCTGGCCTGTGAACTGTGCCTTGCAAATATTTCAGTCTTGGTATTGGAGCAAAATGAAAGTCCGAGTGCAGCCCTAAAACAGCTTCCATTTGGAATGCGTGGTCTTTCTGTACCTACTGTCGAAGCGCTTTATCGTCGTGGATTATTAAAAGAAATTACACCAGTACAGTTTGATAAAGGTAATATCCCTATAAATACAGCCGTAAATGAACAACAAGGCCGCCCAGGTGGACACTTTGCAGGCATCCAGTTTTTTCAGGAAAAGATTGATACCTCAAAATGGACATATCGTCTACCAAACCCTGCCAGTGAAGGCATGGCTGTCGAGATGCAGCATTTCGAATCAGTTTTGACTGCACGGGCGTTATCATTGGGAGTTATTATTAAGCGTGGGTTTTGCATAGAAAGTTTCAAGCAATCTGAAGACGATGTGATTGTTCACGCCTCAGGTGAAGTGTTCTCTGCACGTTGGCTTATTGGATGTGATGGTGGACGCAGCATAGTACGGAAAAAGGGTGGTTTTGAATTTATTGGTACGAATGCTGAGTTCACGGGCTATACAATTCAAGCCGAACTCGTCGATCCAGATATACTTGTCTCTGGCCGTCATTACACACCTACGGGTATGTTTACTTATAAAAAACCAGACTTCATTACAATGGTTGATTTTGATGGCGGGACTTCCTATCGTATGCAACAGCTTAGCCAAGAGCATGTGCAAACTGTATTGCAAAAAGTCACCGAAACCAATGTGAAAATTAAAAAACTTAATATTGTATCAACGTGGACAGATCGTGCTTATCAAGCTGCAACTTATCGTAATGGGCGTGTTTTACTGGCTGGTGATGCCGCACATATTCATTCCCCGCTAGGCGGTCAAGGTCTTAACCTCGGATTGGGTGATGCAATGAATCTTGGATGGAAACTAGCATCAATCATCCGAGATAAAACACCCGATGATTTGCTCAACAGTTACTTTACTGAACGGTATCCAGTAGGTGCACAAATTCTTGATTGGTCAAGGGCTCAGGTGGCACTTATGCGCCCAGAGCCAGCTTCACGTGCACTTGAAAAAATTATTCGTAGTTTAATTGATACATCTGATGGTGCAACGTATTTTGCGGAACAAGCATGGGGCGTTTCTCTTCGTTATGATTTGGGTGATCAACATCCGCTTGTTGGACGTAGTGCACCAGATTTTGAGTTAACTGATGGAACAACGCTAGGTGAACGATTAAGCGGAGGTAAGGCAGTACTTTTAGATTTTAATGGGCTCACTTTACTTCAAACAGCAGTAAAGCCTTGGAATAATCGAGTTTCCTATATTGCTAGTAAGGCTAAAGACCAACTCGGTTTAAGTGTGGTATTCGTTCGTCCTGATGGCTTTGTTGCATGGGTAAGCGATAGTGAAGAACCTGATTCTGAACTATTGGTTCACATATTGACGCAATGGTTTGGCCAGTCTGACAGAGAGAAAATTTAAAACGAGCAGATAAGTTAAAAATAATTATTAATGCTTAAAGCCCTCTATTCAATAGGGGGCTTTATTCTTTTAGATGTCAGCAAATGACATGAGATTTAATATAAATTTCAGTTAAATTTATAAAGAATCGCTAGTCATCTCACCATTGACCAGCCTTAAAATCTGCAATGGATTGCTGTCTTTTAAAGCTTCAGGCAATAAACTTTGCGGGTAGTTCTGGTAGCACACTGGGCGCAAGTAACGGTCAATGGCCAAAGTCCCAACTGAAGTGCCTCGTGCATCTGAAGTTGCTGGGTATGGCCCGCCGTGTACCATGGCATCACATACTTCAACACCCGTTGGATAACCGTTTATGAGTAATCGGCCTGCTTTTTCCTCTAACACTGGAACCACGTCTGCAAACTCGGTTAAATCTGCT
>Ga0163161_10001038_pt1 | contig 21157 bp, 11 predicted proteins | sample S45metaG_FD_129847 | JGI IMG/M metagenome (GOLD analysis project Ga0163161, IMG submission 129847) | Switchgrass rhizosphere microbial communities from Kellogg Biological Station, Michigan, USA - S4-5 metaG | ecosystem: Host-associated > Plants > Roots > Rhizosphere > Soil | place: USA... | reverse complement strand
AGTTGGCGGAAATTTAACCGATATGGAAGAACTGGTAAAGAAAATGCCGGCAGAAGAGCAGGCAAAAAGGATTTATGAAGTAGAAATAGCACATATTGTTAAAGCATATTATGCATTTTATGTATCAGATGTAAGTGGAAGTTTGCCTTATACAGATGCATTTATGGTAAGATACGGTGGTACTGAAACACCAAAGTATGATACGCAGGAAGCTTTATTTGAACTTTTGGATGCGCAACTGAAAAAATCAGCAACTATTTTGGGCACAACGCAAGCAACTGCACAAGCTTCTTTAGGTACAAATGATTTGTTTTTTCAGGGTAATGTTGCTAATTGGATAAAAGTTGCTAATTCTACCCGTTTACGTATCGCCATGCGTTTAATGAAAAGAGACGCTGTAAAAATGAAAGCTAAAGTTCTTGAAATTTTAGCTGCACCAGGCGGCTTAATTAATAGTGCAACAGATAGTTGGGTTTTCAAAGCCAATGCAACTTATGCAGATGGCGGAGATTGGTCGGCTGCAGGCCTACGGGCACCAAAACCAGTTGTAGATTTTATGTACACAAATGGTGATCCGAGGATCAGATTTTTTTATCAGCAAAATACATTTACCCAAGCTAATTTTGATGCTGCAAAAGCTCAAAATAAAATTGCCGCCTCAGCTACTTTTGATGCAAGAAGATTTTATGGTGTGCCAACAAGTCCTGATGTTTCAGCAGCACCCGCATTTGCAAATTTCTTTAATAATATCACTATTTCTGTGGTAAATTCAACGGGACAAACTGTTAATCAGACAATGGATTCGTTATCACTTATTCAGCCACGCTTATTTGCCGCAGGCGAGAATGGTGGAAAAGGCATAAATGCTTTTCCTTTAATTACCTATGCAGATGTTTGCTTTATGAGAGCGGAGTTAGCCGCCAGATCAGTAACAGCAGAATCAGCTGAAGATTGGTACAATAAAGGTGTAAATGCTTCGATTGCATTTTATGATGACCTGGCTAACAAAGCACAGATTGTGGATAGAAGTGGCGCTTTAAGTTATGTTGCCTCAACTCCTACTGAAATTGCTGCTTATACAGCTAAAGCTGATATTAAATTTGATGCAACTAGAGCCTTAGATCAAATTATCGGGCAGGCATATCTAAATTTCTTTAAACAACCTAATGAAGCTTGGGCGTTATATAAAAGAACAGGAATGCCAAATTCTACAACAGTTTTGAAACTCGAAAAAATTATTGCGAGCGGTACAGAACAGGTCATTCCAAGAAGAGCGAGTTTGGCTTTTCCTTCTGTTACCAATTTAAACTATCAAAACATTGTTGCTGCTTATAAAGTGATGCAAACAGACCCTGATTTTGGACAGGGCCCAGGTGATATTTTAGGTAGAGTTTGGTGGGATAAGAAATAAAAATATCTTTATATAAATTAATAGAACTCCTAATGTAATTTAGGAGTTCTTTTTGTATTATGAAATTAGTGATAGCTATTACATTAATCTTTCTTTTTCCATTTACAAAAGTACATGGTCAAGATGTTTTGCCGAACAAATTACTTTGGGCACAAATTGAAGCCAGTAATCTTATTAATGTTAAAAGTGAAGCAAAAATCGCACTGAAAAAGAATACTGCATTTGTATTCATCTCACCAGAGTGTCCACTTTGTAAGAACTATATGCTTGTGTTAAATGATCTGTGTAAAAAGTATCCCCAGATCAATATTATTGGGGTTGTGCCCGGAAAAAGTTATCCATTATTAGATATAAAACAATTTGCTGAAAATTACAATGCCCGCTTTGATATCTATTTAGATAAGAATAAAACCTTTACACAAGTCTTAAAAGCTAAAGTTACTCCCGAAGTTGTTTTAATAGACCAAAAAGGAAATATAAGATATCGGGGGTTAATTGATAACTGGCAGGCAAAACTTGGCGTAAAACGAAAGGTTGTTACTGAGCATTATCTGGATGATGCAATGAAGGATATCAATATTTCAAATTATAAACTTATACAGACTATACCTGTAGGCTGTCTTATAAATGATCTGTAATATGCTAAATAAATTTATTGCCATAATTGTATTTTGCTTTTTCTTTAAGTCTTCTTTTAGTCAGAAAATTACCTATTATGAGCATATTGCTCCAATAATCCGTAACAAATGTGCACCGTGTCACCGCCCGGGTGAAGCGGGGCCTTTTTCGTTATTAACTTATGATGATGTTGCCAAAAGAGTTTCATTTATTAGAGATGTTGTCGAATCAGGATTTATGCCTCCATGGAAACCCGATAATCATTATCGGATGTTTGCAAATGACCGATCTTTAACCGACAGCGAAAAGAAAACAATTATAAGCTGGATAGATAATAAGGCTCCAGAAGGAGTGAGCAAAAATAGTAAATCTGAAATCGATAACCTTATCTCAGGAACTCAATATACAAGAAAACCAGACATTACACTGAAGGTTAAAAAAGCATTTGTTGTTAAGGGAGATAATGAAGAACGATTCATTGTGTTTAAAATTCCATTCGAAATGGCCGCTGCAAAAAATGTTGCGGCAATGGAATTTGTTTCTGCCAACAAGAAAATCATTCACCATGCTAACTTTGCTATACATCCGGTGGCTGATAATATAGATATTAATCAGGCTGCAGATTTTGTAAATTTAACCGACGAGTCTAGGATTAATTATGATCAATATTTGCCATTTAAGAAAGAAATGACTTATTATGGTGGTTGGATACCCGGTACTTCCTTTGAGTCTTACCCTGCTGATTTAGGTTGGGTGATGCCTAAAAGGGGAGTTGTATTACTAACAGTTCATTATGCGCCCCTTGCTAAAGATGAGGAAGACATATCGGGTATAAATCTGTTTTTTAAAGAAACGCCAATTAAACGAGTAGTAAATGTGGTGAGTTTAGGGTCTGGTGGAGTTGGGGAAAGTTCTATCGATCCTTATTTTATGATCCAGGCCGATTCGGTTAAAAAATTCAATCTTAAAATTTTAACTCCCCAAGATCAGTCCTTGTTGTACATATGGCCACATATGCATTTGCTAGGTAAGAGTTTTAAATCTTATGCTGTTACAGCTGCAGGTGATACCATTAAACTGATATCCATTCCCGACTGGGATTTTAGATGGCAAGAAATCTATAGATTTAATAAGTTGATTAAAGTTCCTAAAGGATCGGTACTGACTATAGAAGGTACATATGATAATACTAAGGATAATCCAAATAATCCAAATAATCCTCCATAAATGGTATTTTCTGCCAACGACATGAAATCTACGGACGAAATGCTTACCATGTTACTTATATTTCTCAAATATGAAGAAGGCGATGAAAATAAAAGCCTTGATATTTTAGAAAGTCAAAAAAAGTAGTTAAAAGAATGCAGATAAAGCTGCCCAATGCAGCAGGCTTCATTGCCAGGAAATATTTATCCAAATAAAAATTGACTGCTTATCCATTTAGCGGAAATATGTCTTAATTTATTACAAAGCTTTGATTATTCCAGTTTTATAAGATGCTTTTTCAAGGAGCTTAATAAATTGGAATTGATATTTCAAGTTAATTTTCAACTGTTTACATGATTATTTTCATCAAATCGGATTTAAAAATTGCAATTTTCTTTCTATCAAATTGATTTATTTGTAAAGTATAGCCGCAAGCAAGTCAATTTTATATAATCTTTTTAATTTTTTTAAAAAGATTAATTTTCTTTTCTTTTTTTTATAAATTTATACAAACCAAATCAAAAATGTCTGTAACTATTAAGAAAGCACAACGATTAAGAGCCGATATCATTAAGCTACTTTATTATAAAAAAAAGTCATCGCTTACTGATTTAAGCAAGCGTACTAAAAAGAGCTTGCCTTTAATCACGTCGACTGTAAATGCATTGATAGAAGATGGCTTAATTATCGAACAAGGGTTAGCACCATCTACAGGCGGCAGACGCCCTTTAAATTTTTTATTAAACCCCGATTATAAGAGGTACATAATAGCCGTCGCAATGGATCAGTTAACAAGTCAGTTAACGATATACGATTTGTCCAATCACCAGGTTTTACCAACGCAGGTGATAGATTTAGACATGACCGAAAGTAAAAGTGCCGATACTTTAATTGAATTCATTGACCATTGCATAAAAAAATCAACAATCGATAAAGAAAATTTCTTGGGGATTGGGATAGGTATGCCGGGTTTTGTTAATGCAGAAAAGGGAATGAACTATTCCTTTATGCAAGTTGAAAATGATATAAGCCTGCAAGATTACCTTGCTAAAAAATTAAGTTTACCAGTTTACATAGATAATGACTCGAGTTTGATTGCCTTAGCTGAATTAAACTTTGGTGAAGCAAGAAATTTAAAAGATGTACTCGTAGTTAATATTGGCTGGGGTACAGGTTTGGGAATGATTATTAATGGGAAATTATACCGCGGTAGTAGTGGTTATGCTGGTGAATTTAGTCACATTCCTTTATCTAATTCAAATACCTTATGCTCCTGTGGTAAAAGAGGCTGCCTTGAAGTTGAAACCTCTCTTTTAGTGATGGTTCAAAAAGCAGAAGCAGCGGTAAAAAATGGAGAAGAAACAAGTTTAAAAACGCTTTTTAACGATAAAAGTAAAAGCCATGTTGATCATTTCTTGAATGCAGTTGTAAAACAAGATCCTGTAGCCATTTCTATATTAGCTGATGCGGCATTTCAGATTGGTAAAGGATTAGCTACTTTGATCCATATTATGAATCCTGAACGGATTGTGTTAAGTGGCCGTGGTGCAAAAGCAGGAAAAATGCTTCTGCCGCCAATACAGCAGGCTATTAATGAATTTTGCATACCGAGAGTAGCCGAACAAACGGAAATTAAGTTGTCTGCATTGACCGATGAGGCCGAGCTATTGGCAGCAGCTAGTTTGATGGTAGAAAATAGCTTATTTGAATAATTAAAACTAAACAGACAAGTAATATAATTTTTAACTAACAGCCGAAACTATGAGAGAATAAAAAAAGAACCATTAAACCGAATTTTGAACCACCTTTTAACTAATACTAACCTAAACGAATTATGAAAAAAATGTACTTACAGTGCTTATGTGTGTTGTTGTTAACTTTTTTGACAATAACCGCTTTTGCACAAAAAACCATTACCGGTACGGTGGTGGAAGCATCTGGGCCAATACCAGGTGTAAGTGTCGCTATTAAAGGCACAACTAAAGCTACCCAAACAGATGCTGCGGGTAAATTCTCTATTTCGGCTACAGAAGGAAATATCCTAGTTTTTAGATCTGTTGGATATGTTTCAAAAGAAATGACTGTAGGAGCATCTTCAACTATAAATGTTAGGCTAGAATCCTCTTCTAACAGTTTGGATGAAGTTCAGGTAACCACAGCTTTTGGTATAAAGAAAGAAAAAAGAGCTTTAGGTTACTCTACGCAAGAAGTTGCAGGTAAAGATTTAATTATTGGCCAGGCACCAACTATTGCACAGGGTTTGATGGGTAAAGTAGCTGGGTTACAAATCTCACAATCGGGCGGAGGTGTAGAAGGTGGCTCATCGAGAATTGTTGTCCGTGGAAATACTTCATTAACAGGCGATAACAGGGCTCTGATTATTGTTGACGGTGTAGCGCTTAATAATGACCCTGCCAATGTGAACGGTAACAATACTTCATCTGTTGCGGGGAGTACCGGTGCTGATGTTTCTTCTAATAACGATTGGGGTACAGGCATGAATTTCATCAACCAGGATGATATTGAAAGTATTACCGTACTAAAAGGTCCGGCTGCTGCTGCATTATACGGTGCGAGAGGAGGTAATGGTGTTATTTTAATTACCCGTAAAAAGGGGAGTAATAGGCCAGGACTAGGTATTGATTATAATTACACTTACCGACATACCAATCCTTACGAAATACAAAACTTTCAAAATGAGTACGGCCAGGGTGGTGTTGCCTCAATGCTAACAGCTGATAACAATAAAATGTTCCCCGTTAACGGTGCGGGGCAGCGGTACCAGATTGGAAATGGATATAACCCAACAGGAACCTATTTAAGTAATTCTTTTGGTACGGTTCCTTATCCCAATGGGAAATTAACTGATGCTTATTTCAGTTATCCTGGAAGCCAATCATGGGGCCCAAGATTTGATAATCAGCCGATCTTAAATTACGATGGTGTATTAAGACCTTATTCTGCCCAGCCTGATAACTGGAAGGCATTTTTTCCTGATGGTTCTGTAGTGAGTCATAATGTGGCGATTTCTGGAGGAAGTGAGAATGCCACAGGCCGACTTTCTTATACTAGAAATGATACCAAAGCCAACATCCTAAACAGTAATATGCAGTCAAATACTTTTAATCTGGGTTCTACGTTAAAAGTTTCTAAAAAATTAAGTGCTGAAGTTACTGCAAGCTATGTTAATTTCACGCGCTTGAATGCTCCTACTGTTGGTTCAGGTTATCTTGGGGGAGTGATTTACTCTATGCCAAGAGATTATAATCCTTATGTTGATTTTGATAATACCTATGGCCCTAACAACACGCGTAAAGATGTACTTACCTCAAGTAATTTTCCGGCAGGTTCACCAGCTTATCCCTTCAGCGGAGGTTATTTGGGCAATCAATATTGGAATGCATTTAATAACAATACCGTATTTAACAGGAACGGATTAACAGGTGGAATGAAGTTAATGGCCGATTTAACCGATTTCTTAAATGTTACGGCACAGGGCGGTGTAGATAATTCAAATGATGTAACTACCGTAAAAAACCAACCTACCGATATACTAGGACAGGCAAATGGCGCATATAAATTAGCACAGGCGAAAAATTTATCAACCAATCTTCAAGCTTTTGCACGCTTACACAAAGATAATCTTTTTGGTAAAGAGATTAATGCCAGTTTGACTGCAGGTGTAGAAAGATATTACAGAAATGATTATATTTCAAGTAACAGAACTGATGGTAATTTGGTGAAACCATTCGTTTTTGCGCTAAATAACGGTGCAAATCCGGTTCCTCAACCAGAAGAAACTAAATACGCTAAAAAGATCAACTCTGCATATAGTTTCTTAAACCTTTCTTATAAAAACTACTTATTTTTAGAAGCTACAGCACGTAATGACTGGTCGAGTACATTAGCAAATGGTTCGAACTCATATTTTTACCCAGCAGCTAATTTAAGTTACGTGTTTACTGATGGCATTAAAGGAATGCAGAACAGTTTGCCTTGGTTAAGCTTTGGTAAACTGAAACTTTCTTATGCGGAAACAGGTTCTGATACCGATCCTTATACTATTTTTAACGTTTTGGACGTATCTACAAATAATGGCCAGCAGGCTCAGAGTTTACCGGGAACATTAAAATTTGAAGGCGTGAAGCCCCAAAGAAGCAGGTCTTACGAAGCTGGTTTATCGTTAGGTTTCTTTAAAAATAGGTTAAATGTAGATTTAACAGCTTATTCGATGAAAACCTTTAATCAGATTCTCGATAACCCATTGGCCTTGTCATCTGGTTTTAGCACTGTTAAAATTAATACAGGCTCACTGGGTAATACGGGTTTTGAATTTATCATTAGCGGATCTCCGATAAAAACGAAAGATTTTAGCTGGGATGTATCTGTTAGCGGAGCGCATGCCAGAACCAAAGTTTTAGCCTTACAGGATGGCGTAAATACCTTAACATTAGGTAACTTTTTTGGTGGTAATGGTATTTCTCAACGAGTTACCGTTGGTGATTATTATGGCACATTGTATGGTAAAGATTTTACATACTTAAATGGCAATAAAGTCGTAAAACGTGCTTTAGGTACCGATGGGCTACCTTTACAATATACCGTTGATGGTAAAAGTTATTATGCTGGTACCCAATGGGTATTGAGTGATGGAGAGGTTCCTATTGGCAATTCGCAACCATTTTTAACCGGTGGTATTACAAATACTTTTAAATATAAAGCATTTTCATTGTATGTATTGGCTGATGCGAAGATTGGTGGTGATACATTTTTTGGCTCTTATGCAGCTGGTATGGGGAGTGGCAACTTAGAAGAAACCTTAAAAGAACGTAATGGCGGAGGATTGCCTTTAGTATATCCTGATGGAACACGTGCAAACACAGGTGTAATATTGGATGGCGTATTTGCTGATGGTACGAGGAATACTGATGTGGTTAACTACCAATGGTATTATCAGGGAACATTTTCAGCATGGAACCACCTTGGCGTACCCCGGTCTGCTGCGGTATTTAAAAACTCATGGATGAAATTAAGGGAGGTTGCCCTAACTTATCAGGTTCCTGCGAAATTCATTCAAAAAACCAAATTTATTCAAAACCTGTCGCTTTCATTAGTTGGAAGAGATCTCTTCTATATTTTTACTACTATACCTAAAGGACTAAACCCAGAAGGAGTAAACAGTATCGGTAATATGCAAGGAATTGAATACGATTCGTTGCCAAAAACAAGATCGTTTGGTTTCACGATACGTTCTTCATTTTAATAATTTAAAACATTAAGACATGAAAATTCAACATAAAATAATCCACACAGTACTTGGCATATCGCTAATGTCTGTTATGGTATCGTGTAAAAAGGGTTTCGAAGAATTAAATAAGCCATATAAAGACGCAACTGTTTCTACAGCAACACCTGCAGGGTTTTTTAATAACTTGGCCAAACGCGCAACGCAAGAAGATTATACCTTATATACGGGTTTGTTTATGCCAGTTACAAACCAGCAGGGTGTGCAAAACCGAAACTTGCCGTATACTAACTATATTACTTCTTTTTGGAGTACCTATTATTCTGATTTAGCAGATTATAAACAACTATTAAAGTTGATAAGTTCTTCTCCAAATCCAGGTGTATATAGTGATGTAAAGTATATGGCCAACATTTTAATGGCTCAAAAAACGTTGTCTATGTTAGATCGCTACGGGGATATACCATATAGCCAAGCTGGTATTGCTACTGAAGGTGCAGCTAATTATCAGCCACAATACGATAAGGAGGAGTCTGTTTACAGTAGTGTTTTAGATGATTTAAAGGCTGCTACCTCAGGGATAGGAGGTGCAAATCAGAGCTCAATTGGTACTTATGAGTCTTTTTTGGCGAATGATTTTGTAGCCTGGAAAAAATTCGGTAATGCACTTAGGTTGCGCTATGCAGTACGTTTAAGTAAAACAAATTTGCAAACCAAAGCTAAAGAAACAATTGCTGAAATTCTTGGTAACCCATCAATTTACCCATTGCCAAACGATCAGGATCTTACTGCTTTATATAAAAGTAATTATGGTAGCTACCCATTGGTTGTAGTGCCAAATAGTCCAGACTATGGCGATCGTTTTTGGTATGCATTTCGTGAGCTTTCGGTTTCGAATATCAGGATGAGTTCTAACGTATTTGCTAAGATGTCATCAACCAATGCAGATGATGGTTCAGGGTTCTTCGACCCACGTTACAAGGTATGGTTTATGCCAAATAATGCAGGTAAATGGGTGCCTCAGCCTCAAAACGGAACTGTCGCAGATGGTGGTACACCTTATCCAAATACGTCAGCTAATGCTCCAATGGCTCTAGGTACCGATCCAGACAATAAGTTTGCTTCTTTCAATTATTATCTGGTTCGCGATTTTCAGAGTTTTCCTTATGTAATCATTTCAGAAGCTGACGTACATTTCTTAAAAGCTGAAATTTATAATCAAGGTATAGGTGTGGCCGCAAATCAGGCTTTGGCAGAAACAGAGTATAATTTGGGAATAAGAGCTTCGGTAAATTTTTGGTATACTACTGTTAACAGTAATACAACAGCTATTTGGCCAACTGCTGCCAAACCTGGTCCAATTACACAAGCACAAATTGATGTATTTACCAATAATCCAGCTGTGAAGTTTACAACAGGTGATGTGGCAGGAAATTATAAAAAAATAATAACCCAATCATGGTTAGCGAGTATGTTTAATGCTGTTGAAACCTGGTGTACAGTGCGCCGTACGGGATTAACACCAAAAGATGCTACGTATACACCGACTACCTATAACAGATTGCCATATCCTGACGATGAAAAAACAAATAATGCGGCAAATCTTTCTGCCATTGGTGGTAATGTAAGTCCAGAAGTTCAGATTCAGAAGAAAGTTTATTGGATGCCTTAATTGCGCAACAATTTTGATTAAAAACAATGTCCCGGCCAATTTTGGTCGGGATTTTACAACCTAATTATGAAACTAAAAAATTGCTTTCTTTTCTGTTTTGTGCTATTTGCTGTGAATTCGTTTGCCCAGCAGAACGACATTATGCCCCAGTCGGAGATTTATGAATGGCCAAAAGATGATGCAGTTAAAAAGAAACTCGATACCTGGCAGGATAAAAAGTTTGGAATGATTATCCACTGGGGGCTTTATGCTGTCCCAGGGATTATCGAGTCTTGGTCGATCTGTTCTGAAGATTGGATTGATAGAGACAGTACCATTAAATACGAAGATTATAAAAAATGGTATTGGGGCCTAAACGAAAAATTTAACCCAATAAAATTCAATCCTGAGCAATGGGCCAAAGCAGGTAAAAGTGCAGGAATGAAATATTTGGTGTTTACCACTAAACATCACGATGGCTTTGCCATGTTCGATACCAAACAATCTGATTTTAGTATCGCAAAAGGTCCTTTTTCAACCAATGCTAAAAAAGACGTGGCTAAATATGTGTTCGATGCTTTCCGTAAGGAAAATTTTATGATTGGCGCTTATTTTTCTAAACCCGATTGGCATTCGCAATACTATTGGTGGGACAAATATGCCACTGCAGATAGAAATAACAATTACGACATCAGGAAGAACCCATGGCGGTGGAATATGTTCAAAAGCTATACTCAGAACCAGATTGGAGAGTTAATGAACAATTATGGAAGTATTGATATTTTATGGTTAGATGGCGGATGGGTCCGTCCCCGGGCTAGCGTAAATAAAGAAGTACTTTCTTGGGGTGCCCCTATTCCAGCGTGGAGTCAGGATATTGATATGCCTAAAATTGCCGCTGATGCCAGAAAAGCACAGCCTGGTTTAATTGTAGTTGATAGAACGGTACATGGCCAGTTTGAAAACTACCAAACCCCTGAACAGAAAATACCTGAAAAGCAATTGGATTATCCATGGGAAAGCTGCATGACTTTAGGCGGTGCATGGGGCTTTGTACCTAACGATCAGTATAAATCGGCAGGCGAAGTGGTTCATAAATTAGTAGAAATAGTAGCTAAAGGTGGAAGTTTGCTTTTAGGTATTGGTCCGAAAGCAGATGGAACACTCCCAGATCATGTGATTACAAGATTGGATGAAATTGGGAAGTGGACCAGTAAAAATGGTATTGCCATTTACGGAACAAGGATTACCAAAAACTATCATGATGGACAGAACTGGTTTACACAAAGTAAAGATGGTAAAACTATTTACGGTATCAGTTTAATTAGCAATACGCCGAGCAAAGAAATTTCATGGCAAGGGAGTATTCCTAAAAAAGGAAGTCTCATTACCATTTTAAGTACCAACCAAAAGGTAAAATGGACATTGAAAGATGGCAAGGTACACTTCGATTTTCCTAAAACAGAGGAGAAAATAGCCTTGACTTTTTCTTTTACGCCCGAAACTAATTAGCAATGCCGAAACTGAGAAGATATTTATACTTATTGCCTGCCTTGTTTTTCGGCAGTGGCCTTTTTGCTCAAGTTAAAAAAGGGCAATCTTTACCCTATAAAAATCCAAAATTAAGTGTCGATTTGAGAGTAAAAGACCTCATTTCGAGAATGACGCCAGAAGAGAAATTCTGGCAGTTATTTATGATTCCTGGAGATGTTACAACTGAAAATAAGACACAATTTAAAAATGGTATTTTTGGTTTGCAGATAAGTGCTGCTGCACAGGGAAGTGGTAATGCACAACAAATGTTAACCTACAATACTTCTGAAGACGGACTTTCTCTGGCTAAAAAGGTAAATAAAATTCAAAAATATTTTGTTGAGGAAACCCGTTTGGGCATTCCCATCATTCCATTTGATGAGGCTTTACATGGTTTGGTTAGGCAAGGCGCTACGGCCTTCCCGCAATCAATTGGTTTGGCTGCAAGTTTTGATACTACTTTAGTGGCCAAAATCGGTACCGCTATTGCCAACGAGGCAAGGGCACGCGGTTTAAGAGATCTTTTGGCACCTGTAATCAATATGGCTACAGATGTAAGATGGGGCAGGGTAGAAGAAACCTACGGAGAAGATCCTTATCTAACGACTGTTTTGGGCCATGCTTTTATGAATGCAATAGAAAGGCAGAATATCATTGTTACCCCAAAACATTTTATTGCCAATGTTGGCGATGGCGGGCGGGATAGCTACCCGATAGAGATGGATAAACATTTTTTAGAAGAAATCCACTTTCCGGCATTTAAAGATGGGGTTAAAAACATAGGTATCCGTTCATTAATGACTTCCTATAACAGCGTTTTTGGTACTCCGGCAACCTCAAATAAATGGCTGCTTACCACTAAATTAAAAACAGAATGGGGCTTTAAAGGTTTCGTAATTTCTGATGCAGGTGCAGTTGGAGGTGCCAATGTATTACATTTTACAGCTAAAGATTATAAAGATGCCACAGCGCAATCAATTAACGCTGGCCTTGATGTAATCTTCCAGGTAGATTATAACCATTACAAACTTTTTCTACCCGCATTTTTAGATGGTAGTATTCCAAAATCGCGAATAGATGATGCATTGTCAAGGGTGCTGAAAGCTAAATTCGAGCTGGGGCTGTTTGAGCACCCTTACGTAGATGAAAGTATTGCTGAAAAGATGCTAAGCGATCAAAGTAATCACAATCTAGCCAAAGAGGCCGCTCTAAAATCTTTTGTGCTCCTGAAAAATGATAACAACACGCTTCCGTTAAAAAGTGCAAAGCAGATCTTACTGGTAGGGGAAGATGCTATTGAAGCCAGATTAGGTGGCTATAGCGGTACCGGAAACAATAAGATAAATATATTGGATGGCTTAAAAAATGCAGTTGCCAATAATGTTAAGGTTAATTATGTAAAAGGCAGTAGCCGGGAACTACAATCTTTTATTCCGGTAGATAGCCAGTTTCTTTCTGGTAATCAGAAAGCAGGATTAATGGGAAGCTATTACAAAGGACTTCAAATGTCAGGGAAACCCGTTAAAGAAGTAGATGATAAGGCTGTTAATTTCAGTTGGACATTATACCCACCAGACGAGCAGCTCCAATTGGATGATTATTCGGTAAGGTGGACAGGTAAAATTAAGGTGCCGCAAAATATTGATGTTAATATCGGATTGGAGGGAAATGATGGTTACCGATTATATCTGGATAACCAGTTACTTATCGATAATTGGGATAAAAAATCTTTCAATACGAAGACCGTTCCGTTTCATTTCGAGAAAAATAAGGAGTATGCAATTAAGATCGAATTTTTTGAGCCTAAAGGCAATGGAAAAATTAAACTGATCTGGGACTATAATATCAGGAAATCAAACGAAATAGCTGATGCAGTGGCTTCGGCAAAAAATAACGATGCAATCGTATTTGTTGCAGGTATAAAAGAAGGAGAGTTTTTAGATCGGGCGATGTTAAACCTGCCTGGTAATCAAGAAATGCTATTGGAAGAACTCGCAAAAACCGGAAAACCTATTATCGTGATATTAACCGGTGGAAGTGCCATTAATATGCAGCCTTGGTTAAATAAAGTAAACGCCGTTTTAAATGTATGGTATCCAGGCGAAGCAGGCGGAAGCGCCATTGCCGACGTATTGCTTGGCAAGGTAAGTCCATCAGGTAAACTTCCAATTACTTACCCGATAGATGAATCGCAGTTACCATTGGTTTACAACCATAAACCCACGGGAAGAGGCGATGATTATAACAACTTAAGCGGAGAACCACTTTTCCCATTTGGATATGGATTAAGTTATACCAACTTTTCTTACAACAATTTGAAGTTTAACCGTAAAAGTATTGCTAGAAATGAATCTGCTAACTTAAGTTTCGAGCTTAAAAATACAGGCAATTACGATGGTGAAGAAGTGGTGCAATTGTATATGCGGCCTTTGTTAAGCAAATTGGCACAACCTGTTCTTGCACTGAGGGCTTTCCAGCGGATACATTTAAAGGTTGGCGAAACAAAGGTAATTTCATTCAAACTGGATAAAGAGGTGCTGCAAACACTCAATATCAATAATGTATGGGAAGTAGCTTCAGGAGAATATAGAATTATGATCGGATCATCAAGTAAATCACTTTATTTAAAAGATAATTTAACTGTTAAGCCTTAAAAAATACCTCCTATGGTTGGGTATAAACCATATCAAGTAATTTTGCCGCAGATTCTGGTTAAATCTGCGGCTTTTTAAGATTAATCTAATCCATAATTCTTTAGTGCAATGGAAACATAGCCATTTTGTACAGACATGTTAAGATTAGAAAAAGTAATTGTTTTATCGGTAGCATTTATAACTCCATTAACTGTAGAGCCGTTTGCATTTGCTGTGGCAGATACCGGCATATATCCTGAACTTATTTTTACTACTAGCGTCGAGCTTGGATTATAATTGCTAATGTTATAAACATAAGTGGCGGTAGTATTTACTGGCGGGGTAGAAATTGTGGCAGCAATGTGAGTTCCATTAAGTATTAATCCATAATAAGTTGGTGTATTACTCATGGTTGTAACCCTGAAGGAGTACGTATATGTAGGATAACCATATAAATAATTTAAGGCAACGATATCATTTGTATTAAAAGAACGATCTACACCATTATTGCAGGCAAGCATAAGTGAATTGGGCTCGGCAGAAGCGGGAGTTCCAGGTATTTGAATTGCGCCCGGAAAGTTTTGAATATCAGCGCTATTATAGCTATTACCTTCATCCCAACTTACTGGACAGCTATAACCCCGGTCGTAATAGTCAGTATGTCTTAGACCTATACAGTGACCTATTTCATGCTGAATTACAGAAGTTATATAGTCTACATTTGGATTTGTACCGAATGCAGCAGGATTTGTATTTAATCCAATTTGATTAAAAGGATTTCCTGAAGAAGGAAAACCACCATATCCTAATAGGGTGCTACTTTCATTGAAGCCGATGATTTCAATATTTCCATTGCTACTAACAAGTTGAAAGTTGATTTTCAAGTTTAATGAGTTATACCTTCCAACTGCATTACTTGCAGCTGTTGAATAAACAGCAGGTAAATTTGAAACAGAAATTGTTATTGTGCGAGGTAAGTTTTGAACTAGATTATAGGTTTGGTACTGTTCTGATTTAGCAATGATTAAGTTTGAAGAGTTTGTGGCCTTACCTAGAGAAGATTTTGGCAGAAAAATATCTCCTTCCACAATATATCCATCTTTCATAATTGTTATGCCCTTGGTATTAAATCCCATTTCTTTAATACTAGCTAATACAGATTCAGGTATTTCACTGTGTTGTTGGGTTTCTAAATTTTGTTTTTTAGCACAGGAATAAATCATGAAAATGAATAAAACTGCAAAGAGCGAATAAAGATTTTTTTTGATCATAGTTTGAATTTGGCTTGTAGGTTTAAAATTACACTATTATAAATCGAATATACATAAAAATGCTATTAGTTTTTTTTATAAATCTTTTAATCCATTAAGTATTAAGCAGTAGTTGGTATATTTTGATTATGAGAAAAGCTAAATCTTATCAGAAATTAGTTTCTTGATTTAACATTCTAAGCTTCAGAAAAGTTAAAAATCGATTGTTTATTTGTGCCTCCCTTTAATGACAGAAAAGATTTTATGGGATTAATATACCTATTGCGTCCTTGCACTTTGTCTTTGCGCAGTTTGTGGTTAAGCTGATAGGGACATTTTCTTGATTTGGCTTAACAAATTGCTTTGTTGTGCCTACTCGCGATGATGAAAAATCTTAGTATTGACCTCGCTTTGCTAACTTAGCGCTTTCTTCTCAGCGCCCTTTGCGGTTAAATGAAGCTATTTTAATTCTTCTATACCCAATTTCACAGCAAGTTCATTCAGATCCTTTACCACAACATCAATGATCGGAATACCGCTGATTTTCCTTTCCTGTTCAAATTCATGTTCAGGTTCACCAGGGATGATTACCTTTTTATCAGCATCTATCGTTTTTGCGCTTTTAAAGCGTTCTACCCAATTATCTAAATGATTTTTGAAATCCGCAGCTGGTCTGAAACCATCTACACGCATAGCGCCTAAAAAGTGGCCAAGTCCTTCGCCAACAGGATTGGCCGATGGTTCTAAAAAAGCTACAAAAGGTGGTACCCATGGGCCGTAATTGGCGCCAGATAACACCGCTGATAAAATATCAACTGTAGCACTTAACCCATAACCTTTATGACTGCCATGAGCTGCATCGCTGCCCAAAGGAAGAAGTGAACCGCCGTTTTTTAACTCGTTCGGATCGGTAGAGTTTTCGCCGCTTTTATCCTGAACCCAGCCATCCGGAATACTTTTATTTGCTCTTTGAGCAATTTCCAGTTTTCCGTTTGCTGCCGCCGCTGTAGCCATATCTACAATTACAGGTGGGTATTTCCCTGCAGGGAATGCATAGCACATGGGGTTGGTGCCCAATAAACGTTCGTTAGCATAAGTAGGGGCTACCAAAGGGCTTGCATTGGTCATACTGATGCCGATCATATCTTTTTCTACCGCCATTAAAGCATGGTACCCTGCAATACCGAAATGGTTGGAGTTTTTAACCGATACCCATCCGCTACCGTATTTTTCTGCTTTTTCGATGGCAATCTTCATTGCGAAAGGTGCAACCACTAAGCCTAAACCTGCATCGCCATCTACAGTGGCGGTAGTAGGTGTTTCATGTACAATTTTAATATTAGGTGTAGCATTTATTCTTTTCTTTTCCCAAAGACGTACGTAGCCACTTAAACGAGCAACACCATGTGAGTCGATTCCACGTAAATCTGAACGGATTAAAACATCGGTTGCTAAATCGGCATGCTCATCAGAACAGCCCATTTTTTTAAAAACGCTAAAGGTAAAAGCCCTAAGATTGGTTTCGGTAAAAGTGATGAAGGTCATGTTAGTATTAAGTGTCAAGATTTGATCCCCGGACTTCGGACTCCCGACTCCGGACTAATATTACGGCAATAAAACAGTAAAATCGCCTCCCAGTGGTTCGAAGTTTTCTATGCACGATGAAAGAAAATCTTCTCCATAATTTACATACATGGGTGCAATATTCAAGGTTCTTTCCTGAAGTGCTCCATTCGGGAAAAGTCTTTTCTTTACATTATCAATCTGCAGCAATGCTGTTTCATGTTTCCTTTTCTCTGCTCGGAATAGTTTCTTCTCCAGGTTAACCAATAAATGGTTGGTTCGTTGTTTTGCCGTATCAGTAGAAACAGAAAGCGTTTTATCTATTTTATAGGCATTTAGTTTAATCTGATCGAAAATGCTGTTAATGGCCCTGGTTTCATCAGCTAAGCTCAATTGGGCGGTGGTATTCCGCTTTACCCAAATGTTTTTTAGTTCTTCAACAGGTAAGAATATGTCTTCTAAAGAAAAGCCTAAATGGTATAAATTCTGCGCACTGCGTTTATCAATCAATAAAGCAGAATTACGCAATAGCAAAACCGGAAAATCAACTTTATAAAAGTCGAAATTTGCCTTTAACTGCATCCAGTAAGCTACTTCTGCACCGCCACCTATATAAGCAATGTTTGGCAAAATCACTTCCTGGTACATCGGGCGCATCACCACATTCGGACTAAACCGCTCAGGATGTGATTCGATTTCTTCTTTTAATTCGGCCTCTGTAAAACTGATATCGGTATGGTTTACAATATATTTGCCATTTTCAAAAATCAAGCGTTCGCGCAGATTATCGATAAGGTAAAAGAAGTTAATATCGCGGCCGTTTACCTGGGTTTTATAACCTAAATCCTCCAGGTTTTTAGAGCTGTTTTCAATATTTTTTGCACTATTATGCTGAATAATATCTTCGGTAATGATATTCGCGAATTGTTTTTTTAATTGAGCATCATCCGCATTTACAATCACCAAGCCATATTTCTCGAATAAGTTATTCACTAGAAACCTGGTGGCATCGGCTAAATTATCGTGTTGCAAATAGGCCTGTTCTACCAATTTGGCAATTCGTTTTCCGTTTTTAGAGATCCCGAGATACCCCTTATATGCTGTTACTGCTGCGGCAACAGTTTTTGTGCTTAGTCTTCCGGTGGCACCGTTGGTTTGCTGTATCCAGCTAATGTTCTTTTCATCAACACTTACGTGGTTAATTTCGTCAAAATCGTGATCCTCTGTGGCCATCCAATAAACTGGAACAAAATTTTTATCAGGATGGGCCATTTTTAACTCGATGGCTAAATTTATGGTGGTTACAATTTTGTAAATAAAATAAAGCGGACCGGTAAAAAGATTCAACTGGTGGCCTGTGGTAACTGTAAAGGTATTCGGTGAGCCTAAAAGTTCTATGTTTTTGGTAACCGATTTGTTTGGTTGTAAATGTTGGTATTGATCTTGTAAAACCTTAACTAAAGTTTCTCTGTCCCCTAAAAAATTTCTATGATCAATTGCTTTGGCTAAGCCCTCCATATCAGGACGATAGCTATAAAAAGTTTTAAGCTGTTCTTCGTCGTTAATATAATCTAAAACCAGTTTTGAAAATGATCCGGTTTCCTGATATGAGATATATTTTGCCTGCATGATGTGCGAAAGTAATGCAATTTAAGGATAATCGTAAAGTCGCGCCACTATTTTACAATTGTTAAATAATTTTTTGCCACGGAAGCACAGAATCACGGAATTCCATATGGCCGTCATCCTGAGCGGAGCCGAGGGATCTTTAGGATACAGAATAATTAAAGATTGCTTTCTATCGCACCAACTTTTTCACGGTACAAATCAATCGGGCTATCTAAAAGTACCGCAATTACCGTTAATTCTGGATCTAGTTTGTCTTTAGGCACCGGAATGTAAACAATACCCGGTATTTTGCTCCAATACAGTTTGTTATAAATTTCGTGTGGTAGCATGGTACCTTCACCCACAATCCTGATCCTGCTGATGTTGTTTTTTAAACCTTTAATGGCAATTGGCCCGGTTGGCGTGCCTTCTACAAATAAGTAAAGGGTTTGTTTATCTGCAGAAAGTGCCGTACTGCCTTGGTAATGGCCGCTGGGGATGCCTTTGCCTGTTTTGTAAAGGACCTCGGCATTTTTGATTACCCAGTTACTAATCTTTTGATCTGCGCTTTTAATTCCAGGGTTAAAGTCTAAGCCATCAGCAGGTAAACCGGTATTTTGAAATACATTTATACCCGTATTTAAGTTAAGGGCCAGCCTGTTCAGATTTAAGTTGGTCAAACCCCGTTGTTTGGGCGCAGCATATAAGTCTGCGAGCGAAAGGGTTTCCTGTTTGTCTTCATCGAGCTGAATAGGGCCGTTTAATGATACTTTTAGAACGGTTACATCGCCGTCAAAATCGGCATCTTTTAAATTAAGCAGATAATCTGTTTCATTTAGCTTAATTGTATATGGCTGTGCTTTGCTGCCAACTACTTCAATCTTGTTTATTTTTGATTTTATACCTGATAGTAAAATCCCGTTTTTGGTTTTATAATCGAGATACAGGTACAATACATCTTTGTTTTTGGATAAGGTAGTTTTACCAACAATATGTCCATCTGGGATCCCGGCCTGTATACCATAAATGGCCTCTGCATGTTTTTGAGTCCAGCGGCCTAAATCTTTTAAAATCTTAACTTGTTCAGGCGCAATGGTTCCATCTGCTTTTGGTCCAATATCAAGCAATAGGTTACCACCCATACTGATACAGTCAACCAGGGTGCGGATAATCATGTTTGATGATTTATAATGATTGTCATAAGGCTGATAGCCCCACGAATCATTCATGGTGTAACAAAGTTCCCATTCTGGTGAGTTTGGTTTTACAACGGGAACACCTTGCTCCGGTGTATCGTAATCGCCATGCCCGTTTAAGCGTGAGTTGATAATGATATTTTGATTTACCTTACGTAAGTTCGATAATATGTTTTTAGCCTGCCATTCTTCTCCACTATGCTCCCAATCGCCATCAAACCATACCAGATCAGGATTATATTTGGCTGAAAGTTCGTTTAACTGCCCATGAAAATAATTTTGGAATTTTTTAAAGCGTGGTGTATCCTGTTTATAATCATAACGTTTCCTGTCGCGGGTAAAACCATCATAATCCGGATAGCTCCAATCAGGTAAAGAAAAATATAACCCTGTTTTAAGGCCCGATTTTTTAAGTTCAGCCACAAATGGAGTGATTAAATCTTTTTTGGCAGCACTATTTTTTAATGTGGTAGTGGCTAAAGGAGCTTTACTATCCCAAAGGGCAATACCATCATGGTGTTTTGTTGTAATTACGGCATATTTGGCGCCACTTTCTTTAATCAGGTTTACCCATTCTTCTGGTTTGTACTTTGCAGCGGTAAAACCATCAAGCTGTTTCATGTAAGCATCATGATTGATGTAGTTGTTAAAAAACGACCACGATTCGGAAATACCATTAACCGAATAAATACCCCAATGGATGAAAATGCCTAGTTTGGCATCAGCAAACCACTGCATTTTTTGATCAGAAATTTTTTGTTGAGCTGAAAGCTTGCTGTTGATGAATAATGAAAATAAAATGATGAAAAATTTTAAATAACGCATGATCGTGTTTAGTATATCTAAACGCTAAATATAATGTTTTATAGCTGTTTTTTAAACAAAAATTGGGTGTGAAGTCAGATGGTAACATCTGACTGGAGATTGATTTAGTAAAGAAATTGTAAATGGATATTTATGCTTACTTGAAGGTAACTATAGAAGCCTTAAACTAAGCATTCTGTTATATGTCAGATGGCAACATCTGACATCATATCTGTCTGTTGATCAGGTACCGACAGATATACTAATAGATTTTGCTTCGCTGAGCGCTTCGTGATTCTCGACTGCGTTGCACTCCGCTCGAAATGACGATCCCTCAAAACAACAAACTTTTACTCATAAAAAAAGCCGCTCTGAATAATCAGAACGGCTGTAAAATATTTGGTTTAGTGATTTACCATTTTTTTCTGCGTTCGCCACT
>Ga0163161_10001037_pt1 | contig 21160 bp, 15 predicted proteins | sample S45metaG_FD_129847 | JGI IMG/M metagenome (GOLD analysis project Ga0163161, IMG submission 129847) | Switchgrass rhizosphere microbial communities from Kellogg Biological Station, Michigan, USA - S4-5 metaG | ecosystem: Host-associated > Plants > Roots > Rhizosphere > Soil | place: USA... | reverse complement strand
GTTCGATATCGGGATAACGCTTCTGAAACCCCGGCAGCCAGTGCGGCAAATCCAGCGTGCCCACCACCAACGGCACACTGACCCGCAACAGGCCTTCGGGGCGCTGGTGCCCCTGCGCCATGGCCTGGGTGGCTGCATCGAGGCGGTCAAGAATATCGACGCAGGCTGCGAAGTACTGCTCCCCAGGCCCAGTCAGGCTGAAACGTCGGGTATTGCGGTTGATCAACTGAACGCCCAGTTCAAGTTCCAGCTGCTGCAACTGCCGTGAAATCGTCGAGTGGGTAGTGTCCAGCCGCTCTGCCGCAGCAGAGAAGCCCTTGGCCTCGACAATGCACCGAAAGGCGCGCATGGCAGATAGCTGGTTCATGAAGCGGGCGTTACTCCAATGAGTGATCAGGCTGATCAGTGAACCGGCAAGGCGACGATTTGCGCGGTGGTCAGCACTGAACCGAAGGTGTCTTCGATCTCGGCCAGCACCGATTCATGCAGCTCGTCCTTGGTCACCGAACGCCCATTAGCGCGAGTGATGGCGCGGGTTGCCGTGGCGTCGGATGCTACCACAACGTCGTAACCCAACGGCGTGGCGTCACGGGCTGCAGCGGCGACACAGGCGTGAGTCATGAGGCCGGAAATGATCAGCGTCTTGATCCCGGCTTTCTTCAGTTGGGCATCAATATCGGTGCTGGCGAACACGCTGACGGTGGTTTTCTGCACCAGTGTGTCTTGAGGGCGCGGCTGCATCAGTGGGTGGAAATCGACGGTCTTGCCATCCTGGGCAAACACTGCGGAACCGGCTGGCCCGATGTGCTGGATATGAATGACCGGCATCTTGTGCTGGTCGGCGAATTCGATCAGGCATTGGGCATTATGCTGCGCGGCCACGCCATCGGGGATCGGCATCTTGCCGTTGAAATATTCGTTCTGGAAATCGATGACCAGCAGTGCGGTGATGGCTGGATCAAGCTGGGTAATGGGTGTTGCGCCAGACATTGCGCGGATGGTCAGTTGAGAGGTGTTGGTCATTTGTGCGTTTCCTTAAACCGTGACGGGGGTGAATGGCGCCCAGTTTAAGGAGACTTCTATGTTTGAATAACGCACATAACCAAACAATACATGTGCAAAAACCGCACACAACACAGAAAAACCACCAGCTTCCACTCAACGAGAAAGCGACGGCTTTCATACCGCCGCACCTATCGAGCATGCGAGCCATACATCAAACGCGTATTAGAATGTGTAACTCACACTCATCACAACGTTATCCCTATCCCGCAACGCGTTTTGTTGCCCAGCCCCCCAAAATTTACTGTAGGCCAGCTCACCTTCTATACTGTTGTGATACTTACCTTTGAGACCGGCCGTGTAGACTTGACGACCTTCAATAAAGTTACCAGCCTGACTAGAGTTACCCTTGAAATCATTTTTGTAAACTATAAAAGGGGATAGGCTGAATTTGGCAAAAACCTCATCCCATGTACCACTCAACATCAGTGTATACCCGTACGCATCTCGGTAGATTTGTGCTTTCCGACCGCCAACTGGATAACCTACATTCTGGCGTCCGGAATAATGGCGGGTAGATCCATCGTACGCTGTATAGGTCAGGTCACTTCCACGATAGTGCTCCGAGGCCAGTTCAAATACCGCATAGCTCGAATCGAAACCGAACACAGGCCCAAAAAACTGCATCGCCCCCAATGAAGTATTATATGTCTGAACACGAGTAGAGTTTTCGATCACACCGTCTCGAGTGAGCGGACGGCCTGCGACCAGTGCCGTCCCACTTTTTGCCCCAAAGGCCCCCGAGTTGTCAGCGAACTGAGCCCCTTGCGCGGCTATATCGCTTACAGCATCATCGGTCGCGGCCACGCCGATTACATTATTGGGACGATAGGCTATTTCACCGAACAACAGTGAGCTCGCAAGTTTGGTTTTGAAGCTCAAGCCATACATCTGGATGTTCTCAGCATACGCGCGGCTTGCAACAAGATTGCCCAAAACATCCACAGTTGCCATACCACCCGCCAAAGCGCCGCACGCTGTTCCAGCACAGAGTGGAGTGCCCCCTGATGCTCCGCCTAGTGACTTGGACAGCTGCTGAATATCAACACCTTGGTAGCCCGGAAACTCGCCTCGTACGGTAGGGAGTTTGGCATGGTAGTTGACGAAGTAAGCGCCGAATTCTGTGGAATGCAGATGTTGAGCTATGTATTTAAATGATAGCCCCCACTGACCATTGTCTTTGGCGTTACGATCACCCGCAATGCTCGCTACTCGAAAATCATTCCCGGAGGCATAGTTCTGTCCTCCAGCCCCCTGGTAAAGCCCAGATGCCTTAACGGCGTTCAACTGGCTGGTATTCCCTACGGTCCCTGAGCCGAGTGCAGAGTAGGCACCGAGCACAGGTGCAAGAGCTGCGTTGGAGCTATAGGCAACCTTGCCACCATCCGAAAACAAATCCGTTTCGGAGTAGTAGGTGCCTACCGGGCTGAATTGGGTTTTTGCCCAATCGAGTTGATAAAAAGCCTCCATCGATAAATGGTCAGACAACCCCACCCCGACCTTCAACGCATTTACCGGCGTCCAATTTTCCTTATTTAACGATCCCGGGAGCCTATAACGAATGACATCAAAGGGATTAGCAATGTTTACCCCACCTGCATAAAACATGCTCGTACCCCAGGCAATAACTTGACGACCAAAACGCGCGGTGACGGGCACTCCCTCTACATCCCACTTCCCGTACACGTAGGCATCTAATAGAGCGGCATCACGCCCTGCCTTGTTCCTTACGGCACTGCCAAAGGTATTATCATTCGGATAACGCTGGCTGCGCTCGGCTGGGGTATTGTTGTCATAATAATCGTTATGACCACTCATTATTTGGGTATCGTAGAAGGCAGAGCCACGCACAAACACACCATAGTTTTTGTAGGCGACATCCAAGTCAGACGTAATTTTATAGACTTCGGAAACCAAGCCTGTATTAAAGTTGCGGCTTCCATCATCCGCGTTTGAATCTCTGTTATTTTTATCGCGACCTTGTACGCGCCAAAGTTCACCGTAGGAAACGGTCGTGATGAGGGTGCCAGAAATCTCGTTTTCCATTAATTTGAATTCTGCCGCCTGCCCTCCCGTCAAAATAAGAGTAGCGGCGGCGCCTGTTAAAAAGCGCGCACTTTTAGTCCAACTGCAATGCCACAGGGATTCTTTGCCCATACCACCTGCACCTTACTTTTGTTTTTATTTAGGGTGATTTCACTTCGAAACGGCATCACTCAGCCGCTGCGACAATCGCCTTGCCTCTGACTTACTTGAGGTGTACGACACGTGTACCAGGCTGATCGCGTAAGCTTGACAGTACGCGGACACCAGCCCTGAAAAGTTGCAAACTCGGCCAGTAATTGGACCGAGCACCCATTCACGAGGAACGTTACGGAATACTTGGGCTTAATAGGCTATTTTCCGCCTGGACCAACATCACACTTTGGGGGGATGACAATCCAATACCCATTTCTTGAAGGCGAGCCAGCAGGATAAATAACAAGTCGCTACGAATAGAAGACACCGAACGTGGGCTATTCACGTAACCGCTGACACCGATAATCAGCCCTTCTCTGGCTAAATCCTTGAATGTTACTGAAGGCGCGGGGGTATCAAGAATTAACTCGTGCGCTGTAAACGATTGCATAAACAATTCGCGAACTTTTATAACATCGGTATCAAGCGGCACCGTGATAGTGATGCCAACCACACCGAGAGCATTCCCCATTGTCACGTTACGCACGTTTTGAGAAATAAACTGTGAGTTAGGCACGATCACAGTTGAGCGATCGGACATCTGGATCTCGGTAGCGCGTACATTGATTCGACGAATGTCCCCTTCAACCCCCGCCAGACTGACCCAATCGCCGACTTTAACGGGTCGCTCGGTTAACAGAATCAACCCCGAAATGAAGTTTTGCACAATCGCCTGCAAGCCAAAGCCAATGCCCACCGATAACGCACTGACCACCCAGGTCAGGCTCGTTAGATTGATTTGGAGGGTGGACATCACCAATAGCGCCAACAAGACAAAGCCGATGTACCCCACCAGTGTCACCAACGATGACCGCATGCCAGCGTCCATGTTGGTCTCCGGCAGTAACCTCTCACTCAGCCAGCGTTTCAAGGTCTGCACAGCAAATAAACCAGCAACGATGGTGACCAGCGCGATAAGGATATCTCGCGGGATAATATGCAAGTTACCCAGTGCTTTACTCGTCTCGCCCAACTGGCTAACGCTCTGGAGCATGTCACTTGGGCTGGCTCCAGCGGGTAGCAGTGCAGCCATGATGGCAGTGAGCAGCAACAGGGTACGGCCGACACCAGCAAGCACAGTACTAGCCTGGGCTTGATGCCGCGGCGATAGGCCGAGCGCGTTGGCTAGCGCCAGACCACTAGGCTGCTTGGGTGAGAGAAGAATTTCGCAAATGTCGCCAAAAAAGGCCATGAGTATAAAAGCCGTGCCCGCCACAACACTGATCCACAGCAGCTTGAGCGTAAGGAAGTACGCCAGGGATAGGTACCCTGTCAGTAACGTCAGGACAATAGCGACGATCCAAACGCAGGTAACAAAAGGCAAAATACTGGCCAGCCCGCTATGGGGTTTCAACTTGTGCGTTTTGCGTACATAACGTAAACGCAAGAGCGCAGCTGCGAAGATCAACGCCGTGCTGAGCGCCGTCAAGCCATTGAGCGCTACAGTCAATGCCAAACTGGTGCCGGTGACAGTGTTTATTCGTTCTTCGGAGGCCATAACCATAAGCGCCGCCGCGAGAATCGCTGGAAACGGCCCTAGAGCGGAGGCTATCTCATCCGGAATGGCCGCCAGTCGCCAAGAAGGTCGCGGCAACATCAGCAAGGCGCGCCCCAAGCCCGCAATAAACGCACAGAAAGTTGCCACCGTAACGAGGCTGTCCAACAAACGGGCTAACGTGTCGCCTAAAACGACATTGCCTTCCACTCCCCAATGCACCAGTGAGACGGCCCCCATTACCGTCAGGATGGACGACAAACCAATAGTCAACGCGAGTGTACTGCGCCGCAGCCGTCCCTCGGGCAGCCACCTGATCATCGCCCAGGTAAGCACATGTTCAAGCAAACGTCTGCCTACACTCCAGATGACTACAGCCGCTAGTAGAACGCCGAACAAGGCCCAGCGGCGCTCAGCAATAACGGCACTCTGCAGGGCTATAAGGGCCTCATCCTTCAAACTATCGAGCCGCTTGAGATCTTCATCCGTGGGACGAATCAAAATTGACCAAAACGAAGGGCTAAGAGGCGAATTTGCACGCGAGGTGACCTGGGAGTTGAATAGATTGCGTCGCAAGTTGACGATCTGTTCAGCGAGTTGCCTGCTCATCTGACCCAGTTGTTTGGCCTCGCGCCCATTGCCTAGCAAACTGTTCTTTTGTTGGGCTAAAGCATCACGCTGGACCTTAATACTAGGTGCTTCCTCAGGCTGCGCTTCGCCCAGCACTTTCAGTTGATCATCAAGCCGTTCGATTTCGACAGAAAGCACCTTAAACAGCGTTTCGGCCTTTTCCTGCACCTGTATAGCGCCTCGTCGAAACTCCGCAAGGGTTTCGTCGCTGGTACTCAGGGGCACGCTCTGACGGATGAGGTCAAGCTGTTTTCCAAGATCCGTCAAGTCAGCGTCTTCTGGCAGGGAAGAAGGCCCCGTTATACCCATAACAGGCCTTACAGTGTCGGCCTCACCCGCCCAGGCTGATACGTTAGCTACCATGGCGATAATCAATAACGCATGACAGAGCATTTTTTTAAGGATTAGTCGAATCAAATCGCCTCCTCCGCAGTGAAGGCACAATAGCCCATGCCAAGTAAACATAGACCGCGACAGTGCCATCATCTTCGATGATTAAACTATTTCGATTCCATCAGTACTTTTAGATGGAGTTACGTTTATTTATAACTGAACGCGACGCATTGTTTTAACAGATGCTGCAATGCTCTGGAACGCGTGTTTTGCTTCTCGTGTAAAAGTGGCAGCCACAAAAACGTGAAAAGCTCCAGGATACTCTTCATACACTAACTCCACGCCGGCAAACTTCGCTTTTGCAGAAAACGTCCGTGCATCAATCACAAATATGTCGTAATCACCCTGGAACAGGCTAATGGGCGGTAACCCGGAAAGATTTGCATATAAAGGGCTCATGTGCGCAGAGGATGGATCTTCCGACCCCGCCCACCATTTCCCGCATTCTCGCAATACATCGACCCTCAACATAATGTCCTTTTCCTCTAACGCATAAGCACGCCCGTCGCTTAGTCCAAGATCCAGCCACGGCGAAAATAGAACAAGTCTGTCAGGCAACACAAGCCCGGCATCGCGCCGTCTTATGGCAAGCGTTAACGCAAAATTCCCACCCGCACTATCACCCGCAACAATAATACGCTCGCCGGGCCACTTCGCTAACACCCTCTCATAAACAGTATCAACTAGTGACGTCCCCCTACGCGCGTCATTTTCGGGTGCAAGGGCGTAAAACGGCACGGTCACGCTAAACCCGGTAACATCAATAAGCGCTGCTATAATATCCCAATGCGCCTTCATCAATGAATTTATATAAGCACCACCGTGCAAGTAGATAATACGCCCACCCCTGACATGCGAGTACTTGGGCGTTAGCGTAAGCACTTTTTGCCCGTCAAATTCCCACTCGTCCACTATGCACGCTGAGCGTAGCTGTGAGGGCATTTGCGCGGCACTCGGATACTGGCGGTTCGCAACAAGCCTGGACACCGTTACGGCGTCGCGAATGACTTTCGTTTTCCAACCAAAAACAATGCGCGCGAGGTAAAGTAAAATACTTGCTCGTTGACTCTTAGTTTTCCGATTCAGCATACAAACTCCACACAAGACAACCGGCAGTAGCGCCCTATATACACGCAATATTCACCCAGTTAAAAAATCTCGAACAAACCGGCCGCCCCCATGCCACCGCCAATACACATTGTAACTACCGCGTATTTAACTCCACGCCGACGCCCTTCGATCAGTGCATGACCGGTCATTCTTGCACCCGACATTCCGTACGGATGGCCAATTGAAATAGCGCCCCCATTCACATTAAGTTTATCTCCCGGGATACCTAGCCTTTCGCGGCAATACAACACTTGTACTGCGAATGCTTCATTAAGCTCCCACAAGCCAATGTCATCCATCTTCAAACCGTTGAGGCTCAATAGCTTTGGTATGGCTAAAACGGGCCCTATTCCCATCTCATCGGGTTCCAACCCAGAGACTGCCATTCCCACATAACGCCCCAACGGCTGTAGACCTCTGCGCTCAGCCTCAAGTCTCTCCATCAGTACCAGTGCGCTAGCACCGTCCGAGAGCTGGCTTGCATTTCCAGCAGTAACGTTCTTCCCTGGTCCGCTGACAGGGTAGAGCCCCTGGAGACTTTCCAACGTCGTGTTGGGTCGATTGCCTTCGTCTCTCTGAAGAAAGACTTCCTTGTAGGACACGTCGCCCGTTTCAATGTCTCGGTACGCCATCATGGAAGTGAAGGGCACAATCTCGTCGTCAAATAAATTACTTTTCTGAGCTGCCGAAGTCCGCATCTGCGATAGAAGAGCGTATTCATCGCATTCATCTCTGCTAATACCATACCGCCTGGCAACGATATCCGCAGTCTCGACCATCTGCATGTACGCGGTCTTCTTTAACGCAAACAGCTCCATATCCGGTTCTATTCGCAGGTGTTCATTTTGTACCATGGAGATGGATTCGACACCGCCGGCAACTGCTATCGTAACTCCGTCAACAATAATCTGTTTTGCAGCAGTCGCGATCGCCATAAGGCCGGAACCACACTGACGATCAATAGACATTCCGGAAACTTGAACGGGCAAACCTGCCCTGAGGGAAGCAAGACGACCAATATTCAAGCCTGAAACGCCTTGTTGCAATGAACATCCCATAATGACGTCTTCTACTTCCCCGCCCTCAATACCGGCTCTTAATACAGCGTGCTTGATCGCATGCCCTGCCAGGGTCGCAGAGGGTGTTGCGTTGAAAGCGCCCCGATAGGCCTTACCGATTGGAGTTCGAGCGGTCGACACAATGACGGCTTCGCGCATAAAAATTATCCTTTTTTCTTCACACAATTCTTGGGCGGAATGCCGCAATCAGCTCTTGCTGCGACTGCTCTAAACCTGACTCCGGGACGAACTGGTTTTCGCGATCACCGATCTCGGCCCAATTGGCGATTACCCGATCAGCTGCGTCTTCGGAGCGACCTACGTAAACACCCGGTGTCAGTGTTATGTAAGCGCGGGCGACATTGCCTCCACCCGCACATACGATTGTTTTAGTAGGCGCATCATTGTGTACGAGAGAGAGAAGAACGGCGCTGACCGCCTCCGGTTTGAGCACGCGCTTTGCCTGCGGACCTAGAAGTCCGTCAGTCATTGATGTCAAAGCGGTAGGAGCGAGACAGTTCACTAGAATATTGTTTTTTACACCCTCCAGGGCCAGAGTTTGCATCAGACCGACCAGCGCCATTTTCGCTGCACCATAATTAGCCTGACCAAAGTTCCCATACAGTCCGGAGGACGACGTTGTAAATACGATGCGTCCATAGTTCTGCTTACGCATTACATCCCATACTGCTTTTGTACAAACAACACTTCCCATCAAGTGAACATCAAGCACAGTCTTGAAGTCGTCCAGCGTCATTTTTGCAAACGAACGGTCACGCAAAATGCCCGCATTGCAAATTAAAATATCAATGCTGCCCCATCGTTCCACCGTGAGTGAAACCATTTCGGCAATCTTTGCTTCATCGGTGACCGAGCCTAAAAAAGCGATAGCCTCGCCACCCTGCGCGTTAATTTCATCGGCAACTTTTTGAGCCGCAGTTCCCACATCATTTACAACAATCCGAGCACCCTGATGAGCCAGAAAATGGGCATGAGCACGGCCCAAACCTGCGCCAGCACCCGTAACGATAGCAACGCGACCTTTCAACTCTGCACTCATTAAAATCAAACCCCTTTGCTTGAAATCACACGCGTTGAATATCGCTCACGCAACGCACGCTTGAGTACTTTACCTATCGCACTGAGTGGCAGTTCATCGATAACCTCGGCTCCAGACAGGCGCTGTGTTTTACCTACTTTCGCGTTAACCCACTCGATAAGACCCAACGAATCAATCACTCTGCTTTTCAGAACAATAAAAGCAAATGGCGTTTCTCCCCAAACATCACTAGGCACACCAATGACAGCGCAGTCCTCGACAGCTGGATGTTGCCGAATTATTGATTCGATATCAGGCGGGTAAATATTAAACCCACCACTTATTATCATGTCCTTGGAGCGCCCATGGAGCGTTAAAAACCCGTCTTCGTCAAATCGACCCAGGTCTCCATGACGAATAAATATATCCCCGTGAGAATCGGTCCATAAAGCAGCTTCAGTAGTGTCCGCGCGACCGTGATAACCTTGCATCATAATATTAGATCGACCAACGACCTCTCCAACCACTCCCTTCGCACACTCTTTTCCGTTCTCATCGATAACACGAATATCGTGTCCAGGTGCTGGCCGTCCGACCGTATGAAGTTTCTCCGGAAACTCGTTAGCAAATAGAAGACAGGCACCGCCGCCCTCGGTCATGCCATAAACTTCCACCAAAACGCCAGGCCAGCGATTGACAACATCTCTTTTCAGCTCAGCCGAAAAGGGCGCGCTCGTGCAGGACTTGAAACGAAAACTGTTGAGATTGAAGTTTTCAAAGTCAGTTAAGTTCATGATTCTTTGGTATTGGATGGGCACTAGCATCGTATGGGTTGCAGACGTTCGCTCGGCCTCTATTAGAAACGTCTTTGCATCAAACTTTTCCATGAGCACTACCGTACCGCCATACGCGAGGGTCGGTAGCAAGCTAACCAGGGTCGTATTTGAATACAAAGGTGTAGCAACCAACGTCACCGCGTCGCAAAACTCCGCAATGGCGTAACCTGCAATTTGGCGCCAGCGCATACCGTGGGTTTGAACGATCCCTTTGGGAACACCCGTGGTACCCGACGAATAAATTATATTGAAAGCCTCACCGGATTTAACGCTTGGCGCTACATAATCCAAATTCTCGGGCCAGGTATTAATCCAATCTTCCAGCAATTCCAACTCAACGACTTGCATACCTTTTATGGAAAGTCTATCATTCGCAAATGAATCGACAAACACGATAGGTGCAGCACAATCTTCAATCATTGCTTCGATCTGCTCAACACTGCCTGACGGCGCAATCGGAGCTACAACACAACCCGCGGTCACGACGCCCAAAAAAACCAATAGCGACGAAACATTTGTATTTGAGACTACTGCAATGATGCTTCCGCGGGCTATTTTAGCCTGCTCAAGAGCGGATGCGATTTTCAGTACGCTGTCATGTAATTGCCCATAGTCAATTTCTTCCTGGCCCAAAATGATTGCTTTTTTGGACGGAAATTCACTTGCGTGCAATTCAATCAATTCGGACAACCGAACAAACGCGCGAGAGGAAATATTCAGAGTGGTCATAGTGATTATCCTTTTTATGCAGGACCTACTATCACCTTTAAGACCACGCAGGAAAAGACGCCATGTAGAAACGAAGCGTTTCAAAAATGAAACGATAGAGCACTTTAAACCATCAAGTTTGTTGTTTTAAATAATTGTCGACTACTCGACCAGCGCGTTCTTTTTGGTCGGCGATTACATCTTCAACAAACCCTAGAAACACTTGCAATTTCGGCACCATTGAAACACGATCAGTGTATAGCGCATAGAGCGCTGGGCAGCTTGAGATCCTGTATTCAGGCAAAATATGGACAAAATCACCACTAAGAATGCCCTCTATCATTGACGCTATTGGCAATGGTGCAATAACTTGTCCGTTTTTTACCAACTCCAAAATCTGATGATGGTCTGTTGAAGCGAACCGCTTCCATGTTGGTAATACATACTTCTTATCACCCTGAATGAGCTCAAGCTTAGGCACATAGGCGGGTAACCGCCCAGGATTGGTTGAATCACTGTCTAGATAATAATTACCTATTAGCGCGTGCTCGGACAACTCTTCTGGTGAACGTGGCACGCCCTTGTTCGAAACGTATTGCTTGCTGGCCACTAATATAGTGTGTATCTCTGTCATCTTTCGTGCGACTAAACGCGAGTCAGACAACCATCCCGAGTGCAGTACAACATCAAGGGATGTCGCTTCCGGCATTAACCGCTCGCCCACATTTATACGCAGATCGATATCAGGATACCTGTCCAAGAATTTATGCAGATAGGGCGTCAATATGATTCGAGCAATATCACTCGGACAACCAACCCTAAGAGTTCCCATGGGTTCACCGCGATAGGCGGCAATTTCAGAACCTACATCAGCGATCTCTTCACGTATCTTGCAGCATCGAGCATACATTATCTTTCCGGCTTCAGTTAATTGACTTTTGCGAGCCGTTCTTTCAATCAGCTTAACTTTAAATACCGACTCTAAATTCGAAACCGCGCGGCTAACGGTAGCCTTAGGCAACCCCAAAGCCCTCGCGGCACCAGAAATTGACTCGACATCACCGACCGTTGCAAAAATGACAAACCCATCTTGCTTATCTGAAGTCATGCCGACACCCTCATTGCAAAAACTCGCATAATGCGTCACACCAAGACTGCCTCTCGATAAGTCTAGCTGATTCAATGAGCGACGCACATCCACTCAACCCTATGATTTCCTCCTGCATCGCCCAACAGAATTCGCACTTCAATATAGGCAACAAATAGTATTCACCCAGAAAAGTATATATTCTTACAAACTACATTCACCTCTTTACTTGTCCATTTGATTCGACGCACACGATTCCAGCTCAATTTCCAACAACGACCTTTCATTAGATGCGACAGTCCCCAGATACAATCGCCCATTCAGCTCCGCAACACCCGTTACCTCGCTATAGCTCAAATCGGAACTTTGCAAATCTTTGAGCAGTCGTCCCTCTTGATCAAAGCACATCACCCACGCTGTGTGCGCGGGCTTGGGTTGAATTTTTTGAGGCATTGCCCAGATGAGTTTACGAAATAACACTGAAGCGCTCGCAAATGAATCCAGCGCGGCTATGCGTGGGCTAACCATGGCCACCCAAAAACGCCCGTTTTTTATACGCGACATGTTATCGGGCAGTCCCGGAAGATTATCCGCCAACACTTCACAATCGCCTTCGCGTTCGCCTTGCACCCAAAGACGGCTGAGCCTATATGCGGCAGTCTCAACGAACAGCACCGCACTCTCATCATCATTCAAACTGAGCCCGTTCGGAAAATAGAGCCCTGATAGAACAACGGTAACCTCGCCGTTTGGATCACGACGCAACAGGCGTCCTGATGGTCTATGCTCGATGAACGCTCCAGCTGCTTGTTCAAAGTCAAAACGGGAGGTCGACTCGGTGAACCAAATGGTCCCATCTTTAGCTATTGTCGCATTTGAACAAAACCTAAGGGGGAACGTATTAACAAACTCAACCAAAGGCACCAACACTTGCGTCTGAAAATCGAAAGAAAGCAGGCCCTTGTGTGCATCGCATATTATCAGCCTGTTATCTGTAGTGAGCTCTAAACCAAGTGGGCGTCCTCCCGTACTGCACAGGGTTACTTCCAAACGCGTTACAGGGTCAATTCGTAGTATCCGACCGTCGGACACTCCACATATGAGTCGACCTTGAGTATCAACAATGACGTCCTCAGGAGTAGACCCGGATATGGGTAATTTTATAGCCTTTGTGATTTTCTGCTCGGATGATGATTTCGCGGCGCGCTCAGTGGCCGGAGTAATAGCCCGCATCAGGGGCTCAATCGTGGCTTTTCGCGCTGGTGCAAGTTGCGGGAGTGTCGGACGGCCTTCGCGGCAATAGGTATAAGTGCTCTCGACCTCATAGGCATGGATAGCAGAGCAGAACCAAGCCTGTCTGGAAGGAAAATCGCCATCTGTTACGCGGTCCAGGGCGTGCAACATGTCGGCCTTGGAACGAGCGCCTATAATCACTGCGGCATGATATTGGTCATCTTCTGCGTTATCATGCGCAACACCGGGAGAATCCCACTGACGCTGGTTCCATTCCAAAAATACTTGGCTACGCAGCTCCAAAATATCCATCGACTGATTTAAAACGGTACAGAGCTCCTGGCTGATAAACCGTTCAAACTGTTCACCGCTAATACCTTTTTTACGTTTGATGAGTGCAACACATCGAAAACCGACAGGTTCGTCATAGCCGCTTTTGAACCATGCCCCCCCTCTATTCGATGTGATATATAAAATTGTACGAGCGAATACATTAACCTCATCACTCAATACCTTTTTACTGTATCGATTATTGAGAAATAACGAAACTCTTCCTTTAAGGCGGACTTCCGGCATGCCGTCAACTCTTCGAAACCATGGAATAGTTGTTTCGACAGCGTCCGTATCTGGCCACAACCCGCTAGAATCATAAGAAAAATGGTGTTGCCGATAATCTGACAGTGCAGGATTACGAGCGACAATTTGCGCATGCCCTCCCCTCCAGTAGGATCGCGCCGCCTCTCGCGGTAAATCTGAGCGATACCAGAGAAGAACTGCCGAATCCATAGCATAAACAGGGCTCTCTGCCTGTCCTGCAGCGCTTTCAGGAACTGTGCTGAAGCCTTTCATCATCTCTTCTCCGCTATCTTATTATTGAGTTTTGTAGCTAAGCGTTAGGGTAAAACCAGCCACTGCTTCCTTGTTTGTAAATCTCTCAGCCCTCTGACTGCCCAATCATCCTCTATCTTTTTACTACTAGACTGTTTAACGCTTACAACGTCGGGCAGGTCCACGTTTTTGATGCCTGTGCTATATCATTGGCTAAGTGGCCAATATTCCTTTGATGCGCTAACACAAGGGTGTCCAACGTCAAGCCTGCTGGCTCCCTCATCACGCTCGCACAGGTAATATTGAAAAGCTTGTTGCCTTCACCGTGTTTACTCAAACTCCAGACCGCGTCAACTAACGCGTAATTTCCCAGCAGTGAATCAAATCGTCGAATATCGAGTTGTACCAAAATAAGTGGTGTGTTGGTCGTTTTGGTAAAACCTGTGATATTACGCCCCCCCAACTTCAACTCCAGTTGCCCAGCCACTGCGTCATGAAATTCATCGGCCAAAGGCGCACTCCAGCGTGCGCTTTCCAATAACATCAATCCGTCTGCGCTCTTGCGCACCACTATTTGCGGTTGGTCTACCTGCATCGGCACTCGTACATCCAACATTTCAAATTGAATTGACGGTGCGTTCATTACCTGGCGTTGCTCGGGCGCCGTGGGCATCAGCGTGTAGTATCGTATCGGCGGTGAACCACATGCCGATAAAGCCAGTATGAAAAACAGGGCAATAGAACGCAGAATCATGTCGGTCATTCCTGATCAAACTTATGAGAACCTGAAGAGGTTGGCTGATAGGCGTCGGGTTTACCCTCTTTCAAGCGCCCTCGGATCAAAGATTCTGGCTGGCGCCCAAGGAAGTCGGTGAGTACGCGAATCGAACGCGCAGTGCGCTGCACTTCATACATCGCTTGGCCAAGTTGCCGACGTTGAGGAGAATCATCGTCTAAACTGTTATTTACAGTTGCGAGGGTTTTTCGAGTCTGCACAAGCGTTTCGTGCATTTCCGGAAGCACCTGACCGTTGAAGGTAACCAGGGTTTTATTCAACTGTCCCAAGCTGCCATTAAAGTTATTGGCGATCTGATCGATGGGTACCTTGCTAAGCTTGTCGAGAAGGGATTGCAATTGCTCTTGGGCTTTGTCGAGGCTTCCGGGGATAGTCGGGATAAGCAGCGGTTGCGCAGACGCATCAAACACTACAGGCTTCGCGTTTGAGACAAAGTTCATTGATATATACAACTGCCCCGTGAGCAGGTTAGCGCTTCGAGCCTGGGCGCGAAGACCGTGCGCAACCATCTGTGCGATGAGATGAGCGCCCTTGGCATCATCGGCACCTTTCATCTGGACTAACTTATCGTTAGCCTTGCCTAGACGATTAGGATATATAACCACGCCGATAATCGTTGGAAAGGATTCCTCCTTATCGTCGTAATCCAGATCCACCGAAACAACGCGACCAACATTCACGCCCAAAAACTCTACCGGCGAGTTTACCGTCAGGCCACGTAAAGACTGGTCGAAGCGCATCTGTACATAAAACCCTGGGCCATCTGGCCGGGCCAAGGCGGTGTCCATATCATCAAACAAAGTGAATTCGGAGCGCTCGTCGGCAGTAGATTTATCTTCACTGTAATTAGGCTCGATAAACGCTATACCGCCCGCTAAAATTGATGCCACCGATTGAGTATTTACCTTTAAACCGTTGGCACCAAGGCTGACGTCCACGCCGCTAGCGTTCCAGAACCTGCTATTTTTACGCACGTACTGATCATTCGGAGTATTGACGAAGATATCAATATCTACACCTTTTCCTTCGCCGGCAAGGTTATATGAAACTACTTGGCCGACCGGTATGTGACGGTAATAGACGGGCGAGCCTATGTCCAACGACCCCAGATCTGCGGAGTGCAGAGTGAAGCGCTTGCCCTTCTTTCCGTAAATGATCGCAGGCGGATTTTCCAGGCCAATGAATGTTTTATCCCGGGCCTCAGACTCTCCAGGGTCAGCGCCGATAAAAGCCCCAGACAACAGCGTATCCACACCCGACACGCCACTTGCACCGATACGCGGGCGTACCACCCAATAGCGCGTGCCACGGGAACTGAACGCATCAGCCGATTGATCCAGCTCAATGTTCGCATCCACGTGTGCCCGATCGCCACTTAGGGCAATTGAAACCACCTTGCCGATGACCACATTCTTGTATTTTACCTGTGTCTTATTGGCCTCTAGCCCCTCCGCTGTGAGAAAAGTCACCACAATTTTGGGGCCTGCTGACATGGCTTTGTGTACCACCATCGACAAGCCGATCAAGCCAGCAACGATAGGCACAAGCCAGACAATGGAAACATTGAAGCGTCGGCTATTCACTTCCGGACTCGAAAGCGTTGAATTGGAGCGTTGATGATCAGGCATGTTCTACCTCTGCATCCCAGATAAGTCGGGGATCAAAACTCATGGCTGCTAACATGGTTAGCACCACCACTAAACCAAAAAATAAAATACCCTCACGAGGTTCGATGCTACTGAGCGTACGAAACTGTACAAGGGCCGCTACCAACGCAACGACCAGTACATCGAGCATTGACCAATAACCGATCACTTCAATTAAACGATAGAGCTTTGAGCGTTCCCGCATAGCCCACCGACTGCGCAGCCGGCAAGTCACCAGCAACGTGCCAAGTACCAGAAATTTCAGACACGGCACCAGCACGCTAGCGATGAAAATTAACAGTGCGATATCCCATGATCCGCTTTCCCAAAACTCGATCACTCCGCTCAATATTGTGTTTTCGCTACCACTACCGAACATGTCGGTGTACATCATCGGCAGCAAGTTGGCGGGTATATAAAAAATCAGACCAGCCATAAAGAAAGCGGCGGTACGTGCCAGACTATCGGGTTTCCTCCGGTGCAATGTTGAACGGCAGCGCGGACAACGAAGAACCCCATCAACGCAGGCGTTACCGCAGAGATGGCATAATATTAAATTCATATCACTGGCATTATTAAACTTTCTCACGAAGGCCCACCTTCAAATTCTTCCCAAAGACGGCGGATGCTCTTGCCGGAAATAGGGATGATCAACAACGTCAGCATCGTCAATGCCCAAAGTCCCATGCCAGGATGAACATCGAGCAGCCCTCCCAGTTTGATGATTGCTACCAAAATCCCCAGCAAACATACTTCCAGCATGCTCCACGGTCGAAGGTATTCAAGCGCGCGCATACAAACGCTAAAACCAGGTGCGGCAACACCTGCCACGGCAAAGCTCAGCACCCAACACAGCAACAATATTTGAAGCAAGGGTGCCAATATGATCGTCAGGCCGGCTACGGCAGCGATCACACTAATTTGGCCCTGAGCCAGGGCATTTATCGACTGCCACAAGGTCGCTTCATTACTTAAGCCCTGCACGCTGATTGACATCACTGGAAACGCATTAGCTATGCAAAAGACAATCAACGCGCAGATGGAAAGTGCCAGCATTTGTTGTGTGTTCAACCGACCAACCACCTCAAGAACGGAACCGCAGCGCAAGCAGTAGGTTTTTTGCCCCTGTTCTAGAAATATGGATGGATAGACGGCATCGCAGTGCTCGCATATTGTCCAGCTCGTTTTGCTCATTGCGCCATCGCTCATTATTGCCGAATTTTTAGATAGGGATTTTTACGGACAGAACGCTAGTTCTGTCGACGGTCATACAAGACAATTGCTGGGTGCGGGCTACGCGTTCAATGACAATCGGTTATGGTTACAAGCCGCACACAAAATGTTGATTACGCTCAAACGACCATTTTCAAAAAAACACTTACTCTTTTTGATTTCTTCAGCATTGATCAGTTGATCACCTATTTTATAAGAGACTGCAGGGCGGGCAGTCGAGCATCCGACCAAGCCATCATAATGACAAAGGGCTTTATCATAATGACTAAAGTCATTCAAACACTCACCACACTTCCAGTCGCTACAATCAAATCCGCGTGAATAGGTAACATTTGAAAATGAGGTCTCACACTCACGATAGTGATTTGCAAACAGACCACCTATTCCCTTTAAAGCCCCCTCATCAATACCAGCACGGTCAAAAAAATAGGCGTCATCCTTATATTTTCGGTTTTTAAAATCAAGACCTTTAAAATGAGTGTATTCAACGTTCTTCGCGAAAACAAACCCGCCAAATTCTATATCTTCAGCACCTTGACTAAAATGTTCCTGAGGAACAAAAAAATAAGCTTCTGAACAATAGCTCACACACATAGCGAATATTGAGAAAAGCCTTAACCCAGCATAGCCCACATTGAAAACCTCTTTAAAATATACGTCAGCCCTTTTAGAAAACCTGACAGTCGGCGTCGAAGCCCTCACCTTCAGCAAACAACAAGAACTTTCAGCGCTGTCATCAAAAAGTGCCTAACCACTACAAAACCGTAACGCCTAATTTAAACAACGATAATAGTTTAAGCGCTGGCCCAACCTCAAAACCTCTGCCTATCGCAATCCTGCCGTCGCAGTATATTCCAAACACAACCCGACAAAACACATCTTGATCAGCAAGAAATCGAAACGCAGAGTTTCATAATTGAAACGACCAGAACCCGCTAATTAATCCTCAGCCGTGAAACAATGCAAATATCAAATAGCTATTTCTGCAATCACCGGCTACTCGATACGGCTTGAACGCCCGTCAGCCTAATAAACTAAAACTCAACCTATTCATCGCACTACAACACTCGATTACTAAAGCGCAAGTTCACTAAGGCGCGATCGGTCTCCGATGCCTTACGTCCAACCTTAGGGGTAACCATATGTCTGCACAGTCAAGCAGTCCTACACGAATACAAGCTTTCGTAGCCGGACTGGTTAGCTTCACCTTCCTGTCCATGGGCTTTTTTTTGGTTTGGTTCGGGCTTGAACTCATTGATCTTGGAGGTGCTTACTATTACGCGCTTTATGGCGTATTTATGATAGCGATAGCTGTGTTGTTGATACGACGCTCTGAGATGACTGTAAAAGTATCCTTGGTGGGTACCGTTGCGACAATTGCATGGGCCCTCTGGGAATCAGGAGATAGTGCCTGGTATCTTTTCCCACGAATATTCGCCCCCATCGCGGCCACACTAGCCATCGTATTGCTTCACTTATGGCTCCCTTGCACGGGCCCTAAAGCTTATAGGTCGCGCACTCAGGTTGCTCTAGCCTCTGTCTTGACAGTTGCTCTGTGCCTCAGCTTCGGCAGTCTGTTCATCGTCCATGGAATTGCCAAAGATACCAGCCTTGTGGACGATGAATCACTCAGCGATTCGGGGCAACCGTGGACACAGTTTGCTGGCTCCAACGCGCGACACGGTCACGTCACTTACAGCGAAATCAATCGTAAGAACGTAAAAAATCTCAAGATCGCTTGGATGTATCGCACTGGAGATATCGCTAAAGACGGCGCAGAAGATCAAAATACGCCGCTGGAAGTAGACGGCACTGTTTATGTTTGCACGCCTGCCGATAATGTTATCGCACTGGATGCTGATAGTGGATTAAAAAAATGGGAATTCAAGAGCGAAGCAAAATCACCCATTTGGCACCGGTGCAGAAGTTTGGCGTATGTGGACACTTCAAAAAACACTTTACGAGCACCTGCATCAGTGCCAACCGATGCTAACTGTGTTCACCGAATTATATTGTCAACTTACGATAATCGCCTTATTGAGTTAGACGCTGAAAAAAGCATTACATGCAGCGGCTTCGGTAACGAGGGAAGCGTTGACCTCAAGACTGGTATGGGAGAAGTCTCACCTGGTTATTACATGCAAACCTCAGGGCCTACTCTGGTCGAAAACGGCATGATAATTATCGCCGGCTGGGTGTGGGACAACATGTCGGTTGACGAGCCCTCTGGAGTGGTCAGGGCTTTCGATGCGGTGGACGGTGCTCTTTTGTGGGCATGGGATTTGGGTAACGCGCGCATCGACAAACTTCCACCCGCAGGTGAAAGCTACACACGAGGTACTCCAAACGTTTGGGCATTTCCAACCGTCGATGAAAAATTGGGCTTGGTGTTCCTTCCTACGGGCAATTCGACTCCAGACTACTGGGGAGGAAAAAGAACCGCAGCGTCGGATGAATATAGCTCTTCTGTTGTCGCGGTTGATTATCGTACGGGAAAAGAAAGATGGCATTTTCAAACAACCCACCACGATGTGTGGGACTACGATGTGCCCGCGCATCCGAATTTGTACGACATACCGGGTAAACAGGGCGCTCCTGACATTCCCGCACTTATCCAGATCACCAAGCGCGGTGAGATCTTCATGCTGGACCGCAGAACAGGCGTGCCATTGTCGCAAGTGGAAGAGAAACCCGTTCCCACTAACGACCCTGCGCAAGGAGAGCGCCTCTCTGCGACGCAACCCTACTCGGTAGCGATGCCGCAGATCCGTGGAGGAAAACTGCGGGAAGCGGACATGTGGGGAATGACGATGTTCGATCAGTTATTGTGCCGGATCGAATTCAAGAAATATCGATACCAGGGTGATTTCACTCCCCCCTCCGTAAAGGGCACACTGGTATATCCGGCAAATACAGGGGGCATGAATTGGGGCGGCGCCTCTCTGGATGAGAAGCGCCACTACTTGATTCTTAACGACACTCGTATCGTGATGTTATCGAAGCTGGTCCCCAGGGATCAGACGCCACTAAATGCTGGGGACGGTCACACGGGCTATGCCCCGCAGACAGGCACGCCTTTCGGCGTAATTAACCAATACCTCATTTCCCCGCTGGGCGTGCCTTGCAACGCGCCATTGCTGGGCACCTTGACCGCAGTCGACCTTAGCACCCACAAAATCGCTTGGCAGGTTCCACTCGGCACGCCGGCTGACACCGGCCCGCTAGGCCTGAAGACGCACCTATCGATGGAAACAGGAATGCCTTCAGTCGGCGGCTCCTTGACGACTGGCAGCGGGATAACCTTTTACAGTGGCACGCTGGACTACTACCTCAGAGCTTTCGACACAGATACAGGGCGCTTGCTCTGGAAAGGAAAGCTGCCTGTTGGAGGTCAAAGCACCCCAATGTCTTACTTATCCAAAAAGTCAGGTAAACAATTTGTAGTGTTAACCGCCAGTGGATCTCGTGGCTCGCCTGATCGGGGAGATTACGTAATCGCATTCGCGCTGGATGAGTAACACGTGAATGGAGGGCTAGTTATAGCTTGCTCAACTCGCGAAACAGCATGAGCTGAAACGAGTCTGGGCAACTGATCTTTTGGTAACAAAGCAGAAGAAGCAGAACAGGGAAAAAAATAGTCTGCACGATGAAGCCTGGAGCCCTAAGGGCTCCAGGCTCAAACTACGCAAAAAATGAGTGGAAAATAGAAACCACTGAATGCAAAAAGGCCCCGATAAACGGGGCCTTTAGGTACTTAATGTGGCGGTG
>Ga0163161_10001036_pt1 | contig 21172 bp, 19 predicted proteins | sample S45metaG_FD_129847 | JGI IMG/M metagenome (GOLD analysis project Ga0163161, IMG submission 129847) | Switchgrass rhizosphere microbial communities from Kellogg Biological Station, Michigan, USA - S4-5 metaG | ecosystem: Host-associated > Plants > Roots > Rhizosphere > Soil | place: USA... | reverse complement strand
TCAAGGCGGTCGCAAGCGCCATGCAACAGGGTGTGGAGGTGATCCAGATCGACCTGGCACGACCGCTCGCCGCCGTGCCCAGCAGTTTCTCGGTCGCGAGCCCCGCGCGCATCGCACTGGACTTCCCCGGCGCCACCAACGATGTCGGACGCGCAGCCATCGAAGTGAATCAACCCAACCTGCGCTCGATCAACGTGGTGCAGGCCGGCGAGCGCAGCCGGGTGGTGTTGAACCTGCGGCAGCAGGTGCCGTACACGGCAGAGCTGCAAGGCAATTCGGTGCGGGTCACGCTTCAGGCGGTTGCCGCTGCCGTTGCCGACACACGGGCGGTGGAAACGTCCGCGCCAACCAATGCCGCGGCAGCGCCCGTTGTTCGCAGCAGTCCGATCACGCTCAATTTCTCCAACGCCGACATCGAGGCCGTGGCGCGCACCATGGCGGTGGTCACCGGGCGCAATGTGGTGGTCGATCCGCGCGTGAAGGGCACGATGGACCTGGTGACCGACCGCCCCGTGCAGCCGGCCGCCGCCTTCGACCAGTTCGCCGCGGCGCTGCGCCTGCAGGGCTTTGCGGTGGTGGAGGCCGACGGCCTTTACAAGGTGGTGCTCGAAGCCAGCGCCAAGCTGCAGAGCAGCACCGTGAACACCTCCATCGGCGCCGTGCCTTCGTCGGCCAGCAACCAGGTGGTCACCCAGATCTTCAGGCTCAACCACGAGTCGCCCACCAGCCTGCTGCCGGTGCTGCGCCCGTTGATTCCGCCGCACAACACCATCAACGTGAACCCGGGCAACAACTCGCTCGTGATCACCGACTACGCCGACAACATGCGCCGGCTCGCGCGCATCATCGCAGCGCTCGATGTGCCGAATGCCTCCGATGTCGAGGTCATCCAGCTGAAGCACTCGATCGCCACCGACCTCATTCCGCTGGTGCAGCGGCTCATCGATGGCGGTGCCTCGGGCGCACCGAATGTCAGCGATGCACCGGGCGCCGCCGACGCATCCTTTCGCACCACGCTCTTGGCCGACCCGCGCAGCAACTCGGTGCTCATGCGTGCGGCCAACCCGGCGCGCGCGCAGCTCGTGCGCACGCTGATCGAGAAGCTCGACCGCCCGCCTGCGGAAAGCAGCAATGGCGTGGCCGGCAACATCTATGTGGTCTATCTCAAGAACGCCGACGCGGTGCGCCTGGCTGCCACGCTGCGCGCGGCGATGGCGGCGAACCGGCCATCGGGCACCGCGGGCACGGGTGCGGCTGACGGCAGCAGTGCCGTTTCACAGCAGGCCATGCAGAACAGCATGGGCGGCAGCAACGGCCAAGGCGGCTCGGCCGCCGCCAACGCGCCGCTCAACAACGCCAACCAGCCCTCCACCGGCGGCCAGATCCAGGCCGACCCGTCCACCAACTCGCTGATCATCACGGCCCCCGAGCCGCAGTACCGCCAGATGCGCGCCGTCATCGACAAGCTCGACGGCCGACGCGCGCAGGTGATGATCGAAGCGCTGATCGTCGAGGTCAGCGCCAACAAGGCGGCGAACTTCGGCGTCCAGTGGCAGAGCGCGCTGGGCAACAACGCAGTCATCGGCACCAACTCCAGCCTCAACAGGAACAACATCCTGGCCCTTACGCAGGCCTTGGCCACCCGCAACGCCGCGGGTCTGGCCTCGTCGATCCAGCCGGGGCTGAACCTGGGCATTGCCGGCAAGATCGGCGGCCAGTACATCCTGGGCGCCATCGCCAACTTCTTCAATAGCGACGGCGATGCCAATGTGCTCTCCACGCCCAACCTGCTGACGCTGGACAACGAAGAGGCCAAGATCATCATCGGCCAGAACGTGCCCTTCCCCACCGGCTCGTACGCGAGCACCTCGGGCTCGGTGGGCGTGAACCCGTTCACCACCGTGGAGCGCAAGGATGTGGGCCTGACCCTGCGCGTGCGCCCGACGATCAACGCGAATGGCACGGTGCGCATGACGATCTTCCAGGAGACCTCGACGGTCGACCAGAACTCGCTGGCCAATCCCAATGGCCCGACCACCAACAAGCGCTCGATCGAGTCGAGCGTGCTGGTGGAAGACGGCGGCCTGGTGATGCTGGGCGGGCTGCTGTCGGACACCTACAACAACAACATCGAGAAGATCCCGCTGGCCGGCGACATCCCGGTGCTGGGCAACCTGTTCAAGAACGAGAACCGTACGCGCAACAAGAGCAACCTCATGATGTTCCTGCGCCCGGCGGTGATGCGCGACGGCGCTTCGACCGAAGCATTTGCCTACGACCGCTACGACGAGATCCGCGGACAGCAGCTGCAGGTGCAGCCCAACACCGACAACGTGATGCTGCGCGGCGTGAACGCCGCCCCGGTGCTGCCTGAAGCGGCGCTGCAGCGCTCGAACAACCGCGGCAACGGCAGCACCCGCATGGAGGGCACGCAGCTGATTCCGCCGCCCCAGCCTTTGGCCGACACGCGCAAGCTCGCACCGAGCCCGTTGCGCGGTGCCCTGCCCCCCACCGCCGATCCGGTCAGCGGACGGGAACTCCCGTAGGCAGCAAGCGGAGCGCATCCTGCGCCAGCCGAAGCAACGAATGCGGAAGAGGCGAAGAGCGATCTGAACGCCGCTATTTCTTCACGACCGCCCCGAGCTCTATTGCATTTCCCATCGTGAGGTAGCCGGCGCGGTTGGGGTGAAGCTTGTTTCAATGGATCGGGCACGCGTCAGCCGCAGCGCATTTGCCGGTCTCCTGGCACTGAGGGGAGATGCGTGTCCGGCTCATCGCCTGCGTCGAGCGCGAACACGTCGCTCGAGAGGATCGCCACACCGCGGCGTCTCAGCGCCTCCACGAACTCCACGCGTTTCCACGTGGGCGGAAACGTACTAACTCTTGACACCTGCACGGAAGCGGCTCGCCCAGTCCTCCACGGTCGCGAAGCCTGGGTCAGCGAGGCAAGCTGCTTCGGTTTCGGCCCAGATCTCGGCGTCGGTCTTTTCGAGATCGAGCGGATCGCCGTGCGGCTGCGGAACGTACCACGGTGTATCGAGGTAAACCTCGATCGTGTTGCCCTCCGGGTCCTGGAAATAGATGGACAGCGCGTTCCCATGGTTCATGTGGTGCATGTGCGTGGCACCTGCGCTCAGTGCGTGGGCGCGTACGCGCCGCAGGTCGTCGATGGCGCCGACCTTGAACGACATTTGCATCACGGTACTCGGCGTGTCCGCGCCACGTCCACCGGCCAGCACCAGCTGATGATGCTGGTCCGGGGTTCCGCTGAGGAAGTTCAGCTGAAAGCGGAAATTGCTGCCTTTTCCCTCGTCGGTGAGGTGCAATCCGAAGACCTCGGTATAGAAGCGCGTCATCGCCTCCATGTCGCGCACAAAGATGCCGAAATGCGAAAGCTGGGGAATGCTCGCGGTGCTCATGGTGTTTCCTTCAAGATGATTGTGGGTAAGCGGGCAGCCATCAGCGAATGGCGGCGCATGGTGGGTTCATCGCGGTGCACCGCCGACGAGCGCCACCTCGGCAAAGAGGTCGTCAAGGGCGTCGGATAACAGTTGACGCGTCGTCTCGTCGTCGATGCGGCCATCAACGATCTTTTTATCGACCGCAGGGATTGCGGAATGCGGACGCGCCAGCGGGCGGGCCAATGTCGCAGCGAGAGCATCGCGAATTTGCGCCTGCGCTCTCGCACCACCGAACAACCCCGGGCCTGCAGTGATGATCAGAACCGGCTTGCCTTTGAGCGGCGAGGCGAACCCCGGCCGCGACGCCCAGTCGATGGCGTTCTTCAGCACACCAGGGATGCCGTAGTTGTATTCCGGCGAACAAACGATCAGCGCGTCGGCGGCGGCTATTGCCTGCTTGAGGCGCCGCACCCCTGCTGGCAGAGCGTCACCTTCGAGATCGGCGTTGTAGAGCGGTACCTCCTGGAGCGTGGTCACCTCCAGTTGCGCGCGCTCGCGGAGCAGAGGCTGCAGCGCATGCAACACCGCCGTGCAGTTGGACGCACGGCGCAGGCTGCCGGAGATGCCGAGCAGTTGCGGCAAGGTGGAAGAGGAAAGGGCAGGTTCTGACATTGTCATTTCAGATCTTTCGACGTCTTGCAAACTGTGAGGACGTTCATGGGTGCAGGACGAGCTTGCCGACGGTATCGGTCGCATCCAGCAGTTGGTGCGCGCGGCGAACCTCGGCCAACGGCAGCACAGTCGTGCAAGCCACACGCACCGTGCCGCTGGCCATGGCATCTATCGCTGCCTGCATGAACGCACGACGCCGTGGCGGGTCGCCATCGAAGGTGTGCATCGAAAATGTGCGGACGGCCAGGCTGCGGTCCAACAGGGAGCGCAGCTCGGCAAACACGTCGCTTGCCGGCGGCCCGGCGACGATGTTGTAGGAGATCGCTGTACCCAGCGGCGCCAATGCATTCAGGCAGGCGATGAAGAGCGAACCACCGATCGGATCGACCGCCAGGTCGACGCCGAGCCCATGCGTCGATGCCCTCACCTGCTCGGCCAGATCGGGCCCGGAAGGATCCAGCGCCACATGCGCTCCGTTTTCCAGCACGAACGCGCGCTTGGCTGCGGTGCTCGCGGTAGCAATGACACGCAGACCACGCGCACGCGCCGTCTGCACCATGGCCGAAGCCACGCCGCCGGCGGCTCCGGTGATCAGCACCGAGCGCGCGTCCACACCGCCACAACCAACCAGCAGCGCTTGGGCTAGCTGGAAATTCGGCAAGCTCACCGCGTCATCGAAGCTGATGGCTGCCGGCAGCGGATACAGCGCATCGGCCGGCGCGCAGGCGAACTCGGCGTAGCCACCGCCGCGCTGCGGAAGCTCGCGGGAACTCAGCAGCACGCGGTCACCGACCGCCACGCCGGTGACACCTGGTCCGAGTGCGTCGACGAACCCTGCGATTTCATTTCCGGGAATCGCGGGCAGCGGCGGCATCCACTTGTAGCGCCCGGTACGGATCAGCGCGTCCGGGCGGCCGACACCGATGGCCATCGCTTTCACGCGAACCTGGCCCACGCCCGGCTGGAGCTGCGGTATTTCGATCAGCTCCAGCGCCTCGATGCCACCAGGAGCGCGGACGACAACGGCTCTCATCGCGATCAACGCTGGCCGTCGTGCACGGCGACCTGTTCCCTGGTCAAACCGCCCAGGCGCGCATGAACCCGGCCTCCATCCGCCATCACCAGCGCGAAGAAGATTTCGTCGGGACGAGGCCCATCCTGCACGCCGACTTCCATGGTGTTGAAGTGGCTTCGCACGTAAGCGGCGTGAATGTAGTGCAGCGGCACCATCAGCCGATAGCCGGCGTTGGCAACAGCCTTGGCCGCGGGGACGATGGCCTTGGGTTCGCCGAGCGCCGCCCTCATCGCCCACCCACCGGCTTCGTGCCACACGGCCCCGTGTTCGAGCTCGCCATTCACGCCCACGATGGCAGCCTTGCCGTAGGCCTCGACGCGGTCCTTGCCGAGAATGCCCGTCAGCTCTTCGGCCAGTTCGCGTCCCAGTGTGCGCAACTCGGCCATGAAAGGCAGCAGGTCGGGCTCGTAGCGGCCCGCGTAGGGATTGCGAACGACGGCGCCTGCGGCCGCCATGCGAAGCGGCACGGCCGCGGTCGCGCCGCCTTCATGGTGGATGGTTTCGGTCACAAGCAGGCGCTTGCGGATTCGAATCAGTGACATGTGCGCTCCGTCGCTTCAAAGTTTGGGAATTTTTGCGTCTGCAGTGACGCGGATCCATTTCTGCAACTCGCTGCCGACCATTGCGGTCATCTCCTGCGGCGTGCTGCCTCGGGCCTCACCGCCCATCTCTTCGAGGCGCGTCCTGACCGCAGGAACCTGCAGCGCCTTCTGGGTTTCGGCGTGCAGCCGTTCGACGACGGATTGCGGGGCGCCGGCCGGCAGCATCCAACCGGCCCAGGAGCGCACGTCGTAGCCCGCGACCCCTTGCTCGGCGACCGTCGGCACATCCGGCATGCCTTGCCATCGCTGTGGACTGGTGACCGCCAGCGCGCGCACCTTGCCGGCCTTCAACTGGCCGAGCACTGCGGTCGGCGGAGCGATCACGAAGGGAATCTCTCCGCCCAGCAGCCCGGTGAGCGATGCGGCATCTCCACGGAAGGGCACATGCAGCAAACTCAGTCCGGCCGTCCTGGCAAGAAGTTCACCGGCCAGGTGATGCGTCGATCCGATCCCTGCGGTGCCGTAGGCCACAGCGCCTGGGGCTGAACGCGCCGCAGCCAGCAAATCAGCCAGCGTGCGAAATTTCGAATCGGGCGTCGTCACGATCAGAAACGGAAAGAACGTGATCGTCGAGACCATCTGAAAGCTACCCACCGTTTGATACGGCAGCTTCTCGAAGAGCGCCCCGGCCACCGCGTGTCCGCCGGTCGCCAGCAGCAGCGTGTACCCGTCAGGCGCAGCGCGCGCTACGGCCGCCGAAGCCAAGGTGCCGCCGGCTCCCGCGACAGCCTCGACGATGAAGGGTTGGCCAAGGCCCTTGCCCATTTCGGTACCGACCACGCGCGCGATGGCGTCGGCGTTCCCGCCGGCGGCGAACCCCTGAACCACCTTGATCGGCCGCGTGGGCCAGGCCTGGGCGCGGGCTGGTGGCAGGCCCACCGCCATCAAGCCCGCGAGAGTGAATAAGCGGCGCTGCATCGTTGTCTCTGCTTTTTTGTGGGTTGGAGCCGCTCGCGCTCAGTCCTGCGCAACAACCGGATTGCGCAGCGTGCCGATTCCCTCGATCTCGACCTCGACCACATCGCCCGCCTTCATGAACCGTTGCGGCTTCCGGCTCCAGCCCACGCCCGCCGGCGTGCCGGTGGCGATGACGTCGCCTGGCACCAAGGTGAAGATCGTCGAGGCATAGGCGATCAGCTTGCGGATGGAAAAGATCATGTGTCCGGTGTGGCTGTCCTGCACCGTCTCTCCGTTGAGGCGCGTGACCAGCCGCAAGGGCTGTTCCGGCGCAATCTCGTCGGCAGTCACCATCCAGGGGCCGAACGGGCCGGTCCCTTCGAAGTTCTTGCCCGACGCGATCTGCTTGGCGTGGAACTGCCATTCACGGACGCTGACGTCGTTGTAGATCGAGTAACCAGCCACGTGCTCATAGGCGCGATCGACCGAAATGTCGCGCCCCGGCTTGCCGATGATCACGGCGAGTTCGCCTTCCCAATCCAGCGTATCGGACACGCGCGGCAGCACCACTGGCTGGCCGTGGCCGACTTGCGAGCGCCACACGCGCAGGAAGATGGGCGGCTCTTCCGACAGCTCGCGGTGCAATCCGGCGGCCAGCACCTCCTGATGGTGGTCCATGTAGTTGCGCACGGCACAGACGATCTTCTCGGGTCGCGGAATCACCGGCAGAAGCTGGAGTCCGGCCAGCGGCAGGTCGGCCTTCAAGCCCTGAACCACCGCGTCACGCCGGTCGAAATCGGCGCTCGCAATGAAGTCCGCCAGCGTGGCGCGACCGGTGCGCTCCGCGAGCGCAACCACACCGTCACCAACAACAGCGCCCCAGCCTTCGCGGCCGGCATGCAGGTAAGACACAAGCTTCATGGAATCTCCAGGATCGATGTAAATATGCACGCATATTAGTTTTGTGCACAAAACACTCTATGAGCATAAACCCGTAAACTGCGGGTCTGAGTTGCGAACGAAAGCAGTGGTGTTACCTTGAAGAACGACCTTCCCGAAACCGCGATCCCACTGGCTGAGCGCGCCTATCGAGCGTTGCGACGGGCCATCGTGCGAGGCGATTTCGCACCGGGCGCGCGGCTGCGTCTTGACGAACTCAGCGGGCGCTTCGACGTCAGCAGCAGTCCCTTGCGAGAGGCCTTGAACCGGCTCTCCGAACAGGGCTTGGTACGTGTGCTGGAAAACCGGGGGTTCCGCGTCGCCCCTCTCACCGCCGAGGGAGTCAGCGACCTTGCGCGAGTGCGTAGGCTTGTCGAGTGCGAGGCACTGCGCGACGCCATCGCCCACGGAACGGACACATGGGAGACCCAGATCGTCGCTGCCGCGCATGCGCTCGCACTCGTCGAGCGCCGGGTCGGAGACGAGCCACGCGCGCTGGACGACGATTGGTCCGCGCGCCACCGCCAGTTCCACCTGAGCCTGTATGCAGCTTGCACATCTCCCCTGTTGCTGGACTTGGCCGACGTCCTGTTCGACAACGCCGAACGCTATCGACGCTGGGCGGCCAAGTTCCGCCAGGAGCCACGGCGCAAGCACGACGAGCATCAGCAACTGCTGGACGCTGTTCTCGCGCGGGATGCCGATCGGGCGACGGAGCTACTGCGCAATCACGTCAGCCACACGGAGCAACTTGTTGCGGCAGCGCTTGTGGGGAACGACAGCGGCGCGGCGCAGTGAGCTCGGTCACGCCTGCCCCAAGCACGTTTCGGTGGCACCGCGCCCCGCTGACAGAGCATCGGGTAGGCGACGCAAACCGTTCAGCGCTTCATGCCTTTTGCTGAACCGGGTCGATCTGCTCCGGAGAGCCCTCGCCTCTCCGAGGCATGCCACCTGATCAGCCAACGGGAGAAGAATGCACCGAAGCCTTCGACTGCAGGGGACGGATCACGCAATGCGGAACGGTACAAGCAGACCTTGCGGACCGTCTCCGGATCAGTCACTCGGCGCATCTCCAGACCGAACGCCTTGGCGAAAACCCCGACGTACGCCGGTGCGAGGGTCGCCCCCAGTCCTTGCGCCGCAATCCCAAATGCTGTGGAGATGTTGTCCACAACGTGCACCGGCGTGACACGCAAACCATCCGGCGCACTCACGCGCATCTGCGCCACGCTCTGTTCGTGATCGCGCCCGGAGGCGACCAGCGGCACGTCGCGCAGATCGGCCCATCGGATGGGAGCGCGCCGGCGGGCAAGCGGATGTCCTCGAGCGCACCACAGGACCCACTCGCTGTCGAACAACGCTTGCGCGATCACGTTGTCGTCGACCACGAGATCCGGACCGATCGCGAGGTCGACATCGCCTGCCGCGACGCTATCGACCACGCCTTCCACCGCCACGTCCCGGATGCGCACCACCACCTTCGGCCTCTGCCGCGCGTAGGCCCGCATCGCCATCGGCAGCAAGGTCGAGGCAAGCACCAGCGGCGCGCCTACGCGGACCACGCCCGAGGCGCGGTTCCGAACATCGTCCGCAGCGCTCTCGGATGCCCGGACATGGCGCAACAGCGTCTGTGCAGAGCCTAGAAAGTCGCGCCCGGCGCTGGAGAGCGTGCACTTGCGTGTCGTGCGATCGAACAGGCGAAAACCGACGACGCTCTCGAGTTCCGCGACGATCTGGCTGACCGCCTGCGTCGTGAGGCCCAGGCGCGATGCGGCATCCGTGAAGCTGTGAGCCTCGGCAACCGCAATGAAGGTCTCGATCTGGCGCAGTGTGAATCGCGTGAAGGCCATGCCATGCATTATCAAGCGCTGCTTTAAAAGCTCTCGCAAGCAATTGATTGTGTCGCTCCGACAGGCCCGTGACACTCGAAGGCGCTTACATCGCAACGCCACGAAGACCGACCATGCCCATGCTCCATCGCTCCACGCGCCCTGCGATTCGGCGGAGCGCGACACGAACCCTGGTCGCCCTGGGACTGGCCACCACCGGTCCCAGTGCCCAAGCCCAGGACCACTCGCCACACGCTGCGAATCGGCGCTGGAGCGCAGCAAAAAGCAGAACTGAACAACGCACCGCAGCAGCAACGACCAGGACGCGCCGGCGACCGCAGTGACGTGGCTCGCGGTGCCCCGCGCAGCCTTGCCCGATGCACTCACTTTCCTTCAACCCCGGGTGGTCGGTCCACTCCCGAAAGACTCATTCGATGACCCATAGACATATCTATCCACACGCGTGGCTTGCTGCCGTCGGCCTTGCCGTGCTCGCCGCAACCGCTCCCGCGAGCGCCCAACAGTCAGTCCCTGCGCCCACGACCGCGTCGGCGAGCGCACCCGTGGAGCGCGATGGTGCGGGGCGTTCGCTGCAGGAGCTTTACCAGGCCGCCCTGCAGGAGGGCGGACAGCTGACGGTGTACGCCGGCGGAGACGAGGTAACGCAGGGCTTCGGCACCAAAGCAGGATTCGAGCGCCAGTTTCCCGGTATGAAACTCGACATCGTGATGGACTTGAGCAAATACCACGACGCCCGCATCGAAGAAGAGCTGCTGCGCAAGAACTTGAAGGTGGATGTGGCGCATCTGCAAACCTTGCACGACTTCGACGACTGGGCGGCGCGCGGCCTGCTGCTGCCCTACAAGCCGATCGGATGGGACCAGGTGCCCGATGCCTACAAGGACCCCCAGGGCCGGTTCACCGGCCTGTTCATGCTGACGTTCGCGAACAGCTACAACAAGAATCTCGTGCAAGCCGGCAACGAACCGCGCGACTACGCCGACTTTCTGAAGCCCGAATTCAAGAACAAGATCATCATCGCCTACCCCAACGATGACGACGCTGTGCTCTATGTCTTCGACAAGATCATCCAGAAGTACGGCATCGACTTCATCGAGAAGCTGCAGGCCAACGGCGTGCAGTGGGTGCGTGGCACCCAGACGCCGCGCGACGCGGTGGAGGTGGGCAAATATGCAGTGGCCACCGGAACATCGGGACCTTTCGTGCCGGTCGACTCGGTCAATACCCGTTTCGTGCTGCCGACGAACGACCCCTTCCTGACCTGGGCGCAGACCGGCGCCATCTTCAAGGACGCCAAGCATCCCGCCGCAGCCAAGCTCTACGTGAGCTGGCGCCTGTCGCTGCCCGAAAATGCCGCGCCGCGCCAGTTCCCGCTGCGCAAGGACGTCGCGCCGCCTCCCGGATTCAAGACCATCGACAAATACAACACCAGCCCTGCCGACTTCCTGGCCTTCATGCGCGACCGTGCGCGCGTCGAGCGGCTGAAAAGCCTGTTCGAACGGCTGATCGGCCCGGTGCAAGGCATCTCGCCCCTGAAGGATTAGTGCTCTTCGGCGCGATGTGCAAGGTTCATCGATGCAGACTTCTCTGAACGCCTCAGGCACAGGAGGCTGCACGCAAGGCCGGTAGCCTTTTTCCGTTGTTGCTGGCTGCAGAAGGCAGTTGCACCATCGGCGGCAATCTCGCCACCAATGCCGGCGGCGTGCAGGTCCTGCGCTACGGCAATGCACGCGAGCTGTGCCTTGGCCTTGAAGTCGTCACAGCACAGGGCGAGCTGTGGAATGGGCTGCGCGGCCTGCGCAAGGACAACACGGGCTACGACCTGCGCGACCTGTTCATCGGCAGCGAAGGCACGCTCGGCGTGATCACGGCAGCCACGCTCAAGCCGTTCCCGCTGCCGGCGGCGCAAAGCACAGCCATCGTCGCCGTGCCCACGCCCGAGGCCGCCATTCAGTTGCTGCAACTCGCACAGGCGAGCCTGGGGCCGGCCTGTCCACGCTCGCGGTGATGCCCACGGGCGCCGGCAAGTTGCTCTGCTACCAGTTGCCCGCTGTGCTGCTCGAAGGGCAGACCGTGGTCATCTCCCCGCTCATCGCGTTGATGAAAAACCAGTGCGACAGGCTGCGAGCCCTCGGCATTCGCGCCGTGCAGGTCAACAGTTCGCTGGGGGCGGAGGAACTGGCGCAATCGGAAGCCGACATCGACGCCGGTAGCGTGCGGATCGTGTTGACGACGCCTGAGCGATTGTCCGATCCGGAGTTTCTGCGGCGCCTGAGCGCACACCCGGTGGCGCTGGTCGCGGTCGACGAAGCGCATTGCATCTCGCAATGGGGCCATGACTTCCGGCCTGCATTCCTGGAGATCGGCGCCGCCATCCGGGCCTTGGGCAGTCCGACCGTGCTCGCGCTGACGGCGACAGCGGGCGACGACGTGGCCTCCGATGTGACGAAGCTCCCGGACATCCCGCGCTCGAGGCTGGTCGATACCGGTGCCTACCGCGCCAACCTGCGCTTTGCCGTCGAACAGCTCGCCAACGAGAAGGAGCGCTTGCGCCGCACGGTCGAATTCGTGCGCGAAGTGCCGGGCAGCGTCCTCGTCTACGCCGCCACGGTGAAGGCCGCCGAGCATGCGTTCGATGCGCTGAAGGTGCGCGATGAATCGGTGGCGCTCTATCACGGCAAGCTCGGCGCGCGCGAGCGCAGCGCCGCGCAGGAGGCCTTCATGGCGGGCGAGGTGCGCGTCATGGTTGCCACCAACGCCTTCGGCATGGGCATCGACAAGCCCGACATCCGCTTCGTTCTGCACTGCCAGATGCCGGCGAGCCTGCATGCCTAATACCAGGAGGCCGGACGCGCCGGACGCGATGGAAAAGAGGCGCGCTGCCTGCTCCTGGGCCAATGCCGCAGCCAACCACGGACCGTCAGACAGATCGCGACAAGAGCGCAGGGCAAAGAAAAAGGGTTAGCCGGTATCTACCGGCTAACCCTCGAGATTGTTGGTAGGACGTACTGGATTCGAACCAGTGACCAACGGATTAAAAGTCCGCTGCTCTACCAACTGAGCTAACGTCCCGGAACCATTTTTTTGCTTCTTGCCGACGTTGAATCCGGCAAAGCCAAAGATTATAGCGTGGCGTTGCTCGCTATTTTGTCGAGAACCCAACCTGCCGCACATTGTCCGAAGGTGGCCGTGACGCTCACTACCGATCCATAGCCATGGCAGTTGAGCGAACCGTCGCCTTCTTCGATTGCGCGGGACGCGTCGGGCGGCGCAACGCTCTCGCGGCTGAAGACGCAGGTCACGCCGATCTTCTTGCCTTCGCGCGGCGCGCCATGTTCTTTGCGCAGGCGCTGGCGAAGCTGGGCGAGCAGCGGATCGTGCGTGACGAGCGAAAGATCGTCGATGTCGACCTTGTGCGCTTGCCGCTTGCCTCCCGCAGCACCCACTGTGATGAATGCGGCATCACGCGATGCGCGTGCCCACGCGGCCATGGTCAGCTTGGCCTTCACCTGGTCGCACGCGTCGATGACGGCGGTGGCCGGGCCGTTCGCAGCCTGTGCGGCGTCGAGCAGGGCCGTCCAGTTGCCGGGTTCGACAAACTCATCGAGCGCGAGCACCTTGCAGTCGGGATTGATCTGCGCGATGCGGTCGCGCATGGCATCGACCTTGGCCTGACCCACGGTCGCTTCGAGCGCGTGGATCTGCCTGTTGATGTTCGACTCCGACACGTGATCAAGATCGACCAGCGTCAGCCGCCCCACCCCGCTGCGCGCCAGCGCCTCTACTGCCCACGAGCCCACGCCGCCGATGCCGGCGACGAGCACATGCGCGTTGCGGATGCGCGCGGCACCGGCCACGCCGTAGAGGCGCTCCAGCCCGCCGAAGCGGCGCGCAAAGTCAGGCGCCGCGGTGTCGGTGACGACATCCGCGGCGACCGGTGTGAACGCTGCAGGGAGGGTGGCGCTCAAGCGGAGTGCTCCGCCGGCATCAGCGCAGGCGCGAGAGACGCTCGCGGCCCGCCTGTGCAGCTTCCGACTGCGGATAGGCCTTGGCCAGGTCTTCCAGCGTGCGGCGTGCCGAGCGCGTGTCCTTCAGTTCGATCTGGCAGTTCGCGATCGACAGCACAGCCTCGGGGGCCTTGGCGTGGTCGGGCGCGAGCGAGAGCATCGAGCGGAAGTTGGCGATGGCCTCGTTGTAGTTGCGCGTGGCGTACTGCGCATTGCCGAGCCAGAACAGCGCCGAGGCGTTGTAGCCGCTTTGCGGGTAGCGCTTGACGAATTCGGCAAAGGCCGTTTGCGACTGCGCGAACTGGCCGGCACGGAAGATGCCGAGCGCAGCTTCGAAGTCGGCCTTTTCCTTGGGATCGGCGTTGAACTCGCGGCCGTCGACCGTCACTTTCGACGGCTCGTTCTGCTTGAGCTTGTCGTCGATGGTGCTCTGGCGCGACTGCATTTCGCTCAGCGTGCGCGTGAGCTGCTCGTTCTGTCCGGTCATGCGCGCTAGGTCGCCCCGCATCTGCTCGATCTGGTTCTGCAAGTCGAGCAGGCTGCGGCGCAGCTGGCCGTTTTCGTCGGTCAGCCGCTGGTCGGTTTGCTGGCGCATGGCCTCGACGCGCTGGCGCAGGTCGAGGATGGCCTTGCGGGCCTCGTCATCCTCGAACAACGCGGCCTGCGAGCCCATCGAGACGCAAAGCAGGGCGGCAGCCAGCGCCGCGCCCCGCAACAGAGCGCGTGGCATCACCGGGTGTAGCGGATTTCAGCGCGGCGGTTCTGTGCCCACGCCTCTTCGCCGCCACCTTGAACGGCCGGCTTTTCCTTGCCGAAGCTCACGGCTTCGATCTGGCTGTCGTTCACACCCAGCAGGGTCAGTGCGCGACGCACGGCTTCAGCACGCTTCTGGCCGAGGGCCAGGTTGTACTCACGGCCACCGCGCTCATCGGTATGACCTTCGATCGAGATGCGGCGTTGCGGTGCGCTCTTCAGGAAGCGGGCATGGCCGTCGATGATCGACTGGAACTCGGGCTTGACCGTGTAGCTGTCGTAGTCGAAGTACACGATGCGTTCCACGCCGATTGGGCCTTGGGCCGTGGCTGCACCCTGGTCGGCGTTGACCGGGGTCACGGTGCTGGCGCCGCCTTGCTGGCCTGCGGTGCCGCGGCCGTCGGTGACGGGCGTGTCGTTGAGCTTCGTGCCCGACGAGCAACCGGCGATGAGAGCCACGATGGCCAGCGAATAAATTGTGCGTTTCAACATTAAGAACTCCTCAAATAAACCTAATCATTGCTTTTGAAACGGACCCCAGTCCGGTTCTCTGATGTCTCCCGCCTGTCCCGCCAGTCGTGCCTTTATTTTTCCGTCGAGCGTGGTCGTCATCAGCGCTTCGCGGCCTTGCAGGTGCGTGGCGTAGACGATCAGCTTGCTATTGGGGGCAAAACTCGGGCTCTCGTCGGCGTTGGTGTCGGTGATGGACGCCACATTGCCGGTCGCCAACTCCATCACCTGGAGTTTGAAGGCACCGCCAATGCGCGAGATGTAGGCCAACCACCGGCCATCGCCGCTGACGGACGGAGAAATGTTGTAGGTGCCACTGAAGGTGACGCGGGTGGGGTTGCCGCCGCTGGCACTCATCTTGTAGATCTGGGGAGCACCGCCGCGGTCGCTCACGAAATAGATCGTGCTGCCGTCGGCCGAGTACACCGGCTCGGTGTCGATGCTCGCGCTCTGGGTGAGCCGGCGAGGTTCGCCACCGCTGGCCGGGATCGTGTAGAGCTGCGAGCCGCCGTCGCGGCTGAGGGTGACGGCGAGCGAGTTGCCGTCCGGTGCCCAGGCGGGCGCGCTGTTGGAACCCTTGAAGTTCGCCAGCAGTCGGCGCTGGCCGCTGGCCACGTTGTGCACGTAGACCACGGGCTTCCGCGATTCGAAGGACACGTACGCCAGTTGCTGACCGTTGGACGACCAGCACGGCGAGATGATCGGCTCGGGGCTCGCGAGTGCGGCCTGCGCGTTCTCGCCATCGGCGTCGGCCACCCACAGCGAGTAGCGGCTGCCGCCCTTGGTGACGTACGCGATGCGGGTCGAGAAGATGCCCTTTTCGCCGGTCAGCTTTTCATAGACGAAGTCGGCAATGCGGTGCGAGGCGAGACGCAGGTCGCCCTGTGGCACGGTGTAGCTCTGGCCACCGAGATCCTGCCCCTTCACCACGTCCCACAGGCGGAACTTCACGTCGAAGCGGCCGTCCGCGAGGCGAGTGACGCTGCCCACCACAAGCGAGTCGGCGGTGCGCTGGCGCCACAGGGACAGGTCGGGACGCGAGGCTTCGTCCAGCGCCTGGCCCGAGGCATCGACGCCGCGGAACTGGCCGCTGCGTTCCAGGTCGGCCTGGACGATGTCGGAGATCTTCTGCGGCGATGAATCCTGGCCCTTGAAGGGGACCAACGCGATCGGCAATTGCGTCAACCCGACGCCCGACACTTCGACCCGGAACTGGGCGAGCGCTGGAAGCATAGGGGTGGCAGCAAGGGCCGCAATGAGACTGCGGCGTGCAAATAGCGATGAAGAAGGAGTTGGGGTAGGAGCTGACAACGGCTTGTTCATGCGGTTCGGAGAGGTTTTCGGACAAAAAGTTTCGGCCCGACGCAAGGGGCCACATGTTACACACTGGCCCGGCGCTCCCGTCACAAAACGTTTATCCATCGGTTCGGTCCTACACGACTCTGGCAAAAAGCGAGCCTCGGGACGACCCGTAGAATCCGCCGCCATGCAAGCATCCCCTGGCAGCGAGACCACGCGCCCTCCCCTGATGCGCCGTCTGGCGCGTCTCATGACCTGGTTCGGCAGCTCGCGCAAATGGTGGGCGGTAGGCCTCTCAGGGGCCATGCTGGCGGCGATCACCGAGCCGCTGATGGCCGCTCTTCTGAAGCCGCTGCTCGACCGCGGCTTCACCCGCGGCGAGATGCCGCTGTGGTTCGTGCCCGCCGCCGTGCTGCTGCTGTTCGCCGTGCGCGGCATCGCGCAATTCATCTCTCAATATGCTTTATCGCGTATCGCCAATGAAGGCATGCAGAAGCTGCGCCGGGTGCTGTTCGAACGCCTCCTCGGGGCCGAGCTCGCCCTCTTCACGCGCCAGTCGGCGAGTGCGCTGTCGAACACGGTGGTCTACGAGGTGCAGACCGGCGCGATGCTGCTGGTGCAGGCACTGCTCGGCCTCTCACGCGATGGCTTCACGCTGATCGCGCTGCTGGGCTACCTGGTCTATCTGAACTGGAAGCTGACGCTGATCGTCGCGTTTCTCGTGCCCAGCATCTCCTGGATCATGAAGGTGTTCTCCAAGCGCCTCTACAAGCTCACCCAGCAAGGCCAGCAAGCGACCGACGAACTGGCCTACGTGGTAGAGGAAAACGTGCTCGCCCACCGCGTCGTGCGGCTGCATGGCGCCGAGCAGGCCCAGGAGCGCCGCTTCGAGCAACTGAGCCAGCGTCTGAATCGCCTGGCCGTGAAGTCCACCATCGCCCAGGCCGCCACCACGCCGCTCACGCAGATGATGGCTTCGCTCGCGCTGTCGATCGTCGTGATGATCGCCCTCTGGCAAAGCGGCAAGCAGGGCTTCACCGTGGGCGGATTCGTTGCCTACATCACCGCCATGCTGATGCTGATTGCGCCGATCCGGCGCCTTGCCGAAGTGGCCGGGCCAATCACGCGCGGGCTCGCCGCACTCGAACGCGGCCTGATCCTGGTCGACGAGGTCGCGCCCGAATCGCAGGGCAGCTTCGAGATGGCGCACGCCGATGGCCACATCGAGCTGCGCAACGTGCAGGTCAGCTATCGCGGCGACGATGAACAGCGCGCGCTCGACGGCGTGAGCCTGACCATCCAGCCCGGCCAGGTGGTGGCCTTCGTCGGACCTTCAGGGTCGGGCAAGACCACGCTGGTCAACCTGCTGCCGCGCTTCGTGCAGCCCAGCGGCGGGCAGGTGCTGCTCGACGGCCACGACACAAGCGAGTGGAAGCTGAAGAACCTGCGCGCGCAGTTCGCAATGGTGAGCCAGGACGTGGTCATGCTCAACGACACGCTCGCTGCCAATGTGGCGCTGGGCTCGGAGATCGATCGCGAGCGCGTCAACGAGTGCCTGGTCGCCGCCAACCTGAGCGCCCACGTCGAGAATCTGCCGCAGGGCATGGACACGGTGCTGGGCCACAACGCCACTCAGCTCTCGGGTGGGCAGCGCCAGCGTCTCGCCATTGCGCGCGCTCTCTACAAGAACGCGCCCGTGCTGCTGCTCGACGAAGCCACCTCGGCACTCGACACCGAGTCGGAACGGCTGGTGCAGGACGCCCTGCAGCGCCTGATGCAGAACCGCACCACGCTGATCGTGGCCCACCGGCTCTCGACCATCCAGCATGCGGACCGCATCATCGTGATGGAGCAAGGCCGCATCGCCGAGCAAGGCAGCCACAAGCAATTGATGGCGCTAGACGGGCTCTATGCACGCCTGCAGACGCTGGCGGTGCGCAGCGCCACGCCGGGGCAAGACCCGACACTCTGAGTTGCTCGCTCAGAGAAGCACGATGTCGTACTGACCCTGCCCGATGGCGGGCTCGGACTGCAGCGAAATCGGCTTGCCGATGAAGTCGCTCAGCCCCGCGAGATGCTGGCTTTCCTCATCTAGGAACAGCTCGATCACCTGTGGCGACGACACGATGCGGAACTCGCGCGGCGTGAACTGCCGCGCCTCACGCAGGATCTCGCGCATCACGTCATAAGCCACGCTGCGCGCAGTCTTCACAATGCCCTGCCCGCCGCAGGCGGCGCACGGTTCGCACAGCATGTGGGCCAACGATTCGCGCGTGCGCTTGCGCGTCATTTCGACCAATCCGAGCTGCGAGAACCCGCCCGCCGTGGTCTTAACCCGGTCCCGTGCCAGTTGCTTGCGAAACTCCGCCAGCACCTGCTCGCGATGGTCGTCGCGTCCCATGTCGATGAAGTCGACGATGATGATTCCGCCCAGGTTGCGCAGCCGCAACTGCCTTGCAATCGCCTGCGCCGCTTCGAGATTCGTCTTGAAGATCGTGTCGTCGAAATTGCGCGCACCGACGAAGCCACCGGTGTTGACGTCCACCGTGGTGAGCGCCTCGGTCTGGTCGACCACGAGGTAACCGCCCGACTTGAGTTCGACGCGTCGGCCCAGCGCCTTGGCGATTTCCTCGTCCACCGAATACAGGTCGAAGATCGGCCGCTCGCCCTTGTAATGCTGCAGCTTGCCAGCCGCCTGCGGCATGAATTCAAGACCGAACTTCAGCAGCACCTCGAACTGCTCGCGCGAGTCGATGCGGATGGTCTGCGTGTCTTCGCTGGTCATGTCGCGCAGCACACGCTGCAGCAGGCTCAGGTCCTGATGCAGCAGTGACATCGCGGGCATCTTGCTCGATGCATCGCGGATGCGCGACCAGGTCTTGCGCAGGTAGCCGATGTCCTCGGCCAGTTCGGCGTCGGACGAGTCCTCGCCGTTGGTGCGCAGGATGAAACCGCCGGTGTTGGCCGGCACCACGCCGCCACTGTCGGCCGCCGCGGCAGCCTCGATCAGCGTCAGCATGCGCGTGCGCAGCGACTCGCGCTGCTCCGAAGGAATCTTCTGCGACACGCCGATATGGTTGTCCTGCGGCAGGAACACCAGCAGCCGTCCGGCGATGCTGATCTGCGTCGACAGCCGCGCGCCCTTGGTGCCGATCGGGTCCTTGATCACTTGCACCAGCAGCGACTGCCCTTCGAACACCTGCTTCTCGATCGGCACCATCGGGCCGCCGTTGCGGTGGTCGCGCTCTGGCACCGGCGCGCTCGGCCGCGAGCCCGGCGTGAACGGCGCGACGATGTCGGCCACGTGCAGGAAGGCCGTGCGCTCCAGGCCGATGTCGATGAACGCCGACTGCATGCCCGGCAGCACGCGCGAGACCTTGCCCAGGTAGATGTTGCCGACCAGCCCGCGCTCCAGCGTGCGTTCGACGTGCAGTTCTTGCACAGCGCCGTGCTCGACCAGCGCCACACGGGTCTCTTGGGGCGACCAGTTGATCAGGATGTCTTGCATGGAATTCTTAAGTTTTGAAACCGGCACTGCGAAGCAGCTGCGCGGTCTCGAACATCGGGAGTCCCATGATGCCCGAATAGGACCCGCTGATGTGCTCGATGAAAGCGGCCGCCGCGCCCTGGATCGCATAGGCGCCCGCCTTGCCGAGCGGCTCGCCGCTGGCGGCATAGCCGGCGATCTGCTTCTTCGTGATCGCGGCGAAGCGCACACGCGACACGCTGAGCGCCGCATGGCGTCGGCGGCCGTGCTGCAGAGCGACGGCGGTCAGCACGCGGTGGGTGCTGCCGGACAGGAGCGCGAGCATGCGCTCGGCATCGGGCGCGTCCTCGGGCTTGCCGAGAATCGTGCGGCCAAGCGCTACCGTGGTGTCGGCGCAGAGCACGGGTGCGTCGACAAGGCCGAGGCGCTTGCGTCGCGCGACTGCTGCATCGAGCTTGAGGGCTGTCACGCGCTGCACGTAAGCGGTCGGCGATTCGTTGGACAACACGACTTCGAGCGACTCGGCATCTTCATCGGGCGTGGCCAGCAGCAGTTCATGGCGAACGCCAAGTTGGCCGAGCAATTGAGCGCGGCGCGGGCTTTGCGACGCAAGGTAAATGAAGTCGGACAAGTTCAAGGCTCCGTGAGGTTCCAGACCAGTTTCAAGCAGCAGCAGCGCTGGGGCCGAACATGCCCTGTTCGCGAAAGCGCAGACAGAAGTGCGTGGCCCGCCTCATCGAGCAAGGCGACCGGCCCGGTCATTCCCGGTGGTACGGATGGCCTGCGTTGACCGACCACGCCCGGTACAGCTGCTCGACCAGCAGCACCCGCGCCATCGCATGCGGCAGGGTTAAGTCCGAGAGACGGATGCGTTCGTGCGCTGCGGCCTTGAAGGCCGGGTCGAGGCCATCGGGCCCGCCGATGACGAGGGCCACGTCGTCGCCCTCGCCTTGCCAGGCCTGCAGGCGCGCCGCGAGCGCCTTGGTGGTGAGTGCGGTGCCGCGCTCGTCGAGCGCCACGATGCGCATGCCGCGGGCGATGGCACCCTCGATGCGTTCGCGCTCGGCGGCGTAAAGCGTCTCCAACGACTTGGAGCCGCGGGGTTCGGTCTTGACGGCGCGCAGCTCTAGCTTGAGCTCAGGCGGGAAGCGCTTGGCGTAGTCGTCCCAGGCAGTCTGCGCCCAGTCGGGCATGCGCTGCCCGACGGCGACCACCAGCAGCTTCATGCGCGGCGGGCTGGCGCCTTCTTGGCAGGCGCCTTCTTTGCCGCGGGCTTGGCAGCAGTCTTCTTCGCGGCGGGCTTGCCAATCACCTTGACCGGCGTGCGCGCAGTGGTCGAGGTCTTCTTGGCGGGTGCCTTCTTCGCAGCCGTTTTTCTTGCGGGCGAGCGGCGGGCTTTCTCTTCCCGGGCTTCCTGTTCGGCGGCCTTGACTGCGGTCTTGGCGGCGCTCGAGCGACGCAGCGAAGGCTCCTTGGCGGCGGGCTTTTTCTTCTTCTCGCCCACTTCTTCCGTGCTCGACGAGGTGCTGGCGGCAGGCTTGGCGCCGCCCAGCTTGGCGCGCACCGGCTTGTCGCCCCAGATCTCTTCGAGGTGGTAGTACTGGCGGATGGCGGGCTGCATGATGTGCGCGACGGCCGCGCCGCAGTCCACGATGATCCACTCGCCGTTGTCCTCGCCCT
>Ga0163161_10001035_pt1 | contig 21177 bp, 24 predicted proteins | sample S45metaG_FD_129847 | JGI IMG/M metagenome (GOLD analysis project Ga0163161, IMG submission 129847) | Switchgrass rhizosphere microbial communities from Kellogg Biological Station, Michigan, USA - S4-5 metaG | ecosystem: Host-associated > Plants > Roots > Rhizosphere > Soil | place: USA... | reverse complement strand
GATCGAACACGTTTATCCAAAGTCGTAGTGAAATACCAAAGCGACGCTGGTAATGTCTTGGCTACGTTCGTCAAACCATTAAGGGATGGAGGCGAAAATAGAAGCCCTGGAGCCGCGAACCTCTGAGGCTTTGTTTTTTCTGCTCAGCAACCACTTAGGCAATCAACATATAGCTTCACAGCGGGCTGACGTGTCCGGCTCCGGAAGCGTGGTTTTGAGTCATCGCATTCTCATAGCTAAGTACGGGGTGACGTAAATGGAGAGGTCGCTTCTTCGGGCCAATGGGCCCGGCTGGTTGTGCTTCATCCGTTGAGTCTAAAACTATAGCCGCAAAGCGCGCCAGGTCAGGGTTTACAAGAATCCACACACGCGCGAAGTCGTCGAAACCAAAGGTGGTAATCGCAAGAGCCTCAAGGAATGGAAAGCAGAACACGTCTCCGCGACCGTCGAGTTTTGGCTAACCAATTGATTTTGGTTTGGATAAAAGGGCCCTTCGAGAGCCCTTGCTTTTTAGTTGCAAAAAATGAATCGGCCGGACTTACAGAAAGTCCTCATGCTGCATCGTCAGAATGATCTTCCCGACGTTTTCGGAGGATTCCATCCTGCGATGGGCATCGGAGGCGCGTGAAAGAGGGAAGATACTGTCGACTACCGGCTCTAGGCTTCCAGCCCCTTCGAACCGTTCAAGCCAATGCTCGCGGAATCGCTTGATCATGTCGTGCTTTTCCCCTTGGGTACGGGATTTCATGACAGTGCCGAAGATTTGCAAGTGGCGGTAGAGAATGTGCTCCAGTTCCAGAGTCACCTTACCGCCTCCACCGAGGATGCCAACCTGGATAAGTCGACCTCCATTAGCGAGTGAAGCCAGGTTGCGTGCGAAGTAAGGTTCGCCGACAAAGTCGATGATGACGTCAACGCCTCGACCATCGGTTTTGCTCGCGATGATTTTGGCGAAGTCATCCGTCTTGTAATCGATGGCCACATCAGCCCCCAAGTGCTCGACGCGCGATAACTTGTGGCCATCAGTTGTCGCATAGACCGTTGCACCTGTGGCGTAGGCGAGCTGCACCGCAGCGGAGCCAACACCACCTGCGGCGGCATGAATCAATACCGAGTCACCTGACTTGAGTCGACCCAGATGCATCATCGCCTCATGGGCGGTCACAAAGACTTCGGGAATCGCCGCCGCTTGCACATAGTTCAGTTGGGCAGGGATGTGCATGGCCATTCGGTAGTCGATACGTGCCATTTCGGCATAGGCCCCGCCACCCACCACGCCCATCACCCTATCGCCCTTTTTAAAGCCAAAAACGGCGCTGCCTTTTTCGATAACTTCACCGGCGATCTCAAGTCCGATGATGGGCGAATCGCCGAAATTCGGATGGCCATAGCCACCGGTGCGATGTGTCAGATCCGCCCGATTGACTCCGGCGGCATAGACGCGCACCAGTAGGTCGGTAGGGCGGATTTCAGGATTGGGAACCTCATTCAACGTCAGTACATCGGCGTTGCCAAACTCTTCAATGGTGATGGCTTTCATGGCTGCTTCGTCTCCGATTGAGTGAATGTGGCATTGGCGATTGCGGACGCTGTAATGGCGGCTGGGAAACCTGCATAGAACGCAAGGTGGGTGATCGCGGCGGAAATTTCGTCATGGGTGACACCATTACTAACCGCGCGCCGCAGATGCGCAGGCAGCTCTTCAGAGTGACCGCCGGCAATCAGTGCAGCCACTGTTATCAGGCTCCGGTCGCGCGGGGGCAGTGCCGGATCGCTCCAGATTTGTGGGTAGAGGGTCGAGTCGACAAACTGCGAAAGCTTTGGGGTAAATGCTCTGGCGGCTTCGCGAGGGCTGCTGAAATTAATGTTCGACATGTTGGGTCTTCCTTAAATTTGGCTGATGAATTTGTTGGTCAGGTAGTGCTCGATGCCTTCAATACCGCCCTCTGAGCCATGACCGCTTTCCTTCATGCCACCGAAGGGGAGTTCAGTAGCTACGATTCGGTATTGATTGATCCCGATCATGCCGGCCTCTAGTCCGTCAGCAACGTCGATCGCGGTTCGAGCGTTAGAGGTGAACGCATAGGCTGAAAGCCCATAAGGCAGTCGGTTAGCCTCTTTCAGCCCGTCCGCCATGTTTTCGAATGGCATCAGAACCGCGATCGGGCCGAAGGGCTCTTCATGCATGACCCGAGCGTTCATTGGCACATCTGCCAAAACGGTGGGCTGGAAGAAATAGCCTTGTCCTGGCAGGCATTCGCCACCGGCAAGCACACGTGCGCCTTTCTCGACGGCGTCAGCCACCAGCTCTCCCATTTTTGCCAACTGCCTTGGGTTGGCGAGTGGCCCAACCTGGGTGTCGGGGTGCAAGCCATTGCCGATTCGCAGGGCTTTGGTGGCCGCTACAAAGTGATCGACGAATTGCTGATAAACGCCACTCTGGATCAGAAAGCGAGTTGAAGAGATACAGACCTGCCCGGTACCGCGAAACCGGTTCGCAACGCCTTCTACTGCTGCTTTTTCAACGTTGGCATCTTCAAACACCAGCACCGGGCCGTGGCCACCCAATTCAAGAGTGATAGGTTTGACGCCCTCGGCCGCTCGGGCGGACAGCAGTCGGCCGATTGGCACTGAACCGGTGAATGTCACCTTGCGAATGATCGGTGATGCAATCAGGTGACTGGAGACTTGATCCGGTACGCCGAAAACGACTTGCAAAATGCCCTTTGGCAACCCCGCATCATCAAGGGCACGAGCGAGTGCCAGTGCCGTGGAAGGACTCTCTTCGCCAGGCTTGAGAATGACGCTGCAACCTGCGGCCAAGGCTGCTGACAGCTTGCGGGCGGGGGTAATGGCCGGAAAGTTCCAGGGTGTGAAGGCTGCCACCGGGCCGATTGGCTGGCGCTTCACCATTTGCAGTACACCAGGACGGTTAGCCGGTACGACGCGGCCATCGATGCGGCGAGCGCTTTCGGCAAACCACTCGAAATACTCGGCTGCACGTGTGACCTCATCCATGCTTTCAGCCAGCGGCTTGCCTTCCTCCAGTGTCATCTGTGAGGCGATGTGCGGAGCTCGCTCCAGGATGAGATCAGCCGCGCGTTTGAGGATCTTTGCCCGCTGATCCGGCACAGTCTGACGCCATGTTTCGAAGCTGAGCCGGGCCACTTCAAGGGCGTGATCAAGGTCGGCTGTTGTGGCCAGTGGCACACGTCCTATTTCAGCCTCGGTGGCTGGGTTGATGACGGCTGCGGTGTCGCGCCCTTGAGCGCTGATCCACTCACCACCAATGAAAAGATAGAGCGCGTCGTATGGTGTGTTCATAGATCCGTCCTTCGTTTGCTTGTCAGGAATTTGGTCGAAGCGCGCTTGGTGAATCAACGCTTCGGTGGATTACGCGAGAGCCGATTGAGGCGGCCTGTGTAACCAAGTCTATGGAGGACGACGCAATTGATTTAGGTAGCCAGAAGGGAATCATTGTTGTGTGCAGAGGGAATATCACGCGCCGTGGGTGAGTTGCGTCCTCAATACTCAACGTCCATCATGCGCTGTCACTGTCGGGTAGGGCTGGGCTCACGAGCCGTGAACAGCCTCGGAGGGAGAGATGCTGGGGTTGCAGGAAACTCTATGCGATTTGAGCTGTAAACAGGTCGAAAAGGACGGTAGGGATGGACAAACTTTCAAACATGTCTGTGTTCGTAAAAGTCGTTGAGATGGGCAGTTTTACTGCGGTGGCAAACCATCTCGACTCGACAGTCGGCAATGTGTCCCGAGCCGTTTCTGCGCTCGAAAAAATGCTCGATGCCCGCCTGCTGCAAAGGTCGACCCGACGTCTTTCAGTGACTGACGCAGGTCGACGATTTTATGAACGCTGTACGACGATTTTGGCCGATCTTGACAACGCTGAAGCCGAGGCCAGTAATTCGATACTGGAACCCAAGGGCACGCTACGTGTTCATAGCGTGCCTGGTCTTGCGCGTCATCTCGTGACCTGCGCCATCCTTGAATACCGCAGAGCGTTTCCGGAAGTCACCGTAGATTTGCTGCTGTCGCAACGGATGCCGAATCTACTGGAAGACCAATTGGACGTTTCAATTTTGATTGCCAGAACTCTGCCGGACTCAGCGTACGTCAGCCAGAAGATAGGGGTCAGTCATTGCGTGCTGGTCGCATCTCCCGATTATTTGGCACAGCATGTGGCGCCACTAAAGCCAGAAGATCTCAACGATCATCAGTGCCTGTTGCTGGGAACGGTTGATTACGCGCGGGATGAGTGGCAGCTAAAGAGCAAGACCGGCACCGCCACTTTCGTGCCCACCGGGCCAAGCTTTAGTGTGAATGATATGGACGCAATGGCCGTCGCTATTCGATCCGGAGCGGGGATAGGTTTGTTGGCTGGATTCTCGGCCATCGACGATTTACGCTCGGGGAAACTCGTGCGGGTTTTACCTGAGTACCATACCTACGAGCGCAATGTTTATGCGGTCTACACTTCCCGGCAGTTTGTCGATGCGAAGATCACGCGCTTCATCGAAGTACTGAAAGCGCATGTAGGCAGCCAATTGGCAGCCACTGCAAGAGAGCTCATCGATTGATGACCCCAGGCCACCTCTGAAGGATCGCTACTCCTCCAGGGTGGCCAATGTTCAGCCAGTCACACAGCCCTGCGGTATTTTCCCGGCAAAACTGTCAACCAGGCTCGCCACCACCATCTCGCCCATTCGCGTTCGGGTCTGCAGCGTCGCGCTGGCGCGGTGTGGCTGCAGCACTACTTGCTCGTTGCCGAACAGTGCCTCTGGAACGTTCGGCTCGTCGACAAACACATCCAGCGCCGCACCTGCGATCTCACCTGCTTCAAGCGCAGCCACCAGATCAGTCTCGTTGACGAGTTTGCCACGAGCCACGTTGATCAAATACCCGCCCTTACCCAGAGCTTGCAGCACCTGGGCATGATGCCCAAGCCGCGTTTGGATAATGCGTAGTAAACGTTCGTAGCTCGTCGCCAACCTCTTGATAGGTTCGGGCACCGTCCACGTCTGCTTGTCGAATGGACGTAAGCTTTCTGCAGAAATCGGTGAGGACAGGGTTGATCTGTGGCCGTACGAAGCGTTGGAATTCATCGACGATCTGAAGCGTTTCCAGATCAATTACCACCAGGCCAATTTCGATCGTTTCCATCTGATTTGGGACGACTGCAAGCGGACTTGGCGATTTCGAATCATCAATCTCATCACAGGTCGCTTCAAGGTCTACGCAGTATAAATAGCGGAATGGCGCGAGCAGGTTTTGGATTGTTTGGAGATGAAGGAGTTTTACTTCAATGCTCATGGCAAGTATGGCCTCGCTTGGATCGGTTCAGGTTAGTCGCTCTCGGCTACTCCAATCAACGGCCTCTTTGAATTGCGTGGAGTGGGGCTTGAGATCATCTTACCGCTGGGTTGAGCAAGGGTCGAACGACTGGTAGTTACCTACTCCGGGCAGGTGTCTTAGCCGGACGTTTAGAGCTCATAGACTCTACCGTTTGTTTTGGGCCTATCGGTCGGTAGTCGTATAAACCTGCACGCCATATCTTTGATTGAAATGTGCTAGACCTACGAGCACGGAAGCGCACGCAGTAAATGCGGAGCACCGCTATAGATGTATCGCATCAAATTCGCGACTATGCGTTAGGGTTTCGTTGTAACGCTTAGACGGGCCCTAAGGAGTCTGTTGAACACAGTTGGATCGAACGCATGCGACGGCGCTCCAGGCTGTCGAGAATGGTCGGTGAGTTGAAATATGTCGCCAATGCCATTTTCTCGAGTAGAGCTCTGAAGACTTTTAGCTGTTGGTACTCAATAGAGTCAACCTCGATAAATCCGTGGTCGTCGTGTCTAGACTCTAAGGTACACAGACGCGCTTCGATCCATTCGTCCATTTGGTGGACGGTAACGGTTGCTAGGTCAAAACTTCTTCCTTTTGTTGAATCTCGCAGCATGCGTGACCTCCAGGGGTAAGTAATTGTGTTACTCGTAGTCTGCCTGTGGAGAAAGAATTGAATCAACTCCGTACACCGTACAGAGGTTGGTTGCGGCTGGTAGCTAAAGTGCTCGCAAGATGAGGAGTGCAGGGAGTCGACTCGAAATTAACGTCTATATGCTTATTACGGATAGACCTGTAAGTGATCACTTTTCGAGCTTTAGGGGGGGTGCTTCTTTGTCTGGCTCTCTATCGGCCGATTTTGGCGTTCTTTGAGCCAACACTGGTCTTTATTGAGCCTGCGCTGGCTTGTATTGATACTCTATTGGCCCGTATTGGGCCAGACGTATCAATGATATACGCGCTACTTAAGGGGGGCAAAAAAGAGCGTTGTTCTAAAGCTATACCAGAAACAAGTTATGTCGGTGATATACCCCGACGGTCAATTTCGTGCGAAATACTCTGATGCTCACCCCCTTGAGGGGTTGCGCTGAGTGTTGCTCCAAGAGTGATAATAATAAATAGAAAAAACTCGATCAGAAGAGACGCGCAGTATGAGTGACCAAGTTCTCACCACGAAGGCAATCAAGCTGGCTAAGAAAGACAAAAGTCTGCTGATCCGCATGAGCGTTGATGAGCGTGCAATTTTCGATGAGCGCCTTAAGGAGTCGGGATACAAAGCGGCTGGAGCTTTTGTAAGGGACTACGTTATCAATTCCAAGCCCAAACGCAGATACGTGATTATTCCTCAAGCTCAGAAAGCTAGCGAGCACCTCGTTGAACTTGCCCAGATGATCATGGACGACAACGAAAAAGAACTGTTGATCAAAAAAATTATGTACGTGGCCATGAACATTTTTGGCGAGCTGGACAAAGTTAGGCTTGGTGGAAAAGGCGAGGAGGGTGAAGGTTATGATTGGTAAAATCCTAAAATCTTCCACTGGTTCTTGCGCTAATCGTATTAAATACATTTACGGAGGAAAAAAGCACGACCATGACATAGTCAATATCATTACGATCGATACCAACTGCTTGGCCTTCTGCCCAGAGGTCGAGATACAGAGGGGAAGTCTGGAGAATCTGAGTTGTATGATCTTGGACATGGATATTGCTACAAAATTGAAGGTTGGCGAGCAAGGAAAGCCAAAGAGAAATTTGAGGCCAATTTTTCATGCGGTTCTTTCGCTAGATACTGGTGAGTCACTCACCCCTACGCAATGGAAGATCGCTGTACGACATTACCTGAAACTGATGGGCTTCAAGAGCACTACTAAGTACACATCAGTCCTTCATGCTGATACTGGCAACGAGCATGTTCATATCGTTGCGAATCGAGTTAGCTTCGAGCCAGGCTTTCCGATGGTTAGTGACAAAAATAACTATGAAAGAAACATTCAAGCGGTTAGCGAGATCGAGGATATGTTCGGCCTCAGAAAGGCCTTTAGGCCGGAGGAAACCTGGAACATCACCGTGAGCGGTAGGGAAGTGGAGGGTGCCGCAAGGGCCCACACCATGCCCTACAGATCCCGTCTGGCTGCAAGGGTGGGAGCTTGTATAGAAAGTACTAGGGAGCGTAATGGTGACATTCTCAATTTTGTCCGGGCCTTAAGGAGGCAACGCGTCTACGTCCACCTGCGGTACGACACCGAAGGCCAGCCGAAAGGGATCGCTTATGAATTCGAAGGGCGTGTCACCGCTGGCAAGACTTTGAAAAAAGCTCGGTTTACTTTTCAAAAACTGACTACACAGGAAGGCATCAGATATGAGCCGCGCATGCTTCCACAGCTACAAGCAGAGCTTTCAAAGCGAAATTCGGCGAGTAAAGGCGAGCCTAAACCAGTTCAGCACCGCTACTGGGTCAACCGTGGCTGGATCTATCTCTACTTCGTTCCTGCCAACACTGCCTGTTCACCCTTCCTCAAACTCAAAGTAAAAAGAACCGGGGCTCAGGTTAGACAGGAAATCGCTCACGAAGAGGCGATGGCCCTGATTAAGGCCGTCCTACAGATCCTAACCGCGCTTTTCGGTGTCGCTGCTAAGTACACAGCAAAGCCCGGCAATCCCAGAGTGAAAGGCTATACAGAGTACGATCAGGATGAGGCGTTCCCATTTTTTGCTCCTGAGCAACGTAGGGTTGTTCAGAAGGAACTGCAACTGGCTTGATGAGATGCGCTGAACAGTAGGGTGTGCCACCAAAGCGGTGCTTTCAGCGGGCTCAGCCGAGTTCAAGGTGAACTCGAATCTTCGTTCACTCAGTGATGCCAGTCGGTAGTGCCCGGAATTAGAGATAACTCCTGTCGGTCTGTCCAGTCAGCTTCAGTCCAATCGAATGGAAGGTGGTGGAGCGGTGTACCAACAGCGTGCGTACGATTACACATCGATTACACACGGTATGGTCTGCAGGTCGCTTACCTACTGCTTAAGCAGTCCAATCCATCATGGGCGCAACAGAAAACCTCCTGGATACCGAATCTGCTGGATAGGCTAGGTTTTCTGTGGATTTCATCGGCATTTAGCTACTTCTCATTTGCTACGACTTACTACGGTTTTTGCTTAATGTTGAGAGAGCCTTGCTGCAATGTAGCAACGCAAACCACTCGTGCAGCAAAATCCAAGGGATCAATCACCGTTCGCAAGCGCAAGAATGGCTCTGCAGCGTACACCGCACAGATCCGCATCAGGCAAAGGGTGTGACAGTTTATCAGGAAAGCCAGGCTTACGATCGCAAGACCACGGCCCAAGTCTGGCTCGGGCGGCGCGAAACTCAGTTGGCTGCTTGCCGAGTTTGGATCGATTGTGCCGCAAGGAATCACCCGCATTGCTACGCGACCCCCGAGTCGTAATCGAAGGTGCGGCTTATGAGCTACCGGTCTCGTTCCGGCAGCTTATAGAGCGATTGATCGAGCACTTTCAGGTGCTGGAAAAAGAAGTCGAGGAGATGAGTCGCGGATCAAGGCATGGCACCGGGCCGACGAGATCAGCCGCAATTGAGGCGTTGATCAGCAGGGAGCGTCCATATGCGCCGGCATGCTTGGGCGCGCGATTACCTGATGCGTCGAAATCCCTCGGCCTCCCGTTTCCGGGGTGCCGAGAGCAATAAAGCCGGTAACGCCAGTCAGATTTTACTGAAATTGACACAGCAGTAGCCCATATCGTCCTTCTGCTGCGCCTGCCGGAAATCATACGGCACCCATTCGCAGCGCGTGACCAGGCCTGGGCTATTCAGTCCTTTGAGAAATGGCAGCAGCCTGCCGTTACTCAAGTCGCCACCGTAGCCAATCTCAGACACGTAGAGCACGTGGATAGGTTTCTTGTCGCGCAAAAAGGCAAAATATGTCATGTGGTCCACTACGACATTTTCTGCCGACTCTGCAGGGATGCCACATGACGTCCCCAGCTTGCTGATTGAATCCAAATGAAGCTGAGTCCCCAGCACCGGAATCGAAAGCGGCTGCCCTGGCAAACTCGATTGAGCGAAGGAGGAGTTGCGTGTAATGCCAGGGGTCACGAGGGTTAACAGTGTCACCATCGACGCCATGGATAGCAGCAACAACAGTGAATAGGCTGTTAACGTGAGGGGGTTACTCGGCTTCACTGCGCGCCGGGAATGCATCAAAAGGGCGGTGATGATGATCGACACAGGCATGAATTGAATGCCTGCATAAAAATTCTGGATGTTGTAAAAAAACGCATTGATTAAATCCGCGCCGACCAACAATAGCGCCAGCACGACAGGCGCAGTTACTTGGCGGCGAACCACTTGCAACAGAAATACCAGGATGCTTACAACGTGGATTCCGATAATAAACGCGTACAGGGAATAATAAATGGCAAGATTGAGGTACGGCAACAATTCAAAGCTGTCAACGATAGGAGGCAACCAGCCTGATTGAAAAGTGGCATTAAAGGTCAGATGTATCAGCAGCCGGTCAGGAAAGCTTATTAAATTGTTGTATGCGGCGCTGACAAACTCAACTGGTGCAGAGAATAACATACCCGGTAACAATGTGTTGGCCGCCAGCATTTTTTGAATGTACGGCGCATCCTGACAGCCCGCAAGCGCATTGAAATAGTGAAAGTTCTGAACGCACAGAACCACGACGAACAGCCACAAACCATAGCGAATCGCTTTGTGGTAGTTTGCCGTCGCCAACCACACGGCCGCTAGCGCGAATGGCGCATAGAACATGCTCTTCGGGTGCGAATAGAAAAATAACGTCAGCAACAATGCAAGTCCGGCAGTCATCGCCACCTGCGCGCGCGCAGACTTCCGCTCCTTGAAGAAGAGTGCCAACAAACAAAACACCAGGATCGGCAGCATCAGAAATTGTTCAGGACGCGACAAGACCCACAGATAGGGTAGGACACCCAGTGAAGCCACCGCGACCAATCCAGCGAAACGCTGAAGAGCCCCTCCAGCATCACGCGCCTGCGTCAAGCACCAATAAGCGAGCAAGGCAAACCAGATCAGCGATAAAGTAATACCGCTCACTCTCAAGCCAAAAGGACCCAGGTGGGCATAGATCGCCGACAGTAATATGCCGGCCGGATAGAATATCCATGAAACTGTCCGCCCTACAGTTGTTGTGCATTGTGGATAAAGAGTAACTGCATTCCCGCCCTCCAGAAAGAGCCGCGCAACCCTGAATTTTGTCATGACTTCATCGGAGTAAACCGGAAGAAATACCCCGCTGAGTAATACAGCAAAGAACAATGCCAGAACAATTATTGGAATTTTATTTGTTAAAACATCTCTCATTCTTCAACACCCGGTCGATTTAAAAATCGATTATTCCATCTTCGTCAGTAAAGGTTTATTAATCGGCGCCAATGATAGCCCAATCCCGGCGTTGGACCTACATTGCATCCATCGAACCTGAAAGCTCTCTGGAAACCCCGAGTAAGTCCTTGGATGTGCTGAAATGCGCTCTGACTGCCTGAAGCGAGCCCCGCATGAGCGAGATGAGATTTTCCGACTTCGAATATGCCTGCAAGTGTGAGCAAACCCGGCATGAGCGTTTTCTGGCTGAAATGGATCGGGTGGTGCTTCATCTGCTGCAAAACTGGTTTGCATTGGGCGATCCGGCGATGGAAGAGGCGTTTTATAAAATCACTTCGTTGCGCCAGTTCAGCCGGTAATCCCTCATTTTTAGTACTCGCCAGAAGTAGCGGTCAGGTCATTGGTGTGCTGAGCGGTTAGTGCATTTAGCTACTGGTAACGATGTACCGTGCATCCAATGTCATGGGTGCAGCTACGCAGTGTGCAGATCAGCAATTGCACGCTGCGTGTTCCCTTCAGGAAATGGCGCGCTGTAGCGAGTCGACGATACCTGCCTGTTGCTCCTTTGTCAGCCCCACCCACAGTGGCAAGCGAATCAAGCGCTCCGACAGGGTGTCTGTATTTGTCATCGCGCCATGTTTTCGGCCATAGCGCAGTCCTGCCGGTGAGGAATGCAGCGGAACGTAATGGAACACCGGGTGGATATTGTCGTGTTTAAGCTTCTCTAGCGTGCGTTGGCGATCGATGCCGGGAGCAAGCAAGACATAGTACATGTGTGCATTGTGTGTGCAATCTGCCGGAATGATCGGGCGGCGTACTGCACCTGTCAATTCAAGCCCTTCGAGCACTTGGTGATAGTGGTTCCAGCTATCCAGGCGATTTTGTGTAATTGACTGTGCCTCTTCCAGCTGCGCCCAAAGAAAAGCGGCGGTCAATTCACCTGGCAGGTAGGAAGAACCGACTTCCTGCCAGGTGTACTTGTCCACTTCACCTCTGAAGAATCGGCTTCGGTCGGTACCTTTCTCTCGAATAACCTCGGCGCGTAATGACAGTGCCGGGTCGTTAACCAATAGCGCGCCCCCTTCGCCGGATATCACGTTCTTGGTTTCGTGGAAGCTATATGCGCCAAGATCACCAATACTGCCCAAGGCTCTTCCTTTATAGGAGGCCATGACCCCCTGCGCAGCGTCCTCAACCACGTGGAGACCGTGCCGGCGGGCGATCTCCATAATCGTGTCCATTTCGCATGCGACGCCAGCGTAGTGAACCGGAACGATTGCCTTGGTGCGAGGTGTAATCGCAGCCTCGATCAAGCGCTCGTCCAGATTCAGTGTGTCGTTTCTGATATCGACAAACACCGGTATTCCACCGCGCAATACAAAAGCGTTAGCAGTGGAGACGAAGGTGTAGGAGGGCATGATGATCTCATCCCCAGGTTCAATATTCAGCAATAGGGCTGACATCTCCAGAGCAGCAGTGCAAGAGTGCGTCAACAATGCCTTTTCGCTGTTGGTGTGCTGTTCAAGCCACTGATGGCAGCGTCGAGTGAAGGGGCCGTCACCAGCAAGCTTATTAAGGAACTTCGCTTCTGCAATATAGTAAAGTTCCTTTCCCGTCATGTAAGGGCGATTGAAGGGAATTTTAAAGTCGCTCACTGTAGGTCTCCAGATTATCGTTTTTTGGCTAACAGCAAGAGTGAGCCGCCGAGGGGAAAGGTGATACCTGCCTTCAAAAGGCCAAACTCTATCTTCATAACGAACTCAAGGAGTCGATTGGTCCGGTCAGAAATATCGAGCTCGCTGTTTACTTCCGCATTTTTTTGACCGGGGCGCTGTCGTGCCAGCCACAGCCAGCGATGCTGGGGGGCGGTCTGCAATAGCTGGCCATCCTTATGCGGTGCGCGGGAAAGATTCGCCAGCACCTGTTCATCTTCATCGATATGTTCGATGACATCAAAAGCGCCAATTCCATCAAATCGCTCGGCATCGTTCATGGCACGCGCCTCCAGCTTTTCTAAGCTTGCGCTGGGCACGTGTCGACGCACGTGCATCAGGCCTTTATCGAAAGACTCGGTGCCGGAGAGTATCGTTTCGGGATACTCCTGGTGAATCCCTTCCAGCACAAAGCTGCGTGCCTCTGCCAGGGCAAGCGCCTCAAAGGCGGACTTGGGGAACGGGGTGCGATCTGGGGGCATCAATGTGGCTCTCTGTTTTAGTTTTTGTCCTTCTGGCGATTTTCCCGAATAGTATCCCACAAATAAATAAAGCCACCGCAAGTGGCAGGGATCAGCGCCATTAGAATGTAGTTTGCCAGGGAGGCGCCCACGGCTATATTGGCTGGTACGTCCAGTAGGCCATAAAAATAAACAAAAAAACCTTCGCGTACCCCAAGCCCGCCCACTGTTATTGGAACCATGGTCAGGATGGCGATGACTGGATAGAGAGCAAAGTGCTGAATGAAGGGGATGTCATAGCCATAGGCACGAAATACCAGATAAACTACCGATATCAGAGATATTTGATAACAGCAGATAAAAAGCAGGGATGACGTGAGCGCCTGCCGGTAGGGGAAGTTTATCGTGCTGGCATGAAGCTTTTGAATATACACCAGCAATAGAGTAAGTAACGGGTTTTTGACGGTGCGGCGGCTATAAAGTGCATGAATTTTTTTGCTGGTCAATATAATCTGGGTCACTACTGCTATGCTGCTGACGACTCCGACGGTCATGATGAGCAGCGTGTAGTTGTCTGATGCAGGTAAGAAGGGCAGGGCAAAAAGGGTAAAGGTACATAACACCAATAGTCCAATCATGCGCTCAATAATTACCGTACTGCCTGCGGTACCCCGCTTTTTCGGGTGGCGTCGTTCGATGTGAAGCATACGAAAGGCATCCGCTCCCTGTGTTGAGGGTAAAATCAAACCTTGAAATTGAGAGACCAGATTTATTTTCCAGAGGTTTGTTAACGCTTCGTCAATCGAATTGAGCCGCAGGAACACTTGCCAGCGGTTGGCAGAAAAAAAAGAACTCAAAGTGATTGGGATAACAGCAGCCAGCGCAAGGTAGTGCCATGCTGTAATGTCGCTGATTAATGCCGTTAGCTTAAGGTCAAATGTGTGTATGAGAAATGCATAGATAAAAATTACGATCAACAACTTCAAAAGCATTAAAGGCATGCTGGGTGCTCAACGTAGGAGGGTGACGCTAACGTTGTGTCGATAATAGGTTGGCGAGCCCCGTCACGGTCGAGAACAGCATGAGGGAGAGTGAACATACTGTCTGCCTCCCTCCCTTACATGACAAGGGATGTCGGTTATTGCAGTTTTGATTTTATGTAGTCGGCCAGGTCATTGATGGATTTAAGGTCTTCAATATCCTCGTCAGGGATCTCGATGGCGTAGTGATCCTGGATAGACAGAATGATGTTGAACATGCCGAGAGAGTCAATGCCCTGGTCGCTCAGGTTGATGTTGTCGCGCAGCGTTGAGGCATCTGCTACAACATCAGCCTGGGAAATAATGTTGATAAGTTGTTCTTTTGTCTGGGGCATGGTTAGTGTTTCATCGTGTAGGTGTTGAAGTTACCCCGGCCGGTACGTTTGTACTGCGGGAGGAGCTTAGTGGCATTGCTGGCAGTTGACGAGGTTGTCTGCAGGCCACTGAGCTGAACGGTGGTCATGTTGCCACACTCCATGCAACAAAGGGGGCCTGCTCTGTTGCCTGCTTCAAAAAGATGCAGGACATTAGCATCTGTCGAGAGAGGTGTGTAGTGTTGGCCGTCGAGCCATAAGCCTCGCTGAATTGGTACCTCGCCTTACTGCAAGGTTCGTATGCTGGCGGTAGGCTACTCGACTTTGAGGGCACTGAAATAGAGCATGCCGATATGATCTGCATTGAGCTGGATGCGACTACGGGTCAATCGGGTGCCCAGCGTCTGCTCAAGTGTCAGCTCTACCCCGCTCAAGCCAAAGCACGGCGGCCACTTCGGGCTTTCCCAGCGACAGAAAACCCACTGGCTGCCACTGGGTATGCTCAACTCCTTGAGATGCAGTGCCTTGTTCATGGATACCAGTACTTCGATCGGAGAGAAGTCATCTGGCATGGTCGTCAGGCTCACTGACCGATGGGCGGGTGTGAAAACACATTGTTTTTCAACCAGTGACTCGTCGTAAGCACGTCGTGTATCGGCGCAACCTTCGCCTTGAATCAATTTGCCTTCATGATCAATACCATCGAGTTGAAAGGTGAAGGTAGCGACAGCCTCACCCGGCAATGATCGAGGGGTTGATCTCGGCCACCAGTGACAGGTGAGTAGATGTCTGGTCATTGTACTGATTCTGAAGTCCAGCTTTTCGATGCGTGCGTGCGGTGCGTGGCGAGTGATTGCCTGCATCGCGGCATTGAGCATGTCGGCCCCTTGTATGTAGGTTCGTTCGCCTTTGAATCCCAGTGATAGCTCGATGGAGTGCATCACTTTTGTTTCCTGAGGTGGGCTGTCATGTTGGTCCTGTGATTGATTGCGAAGTTTCCGGAGACGACGCTGTTTGGCGCGATGTCGCCGATGACGACCGAGCCCATTTTTATTTGTACCGCGTCGCCAATCACAAGGCCCTGTGCGATGGAGCAAGAGGCACCAACCCATACACCGGCCCCCAGGCGTGTGCGTCCTGCAATAACGGTATTGCCGGAAATCACCGAGTTCTTGCCAATCACGGCGCCATGACCAACATTGGTCATGATGCCGATCTGGCAATTTTCGCTGATGGTTGTCGGTTGCTGGAACAAGGACCTGGCGATTACTGCGCCAGCAAGTATCTGGCAACCCGATTCAATGCGTACACCGCCCTGATGTTTGACCACCATCAGCGTGCCGTTGTCGTTGCGTAGCGTGATCAAGCCCTCGGCGCCTACCACCGCATTTGAACCGATGTAGACATTGTCCCCGATCTCGACAGGGCCTTCGATCACCACATTTGCTGAAATTTCGACATTGTTACCCAGTGTGGCCAGTGGCGAGATAACGGCGCTGGGGTGCAGCGTGCAATTTTTGCCGATGGTCGGTGCTTGCGCAGTTGCGCACTTTTTTTCTTCACTCAAACGGTTGTAGAGGTGAAAAAAAGAAGCGCGTGGGTCGGCACAGAACACAATTGATTTTTCAGTCGCTAATTCTTCATTTTTCAAACTTTCGGGGCACAGGGCACACGCGACGTTGGGTGTAGCCAAGGCTTTTTGCAAATAGTGCAAGTTCTGACAGTACACCAGTGCGCCAGGTGTTTGCGCATCGATTTCGTCGAGGTGTGCAAAGACCCCATCGTTTAAAATGTGTTCAGCAGGGAAGTAATCCACGACGCGGTAAGCGGATGTCATCATTACTCCACATGCTCTTCAATAATGGGGAACTGACTAAGGTGGGTTGCATTTTCGACCAGTCTTCCGAGGTACTCGCCTTGCACACCCAGTGCCAGAAGGATGTTACCGGCGAGGAATGACAGCAAGATCGCCAGCGATGCCCAGCCTGGTACTACATGATCGGTCAGGAGGGTGCGCAGCAGAACATACATGGCGAAAAAAATGCTCGACGCGCTGACCAAAAAGCCCCAGATCGACACATAGCGAAGTGGCAACAGGGAATAATTGACGATAAGGAACGAAAGCGTTTTGAACATCTTGCCAAGGGTGTAAGTGCTCGGGCCGCCATCGGCGCGCGGCGCGTGGCGAATGCTCACGTTCGCCATCATGCTGACGGGCACCGAATTAAAAAGCATCGCGGCGATATGTGGGTGGGAACCCTGATACCTGACGAGCTGTTTTGCCACCTGTTGACTCATGGCCCTGTAGCTCGAGAGGCTGAAACCGGTCGGTTTGCCCATGACCTTGCTAACCAGTTTCTGGTTGATGCGCGAAGCAATGTTGCGCCAGGCGCTGTGCTGTTTTTCAGCCATCGGGATCTTTCCGATGACGACATGCTTGCCGGCTTGAAGTTGATCAATAAACAGTGGGAGGTCTTCGGGGAAACACTGAAGGTCATCGTCGATTGTCACGACAAAGCGTTTGCAGGCATAGCCGATGCCGCACAGCGTGGCATGTTGTTGCCCCTTGTTCTTCGCGAAGCGAACGACTTTGACTCTGCGGTCTTGTTCGTGAAGTGCCAGAGCTGCAAGCCACGTCTGGTCCGGGCTCGCGTCATCGACAAGAATAATCTCCCAGTCGTCGCAAATCTGATCAAGAGTCGCGCGCGCGCGTTCGTAAAATTGCGGGAGCGTACTAGCGCTTTTATAAACGGGTACCACCAAGCTTACTGAGACGGTTTTATTATTCACCTTGAGCCTCATCCTGATCATTCGATTGTGCGATGACGCATGCTGCTAACGCGTCCTGCCTGGACTTACAGGCTTGTAGAGTTGTTGTTTGCTACTTGGCATCACGTGCAGAGGGGGGGATGCCATATGCCAACCGATTGGTAATCCTCAGGGAACCGGCCACCGAACACATGAACTGCATTACCGCTCATGTAAAGTGGGCCATCAGGCTCTACCAGCAACCAGGTGTCGGACAACTGTGTACAGGGCACCGAACGAGGCATGTTGATAGGTCGCTTAAAGGCGCGGATTTTAAGCTATGGGGGGAAGGGTGTCACGGTGCTGGAACCTTTACCTCTCGTTTTCAATCTGTTCGGGGGTGTAGTGGTCTTCAGTCTGGCGTTGTCGATTCAGCAACTGGCTGTGGTGGGGGAGTTGTTAGTGAATCGAACATTGGACAATGTCGATCCGCAAGGCAGTGGGGGTGAAATATCGCCAGGTGCACACGTTTCCTGAACCAACGCTGTCGCCCCACAAAATTTCATGATCCCCGGCACAGACGAGGCATAGGATGACCGCCAAATGTCATGTCCCCGCGCCTCAATCCACAGGAGTAGAAAAATGATCGCAAACCTCGTCAAAGTTTCGCTGATCGCCGGTGCTTTGTTGTTGAGCGCCTGTTCGGGCGTGAGCTCCCGTAGCGATTATTCGGTCGACTCCGTGCAGCCAGCCGGCTTTGGTCCGGGGCCGACCAGCAGCAACCCCGGCAAGATGAATTTCCATGGCAGTGCGCTCGGCAATAGCTTCGGCGAATACGGCTCGGGTTTGCTGCACGACGACTGATACGGGAACCGCAATGAAGAAGGGCGCTCCTCTGGGAGCGCCCTTTTTTGTGCGGGAAACAACGATCGGTTATTTCGCGCCGGGCACGGCCAGCCACTGCCGCAGAATCTTCTGGTAGTTGCCCGTAGCCTTGGCCAGGTGCAGCCACTGGTCGACGTACTGTTTCCAGGTGATGTCGTCCCGGGGCAGCAGGTAGGCTTTTTCGCCGTATTGCATGTAGTGCGTCGGGTTGACTGCGCACAGACCCGGTTTGAGCTTCTGCTGATACAGCGCCTCCGATGCATCGGTGATCATCACGTCGGCTTTTTTATCCAGCAGTTGCTGAAAAATGCTGATGTTGTCGCGAAGCTGCAATTGCGCCAGGGGCAGGTAGGCGTGGACGAACGCCTCGTTGGTGCCGCCGGCAGGTTCGACCAGGCGAACCGAGGGCTGGTTGATCTGGTCGACGGTCTGGTACAGCGCCTGGTCTTCGCAGCGCACCAGCGGGATTTTGCCGTCGACGTCCAGGGCGGTGCTGAAGAAGGCTTTTTTCTGCCGTTCCAGGGTGACCGAGATGCCGCCCATGGCGATGTCGCACTTGCCGGCGAGCATGTCGGGCATCAGGGTTTTCCAGGTGGTGGGCACCCACTCGACCTTGACGCCCAGGCTTTCGGCCAGGGTGCGGGCCATGGCGATGTCGATGCCGGAATACTCGCCGTTCTCGGCTTTGAAGGTGTAGGGCTTGTAGTCGCCGGTGGTGCAAACGCGCAGTTGTCCCTGTTGCATGACGCTGTCCAGATGCGAAGGTTCTGCCTGGACGCCAAGGGAGAGTGCGAGCAGGCCGCCGAGCATCATTGCTCTTGTGCTGTTTTTCATTGTTATCGGGCTTTTGTGCTGGTGTGGGGTTGAAGCGGGGGAGTGTAGTGAATCTTTCACCGGTGTGAAAAATCAACGTCCCCCTGAAGATTGCTCATTCCCCTTCCGGGCTCAATGTCCCCAACCATGCCACCAACCCCACAATCAATACCGCAGCAGCCATCTCGACTACCACGCTGCGCCGAAGGGCAAGGGCCGCCACGCGATATTGGCCCTCTCGCAACGACCGCTCCAGCAGGGGCCCAAGATGAAAGCGGTTCAATGCCGCCAGCACCAGCATCCCGGCAAACAGCAGCACTTTGATCGCCAGCAAAATTCCGTAGTGGCCGAATAAAACCTCATCGAGTTTCGGTCCTACGATGAACAGGTAGTTCACCACGCCCGTCACGGTGATGATCACAACGATCAAGGCACCAACAAGTTCAAATCGCCTGACTGCGCGAGCCAGCAAGCGAATGTTTGCTGGCGATTGCAGGGCGCGAGTTTTAGCCATCAGGGCAAACGCCAGCAACGCGCCGAGCCAGGCGCCCGCCGCCAACAGGTGCAGGATGTCCGCTGCAAAGTGCCAGAAACGGCGACCGCCTTCGTCCATGGCGCCATGCCCGCTCCAGGCCAGGCTGGCGAGGGCGATGCCGCCGGCAGTGGCGGCGATCACCAGGCTGATGCCGGGGGCGCGCGGGTTGAGCATCAAGGCCAATCCCGCGACCGTCAATGCAATCATCCGCACGGCCCAGGCCAATCCGACGTCTGTCTCCAGCAGCATCATCTCGATGTGAGGGCGCAACTCGGCAATGTCTGATTCGCCGCTCATGGCGCGGACCATCAGTACCATGCCAGCGAAGGACAGCAGCGCGCCGAGCCCGGCTGTTCCCGTCAACAATCGGCGAAACGGCAGCACCGTCCCGGATAGCCGTTCCTGTCCTTTAAAGCTGAAAAGCCCGAACAACGCCACGCCAAACAACAGCATCAAATCCACATACAACACAAACCGCAGCACGACGTTGGCCGATTCGCTCATCGATCATTTCACTTTGAACGTGACGTTGCCGGTGATCGGGTGGGTGTCCGACGACACCGCGCGCCATTCGACCTTGTAAGTGCCGGCAGTCAAGGGTGCTGTCGGCATGATGAACATGGTCTTCGGATCACTGCCGCCGCTGACTTTGGCCTTGACCGGCATCGGGGCGTGGGCCATGCCGGACATTTCGGTCATCAGCAGTTTTGCGCCGGAAAACTGAGTGACGAGGTTTTCGGAAAAGTGCAGTTCGATCTTGTCGGGTGACGCACCTTCGACGCCTTCCGCCGGAGTGGAGGAGAGCAGTTTGGGATGCGCTTGAGCGAGGCTGCTCATGAGCAGGCCAGTGATCAGCGCGATGGCGACGGTGGTGGGTTTGATGAGGCGCATGCAAGGTCCTTTACCGCTTGAAGCGGTTGTTGTTGGTTTGAGGTGAATCTGTTCAGAACCACAGCCGAATGCCGAGCACCAGGCGTGCTTCGCTGCGGTCCTCGCCTTCGTCGTTGGCAAAGTCGGCGGTGTTGCCGTAGGTGCGGTTCCAGGTGACGCCGAGGTAGGGTGCGATTTCCCGGCGGATTTCGTAGCGCAGGCGCAGGCCGGCTTCGGTGTTGGACAGCCCCGCGCCGATGCCTCGTTGCGGATCGTTTTTACCGTAGGCGTTGAGTTCGACGGTCGGCTGCAGGATCAGCCGATTGGTCAGCAGGATGTCGTAGTCGCCTTCCAGCCGCACGGCGCTCTGGCCGCCTTCGCCAATGAAGGCTGTGGCTTCGGCTTCGAAGTTGTACAGCGCCATGCCTTGCACGCCGAGCGCGGCCCAGGTTTGCGGGGCGCCGGGCTTGAAGTCCTGGCGCACGCCGCTGACGACGTCCCACCAGGGGGAAATGGCGTGGCCCCACAGGGCCTGGATTTCCGCGTCTTCGGTCACGCCGTTGCTGCGTTCGCCTTCGGAGCGCAGCCACAGGCGATCAATGTCACCGCCGACCCAACCGGACAAATCCCAGGCCAGGGTGCTGCCATCGTCGGCGTCCTGCCATTCCAGTTTGTCGGCGAGGAAAAACGAATTGAGCGTGTTGTCATGTACGTGGTGACCGGCGGGATCGGCATACACCGCAGCGCGATCGGCATCGGTCAGCCGCGGAATCGGCGTGCGACTTTCACTGGGCGCGGCGGGCTGCATCTGGCCTTCGTCCATGCTTTGCATCTGGCTGTGATCCATCTGGCTATGATCCATGCCTTGCATCTGGCTGTGGTCCATCTGGCTGTGATCCATGCCTTGCATGTCATCGCTGGCGGCCATCGCCGTCGAGGTCGCGAGGGCGAAAAAAAACGGGGTGAATCGAATCATGGGGTGCGCCTCATTCTTCCACGCGAACTTCACGGAACATGCCCATTTCCATGTGGTACAGGAGATGGCAGTGATAGGCCCAGCG
>Ga0163161_10001033_pt1 | contig 21197 bp, 24 predicted proteins | sample S45metaG_FD_129847 | JGI IMG/M metagenome (GOLD analysis project Ga0163161, IMG submission 129847) | Switchgrass rhizosphere microbial communities from Kellogg Biological Station, Michigan, USA - S4-5 metaG | ecosystem: Host-associated > Plants > Roots > Rhizosphere > Soil | place: USA... | reverse complement strand
ATTGCGGGAATAGCTCAGTTGGTAGAGCATAACCTTGCCAAGGTTGGGGTCGCGAGTTCGAGTCTCGTTTCCCGCTCCAAAATTTAAAAACCACTTAATTCGAAAGAATTAGGTGGTTTTTTTATTGTCTGTTAATTAGATAAATTCGGATTGTTTCTACCATTCCTTACAAATAGTTTTAATCAGATTTGATGAACGGCCTTACTTCAATAAAGGCACGGATGAAAAAACTAAAGGGTTTAATGCCCTTTTAATTTTTAAATTACTGATCAGAATATAAAATATATGAAAAATATGATATACGTCACGCTTTCTAAATAATTAATCTCTAATTTTTATCAAAAGGTAAATTTCTTTCAACACTAAGATAAAAATAGAAAAGGTAAATATGATGGAAAATAAATTTGATATAGCCGTTCTGGGTGCTAGTTCAACAGGATTAGTAGAATCAATTCCTGAGACTGTAGATATCTCACCACTTGTAGGCGTAGGTGTTATAGTTTTCGATGAAAGCGATAAAGTATTACTAGGCTTACGTATAAAAGCAGGAGAAGAAACCTCTTGGTGTTTCCCTGGTGGAAAGATTGAAGCAGGTGAAACTTTTGAGCAATCAGCAGCAAGAGAAGTTTTCGAAGAAACTTATTTAAAATTGGATATACCGAATATTCAACCATTTACTGTACTTATCGATCAAGCTTCACCACGTATTAACACGACTATAGGTCTATCTTTTAAATTAACTGATAGTAGTTTGAAAGAACAAGTTATTGTAACCGAGCCGGATATTTTTGAACGCTGGAGTTGGTTCTCTTTATCAGATTTACCTCCTAATTTATTCCCTGCATCTGCAGCAATGATAAATGCATGGAAAGAAGAGAAACTTGCTGATTATTGGGCTTCATACCCTATCAAAATGACTGCTAGTCAAAACAATATCTAAGTTTCTAGTTCATAATTAGAGTTCAGATACTCTACACATACTTAGGAAGTTCCAACATCAAAGTATCAATAGCTACCCGGAGTTTTAATGGCATCTGCGGCCTTTGAAGCCATAGTAAAGAAACTTCATATGGGTATTCTAGTTCATCTGGAAATAGACGAACCAGTGCACCCGATTGAAGACGGGCTTGTACTAACCAACTAGGTAACCAAGCTAATCCAGCACCAGAGACGACTGCTTCAGCAATACTATCGAGGTCGTCAAATCTAAGTCGGTGTAGAGGCATTATTTCTATTTGAGCCTGATCTTTGCGAGGAAATATCCAAGGTCGTACACTTCCCATACGCCTATAGACAATAGCCCAATGGTTAACAATATCATCTATCGAATTAGGTGTGCCATTTTGTGCCAGATATTCTGGTGAAGCACAGACAATCATTCTTTGGTTGGCAACGTGACGTGCCACGATTCCCCCCCCAATTTCCTAAAGAACCTGTTCGAATTGCAAGATCTACTTCATCATCACCAAGATCAATAAAGCGGTCACTAAAAGATAAATCTAACTCAAGTTTTGGATAACGCTTCGCCAATTTTAAAAGAATGGGGGCAACGCAATGCCTTCCGAAGTGTACTGGCATAGAAATACGTAAACGCCCCATAGGTTCACCAGATTGATTAGCTGCAAGTGCTTCACCAGCTTCTGCAGCTGCAAGTACAACGAGACATTGCTCGTAATAAGCTTGCCCAAATTCTGTTAAATTCTGACGTCGCGTAGTTCTATTTAGCAGTTGAGCACCAAGGTGTTTTTCTAAAGCATTAATATGCTTACCAACCATAGGACCAGACATCTCAAGTATGTTTGCTGCCGCTGCAAACGACCCCACATCCACCACTTTTACGAAAACTGCCATACTTGTTAGACGATCCATATTAGAAACCATTGGTTATTACTGATATGCAATATTAGATATTTATCACAAATACTTCTGAAAATAAGATGAATACATTGTAAAAGTTTTGAATTGAGATAGAGGGTGATGAAATGGTACAAGTCGTTCGCTTTCATAAATTGGGTGGCCCAGAGGTACTTCATATTGAAGAACATGAGGTTCGATTACCAGAACCAGGAGAAGTCCGGCTCCATGTCAAGGCGATTGGTCTCAATCGAGCCGAAACACTACTTCGTAAAGGGCAATATATCGAACAAGCAGAGTTACCTTCCGGCCTAGGTCTTGAGGCTGCAGGCATTGTTGAAGCTATCGGTGAAAATGTTCGAGATATTCAAATCGGAGATGTTGTCAGCGTGATACCTCCAACCTCTATGATTCGTTGGCCTGCTTATGGTGAGCTTGCAGTCTTCCCTGCCCGACTGATTGTCAAACATCCCCCCTTGCTTAATTGGGAAATGGCTGCGGCTGTTTGGATGCAATACATCACCGCTTATGGCGCACTCATTGATATTGCTAATCTTGAGAAAGGTGATTTCGTTGTTATTACAGCAGCCTCAAGCAGCGTAGGACTAGCAGCAATCCAAATTGCTAAACGTGTCGGAGCTAAATCTATTGCAGTGACACGAACCGCGGAGAAACGGCATGCATTACTCAATGCGGGAGCAACTCATGTCATTAGCTTAGATGAGGGTGATCTTTTAAATCAACTAGTCAATATTGCTGGGAAGGATGGTATACGAGTTGTCTTTGATCCAGTAGCAGGACCTAATATAGAACCCATAACTGCCGCAATGTTATATGGGGGTATCTTGATAGAATATGGTGGCTTAAGTTCAGAAGCCTCTCCATTTCCTGTTGGAAATGTTTTGATGAAATCTCTGACTTTAAGAGGATATCTGATGCATGAAATAACAAACGATCCAGTAAAATTGGACAAAGCAAAGAAATTTATTCTTGATGGTCTGATATCGGGTGATCTAATTCCCATTATTGCAAAGGTTTTCCCATTCAATGAAATAATAGAAGCCCACAAGTTCCTCGAATCGAATGAACAGTTTGGGAAAATTGTGGTAACACTCTAAATGATCAGACGAGCTATGCATTGGATATACTAAAATCATAGCTCAAGTTTTTATCAATACTATATAGAAACTCGGTTAACCATCCAACCATAGACAATCTGAAATAAAGTTCCTTTAATTAAAGATAAAATTGAAACTTTGATTCATAAACTTAAAGGATTAGCTTATAACAAGATTCAAACTGAAATTAGTAAATTAAAAAATTTGCTTCTTTCAGATAAATTTATTTAGCTTTTAATTTCATCAATAATTGTAAAAAATTATTCGACACCACATCGGCACCATTAAAATATAACCTATTGTTATTTAACACTTATTACAACATTTCCAAGGTTGGGGTCGCGAGTTCAAGTCTCGTTTCCCGCTCCAAAATTTAAAAACCACTTAATTCGAAAGAATTAGGTGGTTTTTTATTGGCTATTGGTTAGCTTTGACTAGTCGAAATCATATATAAAGAAATGCTTTATATTTCTATACCAACATCACGAAATAATGATCTTAAGCAATTTAAGTTTAAACAAGTTTATGTAAAAGCAAATTAAAAAAAACCACCCGAAGGTGGTCATTAATAAAATTCAATGCGATAAGGATAATCTTTACTTTCTTTGTTGGGATCTACGTAAAGTATAATATATCCATTATCTCTAGATCCTTTAACATAGAGAGTATATCGATATGCTTTTTTATCCGGATATGTTCCAAATGAAATCGCATATTTCTTTATTTTATACTCTTCAACCTTTCCAAAAGTGGTTTTAATCTGAGGACTACTATATAGAATTGGCTCTACTCGATTGATATTCTCTTCAGAATAAACACACCTATGTACTATAAATGCAATTATACAAATCAGTATTAGCCCTATTATCTTTAGCGGTGTAATCGGTTTAATTTGAAACATTTTCAATGTATTAATTATTAAGTCTTTTAAATTTAACATATTTTATAAAAACAAAACCACCTCGAAAGGTGGTTTCTTCTTTAATCACTTAGATTAAAAGTGGCTGCATCTTTTGTTTTAACTCTTCAACTTTATGTTTTGCTTTCGGTTTAAGTTGCTTACCAACCAAACATAAAGTCCTTCCAGCTTTAGAAGCAATGTTTGTTAAAGTCTCAAGATCCAATGTAGCTCGATTAAATTGATCTATTAAATGGAAAGCTGATTGCCTTAATACTTTCTCACAGTTAATAAAGTAACGGCGTGCAATTCGCCCCTGCTCATTGTTTTCTACCATTGATAGCTCTTTGGCAACGTCCAGTGTTAATAAATACTCCTGACAAGCCTTCCTACTATAAAGTTTTTCGGCTTTTATCGAAAAAACCATATAGTCTTCATTTTCAACAAATCGATAAGTTTTGATTCTCTTCTTTATCCAATCAGCAAAACGATCTTCACTTTTCAACCATTGATGTAAACTGCGGGCATCAACACAAGGTTGAATCTCTCCACCAATTGTGGCGTCCACAACTGGAATTAAAGAATTGTGTAATGTTTGGGGTTTGTGCATATGCAAAACCTCTAAAAAGAGTTCCGCCAAGCTACAAATAAAGAGAAATAGAAATAAAGATAAATTTTCATACTACCAAATATTAATCCGCAACAATCTACCTCACCAAGACATTATGTTTAGTGAAATAAACTGAAGGTTTCCCGAAGTAAACAAAATGTTTACTTGTTTAAACCAGTGGTCTAATATTTACTAAGTTAAGTTAGTTTTTAATCTTTACATCTACTAAGTTCTCTTAGTTCGTGCCTTCAGACGGCGATTAAAAATTAAGGTATCTCGTGATTGCCGTTACGAGATACCACCTGAACCAGCAAAAGGATCAAGTATTAGCCTACTTGGTCCTTTTTCTTTTAAAACGAGCAAAAAAATTGCCACGCATAATCATTGAATTGGTTCTATCTTTTTACTTTATAAGAGTTTTGCTTAAATGACTACCTCTTTACCTAACAACTACGACAGATTGCGTCATAAAATTATTCACATTTAGATAATACTGTTATCTACTAAATATAAATTTAGTTTCTTTGCAGAGATTAATTTAAATTTGCTTAGGTTCCGCTAGATTTGTCCGTATTAGTCTGTATTAGTCCGTACTAGTCTGCCTATTTGATGAATTTTCCAATAAATTAATTAAGATTAATAACCTTGTTATCATTCATAAGTGAATAATTTAATTATATTTTTTGAAATTTTTCGTTACAAAATTGCCATTCTTTTGAGCTTTGTTTCCCGCTCTAAAATTAAAAAACCACCTAGTTTAAAAAATTAGGTGGTTTCTAGTATCGGTTAGTTAGCTACTTTCACTAACACCCTCAAATATTTTTAGCTAAATCTCTCGCCAAACATTGTTCATGCCACGTGGTTTGAAAATTTTCGACAGCTTTTGACTTAATGAGGGGGTCTTCAAATAATTTTGAAGAATATGCAGATTTAATAAGCTCTTGATAAAGTTGTTTTGCTTCTTGCTCTTCAAGATGATTGGCGATGTCATGTAACTCTTTAGCTGGCACTTCATGCTGTCTCGCATCCATCACTCCACTCGCTGCTTTTTTAACAGTTTCACAGTAATGAAGTTGCATTACTTCTGACGCCGCATAACATGGAATAGAAATTGCGCCGATAAAGAGGAATATAAATCTCATAGTCTCACCTTAATTTGACGCGCAAGGGTATCAACTAATCTTCCAGATTTTAAGTTAAAAAAGGTTACTTTTTCTTTTCTCTTCTTTTACAAATGCAAAAAGACTAGGCGTTGCCGCTTATTTCATTTGACCTTTTGCACTTGGGTATCTGAAGCATTAAGCACTTTTCCATCTGCCGCAACTGGCGCCATAAATGGAATTTGTTGTCCTGTAGTTTTATCAATTAACAGAGAATGGCGCTCACCACTTTCAAATAGGTTGTGCTCTCCCCATTGTCGCAAAGCTACAATCACTGGGAATAAACTCTCCCCTTTAGCTGTCAATACATATTCTTGATAAGCCGTACCATCCGAAGCATCTTGCATTTCAAGTACATCAGCATCAACCAACTTTTTCAGTCTGTCAGAAAGAATATTTCGTGCAACGCCTAAGCTCCGCTGAAAATCTCCAAAACGGCGCATTCCGTCAAAAGCATCACGCACAATGAGCAGTGACCATCGATCTCCTATCAGATTGACGCAGCGCGCAACAGGACAAGGTTCATCTTTTAACAATGTAGAGTTCGCCATTAAATTTCCTTATGGGTAATTTGGAATAAGACACCTAGTTGCATTTTAAAACTAGTGGGTCTAACATTCAAGTAGTTGCATTTTAAAACCAGTTTAGAATATGAAGCCGTCTCACACTACCGTACTGCCGACAAGACAGAACAATGCAAAAGTTCCAGAGATGTCTCGGAGCTTGATATTACTATTTGCTATTGCGAGTGGTGCAAGCGTAGCCAATGTCTATTATGCACAGCCCCTGCTCGACATATTAGCTAAGGACTTTAGCATTAGTCACGCCACCATTGGCGGTGTAGTTACGGCTACTCAAATTGGTTGTGCGCTGGCCCTCATGTTTCTGGTGCCATTGGGTGACATCATAAACCGTCGTCGTTTAATGGCTATTCAACTCATAGCATTGATATCTGCATTGGTAGTGGTTGCATTAGCACAGTCGGTAATTGTTTTGCTGGCCGGAATGCTTGCGGTGGGTTTACTGGGTACAGCAATGACGCAAGGGCTTATTGCCTATGCTGCGAGTGCTGCGGCGCCACATGAACAAGGCCATGTGGTAGGTACTGCACAAAGTGGTGTATTCATTGGCTTATTGCTTGCCCGAGTATTCTCAGGGGGTATTAGCGATGTAGCGGGTTGGCGTGGGGTGTATTTTTGCGCGGCCCTAATCATGCTTATGATTGCATTACCACTGTGGAGAAGACTTCCTCATTTAAAAGTTCAGCCCGTTACCATGCGCTACCCGCAACTTCTAGCCTCTATGTTAAAACTACTTCGCCAAGAAAAAGTACTCCAAGTGCGCGGTGTTTTAGCTTTACTAATGTTTGCAGCATTTAACATTTTTTGGAGCGCACTGGTACTACCGTTAAGTGAACCGCCATATCGTTTTTCACATACGATTATTGGGTCTTTTGGTCTCGTCGGAGTTGTTGGTGCTCTAGCTGCCGCCCAGGCTGGAAAATGGGCCGACCGCGGATATGCTCAGCGCACCAGCTTAGCAGCACTTGTAATATTACTGCTTGCATGGGGGCCACTTTCACTCATGGCATATTCACTCTGGGCACTGGTAATTGGCATCGTATTATTAGACTTAGGTGGACAGGCTCTACATGTGACTAACCAGAGTATGATTTTTCGCACTCGTCCAGAAGCGCATAGCAGGCTTGTGGGTCTATACATGCTCTTTTATGCAATCGGTAGTGGTTTGGGGGCAATCAGTACCACAGCGACTTATGCCTATGCTGGCTGGTTTGGCGTGTGTGCTTTAGGTGCAGGTGTTAGTCTATTGGCGCTATTATTTTGGTGGATGACACGCAAAGTCTCTTAAATAGTAATAACACTTACTCTCAGATAAAAAAAACCACATCACTCAAGAGAATAATGTGGTTTTTAATGAGCAGTTAATTTAATGAGACGTCTGTGCGGCTTTAGGTTTAAAGACCATTAAACACACAACAATAAAAGCCAATAAAACAAAAGATGCAGTAAATCTGCTTAACTCTAATCCTCCATGTGCGATAGGTTTATCAAGAAAATCACCTAATACCGCACCTAGAGGTCTGGTAAGAACAAAGGCCAACCAAAATAATAAGGTTCTTGAAATTTTGGTATAAAAATAGCTGATTGCCAATATCAACAATAAAGTGCCAAAAATTAAAGCAGCGCTCGTATACCCTAACCCTTGAGTATCAGCAGTCCAATCTCCTAAAGCTGTGCCTAATGTTTGAGAGAACATGATGGTTAACCAATAAAAAGCTTCACTTTTTGCAGATTGGATACTTTTTACCGAAATTGTGCCGCAGCTTAAATACCAAACAAACAGAGATAAGCCTAATAAAATAAGTAATATTAAGCTCCCTCCTGCATAGCCCACACCTAAAGTTCGGTCAACAAAATCGGCAATCGTTGTTCCTAACGTCGTAGTGGCAATGATGGTCGCCCAGTAAAAAAATGAATTATATTTTTTAGCTTTAATTTGCAGTCCTACAAAAACTGCAAAGATCACTGCAAAAATTGCCGTACTAATTACATATCCCAAATTTAGGGACATGGATAACGCATCTCCAGCAGTTTCGCCTAGTGTTGTGGCTGCAATTTTAATTATCCAAAATAGTAAAGTGACTTCTGGAACTTTACTCAAGGTTGTAGATAAATTCTCATGACTAATCACTGTATGTTCTCCCAACATACGTATTTATTAGCCCCTATCTAAAAGACTCTGCCTTAAGATAAAATTAAGGTTAAAAATAAATTACAAAGCTATTTTTGATATGACGAGGCTTGATACCACAAGTAGACAAGAGACAACAATGAGAGCAAAGGAACAGGATTGAAAAATTTCTTATGTTCGTTCAGCAGAAAGTTTTGCCTTAAACTATTAAGATCTATCTAATCGTAAGATGAAATCTTCTCTAACAATCTAAATGTTGATATGTAACTTTAGTCCATTACTATCAAAATATATGGAAGGCCCTAAAGGAATAAAATTGGGTATTAAGAAAAAATTGATATGCACAGTTGTATGTATCCTTTTTGCAGGATGTCAGCAGCAAGAAGCAAGCGAAAATACAAGTGCTGTGAAACTCCCCGTTTATCAATCGAATGGCGTATCTGCATCGGCACGCCTAAAAGGAATATTGCAACTAAACCAAGAATGCCTTTATGTGAACGATATACTTATTATCTTTCCTGAACACACCGCTCAATGGGATTCTGAAAAAGGAACTTTAAGTTATAAAGGTAAGCATATTGCTTTAGGCAGTGAATTAGATATTGCTGGAGGTTTTGGCAATTTTGAGCAAGATAACCTACGTATTAAACATTTGAGTCCAATGTGTGATCATCAAAATATTTGGTTTGCTGGATAATCTACAGTGAAGGGGCCAAATTCTTATCCCCTTCAACACGTGACTCTTAAACTGAGCGAGTCAACTATTATTAGACTTATATATTTTCCTGACAGGCAACCAGAAATATATATAAATCAAGAGAATGGCCCAACCTAAGAATACATCTCCAATTAAATGTGGAGATTCATGTGTCATCACCAACCCCATAACAAACATTGCGCCGAAATGAGCAATATTTGCAAACATGGTAAATTCAAAAAACATATAGTTTTTTAGAGGTTCATTGGCGGCTTTGAGCAGGAACCAGCCCCATACAATATATATGGCCGATATCATCAACTCGTAATGCTCACCTCCACCATGCAAATCTCCCCAGCGGACTAATCGAACCAGAAATTTACCCCATTCGAACTGAAGTAAAATTGCAGAAATATTTAAAAAGATGAAAAGTGCCGCTCCTACAAAAAATAGAAGAAAACCAATTCCCATCAATTTTGCAACTAGACTAAATCTAGATATTTTTACCTGATGAGTTGCCGACATAACTTAGATCCTCATTGATATAAAACGTTAATTTATAGTTTTAAGACGCACGTAATCGACGAGTTTTGAAAATACCTAATCCTTTATCTTTGATATCTAAAATAAGAGATTTAAACCCATTTTCATTGGGAATTGGAGAACGCCCTCGCCCCAATCTATGCATTTGACGTGTATACCAAGTGATTTCCAATGCCCCTAAGTTATCAATAAACTTAAAGCCCGTAGTTAAAGGTTTAACTTGGTTAATCGTTTCAAGCCCACTTAATAAACGTTTTGACGCCAACGGTTCAATTGCGAAAATTCGCCCAAGGCCAACAAAATCTAAATCATTATTTAATAAAGCGCTTTCGATCCCTTGCAGACTTCTAAAGCCCCCAGTCACCATAAGTGGCACTTTACTAAGTTCACGAACTTTTTTAGCAAAATCTAAAAAGTAGGCTTCACGAGAGATGGTTGATTCTTTAGGTTTACCGAGCTGCATAATCGGTTTTTCATAGGTTCCGCCAGAAATCTCGATTAAGTCAATTCCTACTTCATCTAGTGCTTGAATGGTTGCCAAAGATTCTTCTTCGGTAAAACCACCTCTTTGAAAATCGGCTGAGTTTAATTTAATACTTACAGGATAATCAGCCCCAACTCGATTTCGAATTTCTTTATAAACCTCAAGGACAAATCTTCGTCGATTTTCTATGTTTCCACCCCACTGATCAGTACGGCGATTATGGTGCGGGGAAAGAAACTGACTAATTAAATAACCATGGGCACCATGTAACTGAACCCCTGTAAACCCTGCTTTCTTGGCAATCTCAGCAGTATTTGCATAGCGTTGAATAAGATCTTCGATTTCAACCTGAGTCAGCTCTCGCGGAGTAGCAAAAACGGCTGCCATTTTGGGGCCGAAAGGTACAGCCGAAGGTGAAACAGTTTCTTTATTTAACCCTCGAATTGCTTGTTTCCCAGGGTGGTTTATTTGCATCCAGACTTCACTGCCACCCGATTTAGCAACCTCTGCCCACTCTTTAAGTAAGGCGAAATCTTTTTCATCTTCAATAATGACATTGCCTGGTTCGCCAAGTGCTCTAGAGTCGATCATGACATTACCGGTAATCAAAACTCCGACGCCCGATTGTGACCAAGTCCGATATAACTGAATCAGCTCTTTACTTGGTTGTCCATCGGGATGCGCCAGCCCTTCACTTAAAGCAGATTTAATCAGTCGATTCTTTAATATAAAAGTATTTTTTAATACAAATGGTGCTGCTAGTTTTAATTCGTTTCCCATTTTAAACCTCCGGCTTACTCATTTTTATGCGCTTATTTTTTGAATATATTTACGAATAGGCATTGCAACTAAGTCTGGATGGCTTGCAATTCCCCAATGACCTAACGGAATATCAGTCCGTGTAAAAGACGAATTCACCCAACGGTCTTGTTTATCTACGATATGCTGAGGCACAAAGCGATCTTTAGTCATTGATAAAACATGTATAGGCACCGAGGTATAACGCTTTTGTGCATTGAGTAATGGCTTGAATAAATTTAGGCGATAAAATCCTAAACCACGTATTCCATTTTTAAGTTGGTTAGGATGACGTGCAATCTTCTTTCCTTCGAGTTGAGAAACAACTTGCGGCCAAGCTTTGGCTAAAACCAAATACCAGCTTAATTCTGGAAGAAATGGCAGGTTAAAAAAGAGCATGTAACTTGAGGAAATCATTTGCTTGATAGCAGCGAACATTTTCGCAGGCTCTTTACTGTTCAAATTTTCTTTAAACCACATGCCCGCATGGTCAATACTCGGCGCTAAAGCCGTATAGCTTTTGATGTAATCTTTTAATTTGTCATCAAGAACAGCAGCCCACCCTTGTAATGCCCCTAAATCATGTCCAATTAGATGTACAGGCCGATGAGGGCTTGTTTGTTGAATAACTTCCTTTAAGTCAGAAACGAGATAATCCATATGATACCCTGCTTCAGATAAGGGTTTTCCGGAAAGCCCTGTTCCCCGAACATCATAAGTGACAATATGAAAATCTGATTTTAACAAAGAGGCTAGCTCATCCCAGATTTGCGCCTCATCTGGATAACCATGAATGAAAACCAAGGTTTCCTGCTCTTCTGATGACTGTCCCCATTCATATATCGATAGAGTGACATCCGCAGCTTGAATATATCTTTGTTGTTTTTCAATATTTGTATTCATTTTAGCTCACCAATCCTTTTTGTATTTCTTCATAAAGTTTGACTGCTGGTGAACGGTTTATATAATCTAATGCAAGCTCAGTTGAACCTTCATAGTAAGGATGGTATGCAGGTTTAAAAAAGTTCTTAGCGATAGTCATAAACCAGACAGGGCTTGGTACTAACTCTTGGGAGCTTGCTTTAAACCATTGTTGCCAAAAACCTAGACGGCTTAAGCTTTGTTGCGATTTAGGCAAACTACGATCTACCGCTGCCAGCTCTTGGGTGCCTTTAACCATTAAATAAGTAAAAATTGGTGCCACCACACTCATGATTGCAGCACGTAGTGCGTAGTTACCACCTAAGTGCTCAAATAAATCATAAGCAACTGTTCTATGTTCAACTTCTTCTGCACAGTGCCAAGTAAATAAATCACTTACTGCTGGATCACAGCCTTTTTCTTCCCAGTGTGCTTTGGTCAAAGCATATTGGCCTAATGCACACGTGTAATGTTCAGCAGCAGCGACAATGCCTACACGGAACAATAACCAAGACTTTTGCATGCGCTTTGGCAGTTCTTTTCCAAATGGCTTGTCTGCAAGCATATAATCAAATAGCTCAATTACCCGTTCGTACTGTTTTTCAATATCAATGCCATAGCGCTGTATATATTTTTCAATCGATTCTTTGTGCGCTTGAGCATGAATTGCTTCTTGACGAATAAAAGTTTCTACATCTTTTTTTAACTTTTCATCGGTTACAAAAGGCAGTGCCTTATTAAAAATACGGCAGAAAAAGTATTCACCTCTCACCAAAGTAAAACTGAAATGATTTACAGCATGACTTCCGATTGGAGATTGTGGCATCCAGTGTAATGGTGATTCATTCCACTCAAAAGCGACACGGCGTGGAAATAAAGGCCATAAAGTTTTTGATGCCATATCTTTGAATGTGTTTGGTTGCATGTTCTTTTTCTCTTCCTCAAGATAACTACACACTAAGTTCTAAAATAGAACTTGTTAATATCTTTAAAGGACAATTCCCATGTCAGAATGGTCAAATACTTAATTCAACTTTTAAAAATAAGCGATCAAAGTTAAGGCTACAAAAGAAACTGATTAAAAAAAGCCCTCATAATGAAGGCTTTTTCCGAAGCAAATTTTTACATCTAATATCTTATTTAGGTTTCAGTTGGGCTAATTTCTGTCGTTAATCTTTGCAAATCATGACCCGAAGGCGCTTGATAAACTCGTAAGCCAAATTCAGGAAGAATCGCAATTAAATGATCAAAAATATCTGACTGAATTGCTTCATAGGCAACCCATGCAGTGGTATTTGAAAATGCATAGATTTCAAGAGGCAAACCTTGGCTGGTTGGCTGTAATTGGCGAACCATAATGGTTTGGTTTTGAGCAATGCCCTTGTGCTGGCGTAAATAAAATTCTACATAGGCCCTAAAGGTTCCAATATTGGTTAAACGGCGCTTGTTATAACGAGATTGATTGCCTAAATGCTTATTAAACTCGTCTATTTCAGATTGTTTTGCATCAAGATATTGGTCTAATAATAAAAACTCTTTTAACTTTTGTTGCTCGTCATCACTCATGAAATGAACACTACTTTGATCGAGAAAAAGTGAACGCTTCATTCGACGGCAACCTGAATTACTCATCCCCCGCCAGTTTTTAAACGTATCGGTAACGAGCTTATTGGTTGGAATGGTGGTGTACGTTTTATCAAAATTTTGAACGGTCACTGTATGTAATGAAATATCAATCACATCACCATCTGCATTCAATGAAGGCATTTCAATCCAGTCACCAATACGCACCATGTCATAAGACGCGATTTGTACGCTGGCAACCAAAGACAAAATCGTATTTTGGAAAACCAGCATTAATACTGCTGCCATCGCACCAAAGCCAGCAAGTAAAGTGAACACATCCTTTTTAAGGAATGTTCCCAAAATCATCAGACCACAGACGACAAATAAAATGAGTTTAACAAGTTGTAAGTAACCTTTAATCGGCTTATTTCTAGATTTTGGATTACGCTGATAAATCAGATTAAAGATATTTAACACTTCGCTGACTGTGCGCGCGAGTGTAAGAAAAATAAATGCTTGTGCCCCCATCTCTACAAAAGTAATAAACTTCTGAGTTAAATGAGGAACAGTTGCAATCCCATTCATAATCACAACAGCAGGAACAATATTTGCAAATTTCTTTATGACACTATGCTGAGCAAAAATTGATTGATTGGGTGATTTGAGTTTTGTGACTAAGTGACGAACGCCCCGAACAATAATTCGTTTAGCAATAAAGTTTGCCAAAGCTGCAAATAAAATCAAAATAATGAGTGAAACCAACATCTCTAGCCAAGGATAATGGCTTAACTCAACCCGAATATCGCGAAAAAAATTTAAAAAATCCAAAATCATATGCCTTAAAACTTTATTTTCAATAATTTTAAGGGTTAAGACATTTGATAATAAGACTTGTTTACATATGTAGTCATAAATACAACAACTAAGTTATATATCCTGTCTAATTTTTATTATTGCTCCTATCAAACTTGTATACGCGGCTGATTTATTTGTCGCAGTAACTCAATCGCTTACTTATGCTGAGTAGATAGAGTTATCGGGTTAACTTAGAATAATTTACAAAATAAGTCGTTGTGGTTCTAACAAGTGAAATTTACTGATTTTTTGACTTTTATTGGAGTGGTCTGGTTCACCTTATTCTTTATATATATTGCATGGACTTTTTTTCTGAAAAGTCTGGTTTATAAGTTTCTTATTTATAAAAGAGGAATCATTACTTCGGCTGAGATTTTATATTTTCAGGACACTCTCGTTAAGGTGCAATATCGGCCTTTATGTCATATAAAACTAAAATTTGAAGCCGAACAAGGACAAATCATTACTGAAAATTTAAAAGTGATCATTGCTAAAAAAGATCACGATAAATACAAGGTAGGTCGCCTAATCAATATTAAATATGACCCGAAAAATTTAAAGAATATTTCTATTTTAGGTGAGCTTATGCTTTAAGTTTTTAGAGATGATTTAAAAAATAAGATAAACCCTGAGGTGCGCGCCCATTTAAACGACTGCTTGTTGTCACTCGAACCAGATTACTCCAAGTAATCTTATAAGACAGACTTTTAATCTTTTCGATGAGAGAAATATCTTCATGACAAGATATAGGCTCGAAGCCCCCGACCAAAAGATAGACCTCTGCACTAAAACTTAGATTTGCTCCATGAATATGCTGATGGTTCATTTGATCCTGATAGTGAGCCAAATATTTCTGCTGTCTGGCTACGGATAGATGACTAAAGTCATCTAGCGTCACAGTACCGCAAATTGCATCAGTCGGTTGATGCTGAATTTGATGTAATAGCCAATCTGGACTCACAACACTATCTGCATCAGTACAGGCAATCCATGTGACTCCACGCTCAATTAAATGACGAATACCTAAATCCCTCGCCTTGCCGACACAGGCATAGTTACATTCAATCCAATTGATTTGATGACTTTGTACAATAAATCGCGACTGATCTGTACAATTATCCAGCACCACAATTGCTTCGACTTCATAACCGTGAACATTATCCATGGCAACCTGAATAGATTGCAGACAGGCAGATAGATAGTGCTCTTCATTATGAGCGGGAATGACGACACCTATTTTCATCTTAATTTTTCCTGCTGCGCTAAAGAGAAATTGTTCGCCGTCCAAAGATCAATCATAAAATCTGGATCATTTAAGCTGAGATAATGATGAAATGGAAAATGTTGCTGAAAACTTTGATGAACTTGATCTGCATCTAACTCAAAATCTTGTATTTCGTGTCGCCAATGACAACAAAGAATTTCGCCATCGTCATTTAAACTCTGCTTTAGCTTTTCAATGAACTGATGCAATTCGTCTACCGACAAGTAATAGGCCATCTCACTAATTAAAATCAGATCGAATTTTTGAACTAAAAAGTCTTCTGGCATTTTTCTATTTTCGACCACCACATGCTCAAACTTTTGTAGGCGCTCGGAAGCTAATTGAACAGCACACTCAGAAACATCTATACACAACAAATAGTCAGCTCTTTGAGCTAAATGAACACTTAAATGCCCATTGGAACAGCCCACTTCTAACACTTTTGGGTAGTGGGGTCTTGTGAGCAGCGCGAGACAAATTTGTCTTTTACGAGCTTCATACCAATGAGAGTCATAGCCCCATGGATCACTGTTATGACGATATAAATCTTCAAAGTACATGCGAGAATGAATCACTCAAATAGACCTCATATGGCATTAATAAACGATCAATTGTAGAGGGAGATAAAACTGCCATATTCCCCGTAGTTTCGTCTGGTTCAAGTTGTGTTTTAAATTGCATCATGGCTTGATGTTTTTTAGTTATCTGTTCTTCGGTTAAGCTGTACGCTTTTGCCCTATTCCAATCAATTCGCGAGTCTAAAGGCTTAGCCCAATGCCAGGCCCAAATTAATACGTGGAAACATGGTAGTTGCTGAGCTTTTGCATAAGCTTGCACAGTTTTACCCACCGCTTCATGGTCCGGATGACCATCAAATGCATAACTACAAATTAAAATATCATCGGCGCTTACCACCTGGGCTAAACCTTGCCAGAGTTGGTCAGTTTGCAGATGGATCTGCCCGTCCTGTAAATCGAGTGCAATGTGCTCAGCAGACTCTGCCACGCCTAAACAATTTAAGGCAGCCAAGCTCTCTTGCGGACGAAGAATATTGAGCTGATCTGGGGAATATTTCGTAGAGTTAGGATGACTTTGTGTGCCGTTACTCACAGCTAAAATTAGAATCTTACAATTCAGTTCGATAAGTTGCTGCATTAATCCGCCACAACCTAGCACTTCATCATCGGGATGTGGAGCGACAATGACGACCCTTTTGGAACGGAATAACTCAAGATTTAAAGGGGCTAAAGGATGTTCATTAAATACCTTTAACCATTGCTCTTTAGCCGTACCTTCCCCAAAAATAACGCGGTCTTCGACTAAAGGATGTTTTAAAGTTCCCATAAGCTTTGCTCCGATAAACAGAGTTCTGCAATATTTTCATAATCAAATGCCGCATGGCTTTGTCTGATAAATACAGGCAAATCTGCCATGAGCTGAGCAAATGTTGCCTCCTCACAAAAAGGTCGTGCACCTAATGCTTTCCCAACTCGTTCAATAACACTCAGACAGCATTGTTCTGTTTGAGCACGTAATATGCGAATTTCTCGCTCATGGTTTAATAAGGGCTGCTTATCAATTTGCTCTGCGACATATTTAAAATACTGTTTGGTAATCTCTAATTGCTGAGCTAACTCACCTAAATACATTTTTTTAAATGCGTTTGGGTTTGCCTGACAACTTTCTTGTAAAAAACCAGCTAAACGTACAGCGGCACCATACCAACAAGCGGCGACACCAGCCGCACCATGCCAAAACCCCGAACGCTCTAAATAAGCATTAGGCTGTCCTATCAATTTAACTGGCGTATTTTCAAAACTTACTCTTGCGGTCTGTGTCGCATGCATTCCTACTGCATGCCAGTGGCTCAAATCTTTAGTAATTGAAGGATGACTTAAGTCAACAATGCAAAGCTGTGCCTGCCCTTGCTTGTCTTTATAACTCATTAAAGCTTTTTGAATAAAAGCTGCACCAGAGCACCAAGGCTTAATGCCACTACAAAAATCATTATTTATTTGCAATGGAGCTGGTCCGCCGTCTGCTGCCCAAACAGCCCAAGTTTGGTCATCTATTTCTTGTTGATAACCCAATTCATTTAAAATGCTTAAAGCATCACAATGAGATTCAAATAGTTTAGCTAAACTTAAATCAACTCCAGCAATCTGAGCAAAAAGTTGCCAACGTTGATAGGTCTGGCCCGAAGCTGGATAAGGCAATTTTTTGGCTAAATTTACCAATTGATAGAGTAAATTTATACGAAGCTTACTTTTATCTTCAGCTAAGGCAGATTCAAACTCGCTCAAGATACTTAATATCGTCATGTTTATAGGTATTTTGATATTCATTCACGATTAATTATTTACAAGTATTAGATTAACCCTATCTGAACCCCTCTGTTTAAATAAACACATAAATTGTAATAAAAAGATAAATATTATTAGATTTATATCTAATTATTTCATTGTTATTCAAATGCACCTATTAAGTGAACTTATAAACCGATCATGTAAGGATTATTAAAAACCTAACATTTAGCCCATTATTTCAAGTAACTTAGTTTCTACCGTTTTTCTATTTGTAAAGAAGAGGTCCAAAATGAGTACTTTAAATATTAATGATATTCAAAAACACGCAGATGTTATTGCTTCATGTGGTACTAAAGTAGGAACTGTCGACCATCTAGATGGTGAAAATCAATTAAAGTTGACTCGAGATGAAAGCGGCCAACATCACCTTATTCCTACTGGCTGGATTGGGGAAGTGAAAGAAAACCAAGTCATACTCAATAAAAACTCAGAAGAAGTGAAAGATCAGTGGCAAGCGATCTAGCTTCTCAGCAGAGTAAATTACTTGCTGTGAACTTTATAATAAAGTGTTTCAGCTTATAAAAAATAAATGAATAAGCTTAAGTCATTTAAAACTTAAATGATAAAGACAAAGGCTCCTTTTAACAAAGGAGCCTTTTTTATTGAATCGAGCCTAAAAAGTTCTAGCTTAGATCGCTTTTTATCTGAACAAACCATTCAAAGGATATTTTTGTCCTTTATGCACATGGTGATTAACTTTACTCAATGCTAAAAATGACCCATTCGCATTAAATAAACAACTATGAATAGGGTGACGTATATGATCACAGGGAATCATCAGCTTAAAGCGAGAAAGGTACATTTCGATTTTACGGAGTCATCTGTCTGTTGGATGCCGAATGATCCGCTATGCTCACATGTAGCCAATGGGATTAATATGCTTTTGCCTGCTGGCGAGTTTTGGTTTTGCCGAGTGTTTAATAAAACCCTTCCCTTGATTAACGATGAAACATTAAAACAAGAAGTGATTGGCTTTGTTCGTCAAGAAGCAGCGCATGCACGTGCCCATGAAAAAGCTCAAGATTTTCTACGTGAAAATGGCTACGACATTCAAGACCCGCTCAACCGTGCCCATTTTGTTTTTAACATTTTATTGGGCGACAAGCCGCTTGGTATGCCCTTTTTAAAAGGTGAAAAGCTTGATGAATATTGGTTACTTTTTCGAGTAGGTGTTATTGCTGCAATCGAACACTTTACGGGAACCATTGGCCAGTGGACGCTCGATAGCAAGTCTTGGGACAAAGCCGACCCTGCAATGGCAGATTTGTTCCGCTGGCATCTTGCAGAGGAAGTTGAACACCGCTGTGTTGCCTACGACTTATTTGAGCACCTCTTAACAAACAAGTTTGGTTTTTATGTGTCACGCCAAGTGATTATGGCGGCTGTTTTCCCACTGTTTGTGTATTTCCTTGCTGACTTTGCCCGTAGTTTAGGTAAGCAAGATTTAGAACACGAAGACATTCAAAAATTGATGCGCCGTGGCTACCTCAAAATTATTCGTGAATTTGAAAAAACTGCGACTCGCTCAGATAACCTACCGACTATTAAATATTTATGGAAAGCGACTTTACGATGGGTTTCTCCAAAATTTAACCCGCTTCATGAGGGAGATACCGAGCAAGCTTTAGCTTATATGGCTCGTTCGCCTGCTGTTCAGTATTTTGAGCAAATGACACACTCTGCGAAACCAGCAACCTTAAGTTAAAAATCACCAAATAAAAGCCCCTTAATTGGGGCTTTTATTGATTTGTACGTTCTAAGCCATTAAGCAAAACTTAAAAAGAAATAATCTAACAATCGATCTCTTTCATCTACGCTGTTAGTACTTAAAAGCTGAACCATTGCTCCATCAATCATAAATAAAAACATGTAAGCGTCTTGGATTGTGGCAGTAGATTTTAAAGTTAAAAGTAACTTATAGATTTCATTAATAAACCAGTTTCTATAATCCACCACAACTTTATAGGCAACTGGATAGCGCTTTTCGATTTCAAAAATTGCTTTAAATGGCAATCGGTAAAGTCCTTCTAAACTGGCATGTAGATGGTAAATTTGCTTGAGTTTATCGAAAACCATAAGTTCATGATATGAATTGATAATTGAGAAGACCTCTTCTTTTAGCCCGTCTTTTTGAAAAGTCAGACATATCTCGATGAGCCTTTCTTTTGAATGAAAGTCATTATAAAAAGTAGCCTTGGCAACTTTGGCTTCCGCAATAATTTGGTCAACCCCGACCTTATGAAAGCCATATTGATTAAATTAGTCTTTTGCTACGTGAAGCACTTTGAGTGCTCTAAATGAAGATTCTAAATTTGGCATAGATTTACCGTTTAAATAATTTTTTGTTGTATATAAAAGAGATAGAAATGCCGTCACTCTTAAAATGAGTGCTAAAAACAGGCATGCAAAAGCAGCACAAAAATGTGCCTAAGCTATCTCAGGTTTTATTGTTGCTATGATTTTTTAGTCGTAACGAGCTAAGGTTTAAAAAAGCTAAAGTCGGTTAAACCGTTTTAAAGACCAGTTAAGCGGTATGAATAGAGAGAGTTTGGTAAAGACCAATAAATAAGAAGAGATAGTACGCATGAGCGGACTCCTTTGGGTAATAAAGAAGTTTCGCCACATCACTGCTAAATGATTATGGTGGCGAAACGAAAAGGGGTTAGCAGACTGATTTACCCAAAAATCAGCACATCCGAAGATGTCCCCCTCCCGTTCCGCCGCAGAGGGAGACACGTAGGGATGCCCACAAAAAAGAGAGACTTTTTCGTGTGCGTTGGGTAAATACGGCCTGCTAAAACCGACTGGCAATGTGGCCAGCAGGCAAAGCATAATCGGAGGGGTTTAGAGTGTCAATGTGATATTGGCTAGAAAACAATTGAATAAATATTATTTTTCATTGGATTAGAATATTTAATTCTTTCATTAGAAATTCATTATTTAGTAAAAATAATAATAGAACAAAAGAGGGTTAGCAGACTGGGCATATAGAACCAGCACGCACAAGGCGTCCCTCCTTCGTTCTATCGCAGAGAATAATAAGAGAGATTTTAAGTGTCAATGTGATATTAGGTATATTATTAAAGTTTATTTTCTAGTTTAATTGGCGAATTATATATGGCGATACACCGATAAAATGAATAATTAAATCCATCTTATCGGCTTGCTACAAGAGTTTTTTTTAAAATCTTATTTTATTTTCTAATATAGTTTGGAAACTCTTTTAAAACCGTACTACATAATTGGCCTTTCATATCTCCTCTCTTGCGTGCTTCAAATTGGTCCATACCTAATCTCATAACTTCTCTACCGTATTTATCACCTAATTCATGTTTAGTACATTTGTCAGAT
>Ga0163161_10001032_pt1 | contig 21222 bp, 19 predicted proteins | sample S45metaG_FD_129847 | JGI IMG/M metagenome (GOLD analysis project Ga0163161, IMG submission 129847) | Switchgrass rhizosphere microbial communities from Kellogg Biological Station, Michigan, USA - S4-5 metaG | ecosystem: Host-associated > Plants > Roots > Rhizosphere > Soil | place: USA... | reverse complement strand
GCGCGTCTATTCTGGTCCGCATTTTATCTCAAAACGCACATCATAGGCGATCGGAGAGGCTGGTTTCGCAGGAGCGACATCAGTTTTCTTCTGATTCGCAAAACAGATTTCGAGGGAAAGCGTTGAACCCATATTGGCTGCGAAGGGTTGACCGATTTTGAAGCGTTATCCCTGCGGCCATCATGGCCCTAGGAGACGTGTCATGGGATTATCAGAATTTGATCCCGCCGCCCGGGAGCGGGTATCGTGGAACGCCGGACGCAAGGTTGGCGCAAAGCGGGCGCTGAAGCCTCGTCAGATTTGGGCGATCCGCTTCTTTCTCGACCAACATGGGCGCACTCGGGATCGCGCCCTCTTCGATCTAGCCATCGATAGCAAATTGCGCGGCTGCGATCTGGTGAAGATTAGGATCAGCGATATCGTTTGCGATCGGAAAATTCGAACGCGTGCGACAGTCGTTCAGCAAAAGACCGGAAGGCCAGTCCAGTTTGAGCTGATGGACGATGCTCGCGCAAGCCTGCTGAAATGGCTCGGACTGCGCTGTGGATCCTTGGAGGATTTTGCATTCCCCAGCCGCACTGATCACGCAACCCACATCAGCACAAGGCAATATGCGCGTCTGGTCGATGAATGGGTCACTGGAATTGGCTTGCCCAGCGAGGATTATGGGACCCACTCTCTACGACGGACCAAGGCATCGATAATCTATAAGGCGACCGGGAATCTCCGCGCGGTCCAGATTTTACTTGGGCACACGAAAATCGAAAGCACGGTCCGATACCTCGGAGTTGATGTGGAGGACGCTTTAACTCTCGCAGAGGGCACAGAAATCTAAGCTCGCCTGGCTCCTTGTCGCTGCGAGGAGCCAGGACCGGGGCTGCGGCGGTCACGCACCAATCATGAAAATCGCAAAAGCGGAAGGTCTGCTGCCGGGAATGAGAATTTAGCCACTGGATGGCCGGAATGGGTCGACCTTCCCTCGAGCGTTCTTCCTCCGGGCCATCATGGCCCGAGAAGAATCGTCATGGTTGATGCGGGAGGCCGCTTCGGCTGGCTTACTGTTTCATAATCTAAAATATATAATGCGACGCGTTAGCGATTATTTTCCGTTATTGGGGTCTCCGCTGCAAATCCAGTCGGTCAGCGCAATATGCCTCTGCAAGCACGACGGGATGGTCTTTCTCTGCGATCGCCTGTTGGGGACAGGCGATGCTACAGAAATTAGATCACTTTTTTTCTCGAGTCCGCCCTGACGCGCCTCACTCGACTGCATCTTTGTGGCGACGTGCCCTCATGGCCCGCTACCCTCTGATACAGAGTTGCAAACAAATCGCAATAGCGGTAAGCGCCCGGTTGTTCGTTTCATCAGGGTCTTATCCAGGGGGCAGCCGCACCAATGGTAATTCGTCAGACACTCGGTCTTTCCGTCGCAACCATCGCAATGATCGCAGGTAGCCTGCCTGCCTTGGCAGAAGACACCGTAAGCGAGGCTGAGAACCCGCGCAGCGACATCGTGGTCAACGGTGTCACCCAGGGCTATGTCCCTGTTGATACCAGTGCGGCGAAGATTCCGGTGCCGCTGCGCGACATCCCGCAGTCGATTGCCGTGGTTCCGGCAGAGGTTTTGCGCGATCAGCGCGCGCTGTCGGTGCAGGATGCGCTGAAGAATGTCCCAGGCGTCGGTTTTTCCTCCGGCGACGGTCAGCGGGACCAGGTGACGATCCGCGGCTTCACCGCGATTGCCGATCAGTTCGTCGATGGCTTCCGTGACGATGCCCTCTATTTCCGTGATCTTTCCAACGTCGAGCGTATTGAGGTGATCAAGGGACCCGCCGCCGTGCTCTATGGCCGCGGGTCGTCGGGTGGTTTGATCAATCGCGTTACGAAGAAGCCTGATCGCGACATCTTGTCCGTGACGTTATCGGCCGGTTCCTTCGACAGCTATCGTGGCGAGTTCGACCTTGGCATGCTCGATCCTGGGTCGCATGTAGGATTTCGCTTGACCGGCGCCGCAGAGGACAATGGCAGCTATCGTGACCAGCAGTTCATCAAGCGCAACGCCATCGCGCCATCCTTCTTGTTCGGCGCTGGCCAGGATACCACCATATTGCTCCAGGCCGACTATCTGACCGATCGCCGCGTCATGGACTTGGGCATCCCAGCGCTTAACGGTCGGCCGGTCGATGTGCCGCGCTCCACTTACTACGGCGCGGCGAACGCGCGCGAGGCCGACTTCGTCGAGAGCGAGGTGTTCTCCCAGCGTGTCGCCATTACCCATCGTTTTTCAGATGCGTTGAGCCTGCGCAACGGCTTCAACCATTATAACTATCAACTCGACCGGCAAAGCACAAATCCCACGGCGGTCAACGCCGTAGCGCGGACTGTGACGCTGGGGCATAGCTGGTTTGACCGGAACGAGGATGGCTGGTCGAACCAGATCGAGCTGACGCAGAAGCTGGCGTTGGTAGGAACGAACCACACCATCCTATATGGTTTCGAGATCGCCCAGCAGCAGAAGTTCGCATTGCGTTCTGCCGCTCGCACGGTCGCGGTCACCTCGATATTTGACCCGGTGTTGCCAATGGTCGATAATTCATCCTTCACGACAATAATTGACAATTCAAAGACGACGCTCAAGACGCGGGGTCTGTACGTCCAGGATCTCATTGACTTCGGCCACGGCTTCAAGGCGATGCTGGGCCTGCGCCACGACTGGTTCATCCAGAAGACCGACCTGCGCCTGCCGGGGCAAACGGATCTTGCCCGCACGGATCGCAAATGGAGCCCGCGTGCCGGTCTGCTGTTCCAGCCGGATGATGCACAGTCCTACTATGTTTCCTGGAGTCGCAGTTTCCAGCCGTCCGGCGAGACATTCGCACTTGCGGCTAGCAATGCGGATATCGCGCCTGAGCAAACGACTAACAAGGAGATCGGCGCCAAATACACGCTGCTGGGCGGCAAGCTGTCACTCCAGGCTGCGGCGTTCATTCTTCGCCGCACCGGCATCAAGGGCACCAATATTGCAACCCAACGGGTCGAGCCCATCGGGACGCAGCGCACGCGAGGCTTCGAGATTTCAGCCGCACTTGACCTGCCGGAGAATATCCGTGCAGTTGCGGGCTATGCCTATCTCGATACGCGCACAACCGAGTCCGCGACGGCAACCTTCATCGGCAAGCGGGCGACGTTGACCCCGCTCAACTCCGCCAATCTCTTTGTGACCAAGACGATCGCGCGCCGTTTCGGGCTTGGAGGGGGAGTCAACTATGTCGATGACCGCTGGGCCGATCCCCAGAACACGACCGTGCTGCCGAGCTATGTCACGTTTGACGCCGTGGCTTGGGCGCAGTTCGGCCCCGTCCGCCTGCAGGTCAACGCCTATAATCTGGCGGACAAGCACTACATCGTATCTGGCCACGGAACCTCGCCCATTCTCAACATTCCCGGTGCGCCGCGTTCGGTCATGGGCACTGTCAGCGTGACTTTCTAGATCGCTGTTTTATGCTCGAGCTTGCCTATATGCAATCATTGATAAGCAGGCTCGCGCTGCGATGCTGCGCCTATGCGACTGTCGAGCGAGGCACAGTCGAGGAGGACGCAAAAGTTGGAGACTGAACAAGTTTACCAGACAGTTCGACGCCGGGCTTATCTGATCATTTTCACCCGACTGACCTCACGTTCCAAGGAAGAGTAGCCCACGAACAGACAACAGTCCCTCCTAAGACACGGGCAAATGACGACAGCTGGTGTCGACAGGGCGGCAGGATGAGCATTTGGAACGAATTGCGATATTGGGGCTTTCCCTTATGGCCCTGAACATGCCCATGGCGATGATGGGCTCTTCGGTCTGACCGTCGGCCTGAGTCTGCTGACGAAATCGGGGTGAGAAACGTGCAGGAGAGTGCAGGACTGCTTCCCTATCGCTGGCATGAAGGAAGATTGCAGGTCTTCCTGGTGCATCCAGGCGGCCCTTATTGGCAGCGAAAGGACGAGGGCGCCTGGCAGATCGCCAAGGGCGCGCCGCTGCCGGGCGAGGCGCTATCCAACACGGCTTTGAGGGAGTTTCAGGAGGAGGTGGGCATGCGGCCCGCCCCCCTTCCTTGGCCGCTCGCCCGCATTCGCCAGAAAGGCGGCAAATGGGTGAAGGCCTTTGCGCTGGAGGCGGAGCTTGAGCCAACCAATCTGGTGAGCAACATGTTCGAACTGGAAGGGCCACCCCGCAGCGGGACGATGCAATCCTTCCCAGAGATCGACCGTGCGAACTGGTTCACCCTTGAGGAAGCGCGCGACAAGATACTGACCAGCCAAATACCGTTGCTGCTTGCGCTGGAGCAGACAGTGCCCGCGCGATGAGATGTGGCCGGCCATGACCGTATCTATTCAGCGGGAGGCCTGCATATGAGCCTGACGACGCAGCTTTCGATCGCGACCGGCGCCGTTGCGGCGACCGTTCTCGTCCATCTGACCGGTCTGGCGGCGTTACTCGCTATCCTGCGCCGCCACCGCCATGCCGCACGGATGGTGGTCGCGCTGTTCGTCAACGGCATGGCAATATTGCTCGCCGCGTTCGGGCTGTTTGCGCTTCATGCCATTGAGATCTGGCTTTGGGCGGCCCTATATCGGCTGTTGAACGTTTTCCCCAATTTTGAAGAGGCGCTGTATTTTTCAACCTCGACCTATGTGACCATCGGTTATGGCGATGTGGTCCTGCCAGCAGGCCAGAGAATATTGGGTGTGATAGAGGGCGCGAATGGCATCATATTGATCGGCTGGTCGACGGCTTTCTTCTTTTCGATCGTCGATCGGTTGAAGCTGCTGGAGCGGAATTTGCAGAAAGGCTGATTAGCGCAGCTTGCCTTAGAGCAGCCTCGCAGCGCCGGGGATGAAAGCCACGGCGCTGCGCCAGAGCATGTAAAGGGCTACGATGAAGATGAGCCCGGCCAAGATGCTGGTGAGGCGCCCGGTCCGCTCACCCAGCTTTTCCGCCGCCCGCCACGCCATAAGTAGAGACATGCAGTCACTGTCGGCGGCACAAGAACCGCTGCACCCTGAACCCTCCCTTCGCGCAGGCTTTGCAGCGCCTGATTGGCTTGCGCGAGGGGGAAGCTTTGGGTGACGGTGTGCAGCTCCATGCCGCCCACCAGCTCGAAAAAGGAGGTGCCGTCTTCCCGCGTCAGGTTTGCGACCGAGAGGATCTGCCTTTCCTGCCACAGATCGGCATAGGGGAAGGAGGGGATGTCGCTCATGTGGATGCCCGCGCATATGACGCGGCCGCCTTTTCGGACTGCCCGTAGAGCTTGAGGTACGAGTTCTCCGGCCGGTGCGAAGATCAGGGCGACGTCGAGAAGCGCAGGCGGCGTTTCAGAAGAACCACCCGCCCAGGCGCAGCCGAGCGAACGGGCGAAGTCCTGCCCTGCCGTGTCGCCGTCCCGCGTGAAGGCATAGACGGTGCGCTTTTGATGCCGGGCGACCTGAGCCAATATATGCGCGGCGGCGCCAAAGCCATAGAGGCCGATGACGCTTGCCGGACCGGCCAGCCGCAATGCTCTCCACCCGATCAGGCCCGCGCAAAGTAGTGGTGCGGCCTCCACATCCGAGAAGCGATCTGGCAGGTCGAAGCAATATCTCGCATCGGCTATCGCATGGCTCGCATAGCCGCCGTCCCGCGTGGCTCCGGTGAAGAGCGGGGTGTCGCACAGATTTTCCCGCCCGGCGAGGCAATAGGGGCAAACGCCGCATGTATGCCCCAGCCAAGGAACGCCGACACGCTGACCGATGGCGAAGCCCTCAACGCCGCTGCCCAGTGCCGCGACCCGGCCGACGATCTCATGGCCGGGTATAATGGGATAGCGGGCGGGGATTTCGCCATCGAGGACATGCAGGTCGGTCCGGCAGACGCCGCAGGCGGCGACTTCGATCAGCAGTTCGCCGGGTCCGGGATCAGGGACGACACGCTCGATCCGCACGAGTGCAGCGCCCGGCGCAGGGATCTGCATCGCCACCATCTGCCTCATTGTACGCTGGCCGCCGAACGCTGGGAAAAGCCAAAGAGCATGAGCATCACGCCTTGCGATAGGAGGTCTATCGCGAGCACCATCCCCAGCAGCCAGAGGCTGCTCCATGGCCACGACACCGCCACCAGCAGGGCGGCCACGATGCTGATGACTCCGGACAGGATCATCCACGCCCTGCCTTCGCGGTGCCGGAACGCCAGGATGAGCCGCGCGCTGCCTGACGCCGCCAAAGTCAGGCCGATGAAGATCGTAAGGACGCTGGCGCCAAGCAGGGGATCGATGATCAGGATGCTGGCCGTGATGAGGTAGAGCAACGCGGCAAGGCCCCACAGGACGCCAGATGAGAAGCGCCGGACGCTGAAGGCGTGGAACAGCTGGAATATCCCGCCCGCGAACATGGCCGCGCCGACGATATAGGTGGCGAGGATCGTCGCGAGGAGCAGGTTGACGCTGGCAAGGATGCCGAGCAGCGCGAGAGCGGCTCCGATGCCCACGAAGATGCGCCATTGCTGCTGCCCCTGTAGGGATACTCCCGGTTCCAAGGCCATTTTGAAGTCCATGATCGCCCTCCTCAAGATGCGAGATCGCGAGTCTAGCGCTGGAGGCGGCGGGATGATGTTCGTGAATCTACGAATAGGATGCCTTGGAAGGCAGCGCGATCATCCCGGTGATAATCCTTCAAGGAGCGTTGCCATGAAAGCGTTGATCTATGACGGGCCCGGGCAAAAGCATCTGGGCGAGCGGGAAAAGCCAAAGATCAAGGACCTCGGCGACGCCATCGTCCGGGTCAAGCACACGACTATCTGCGGCACCGACCTTCACATATTGAAGGGTGATGTGCCCACTTGCGAGCCGGGACGAACATTGGGGCATGAGGGCGTTGGCGTTGTGGAGGCGGTCGGATCGGCGGTCTCGAATTTCAAGCCGGGTGATCATGTGCTGATGTCCTGCATCACCTCATGCGGGCGGTGCGACTATTGCCGCCGGGGCATCTATTCCCATTGCGTGAGCGGCGGATGGCTATTGGGTAATGTGATCGACGGCACGCAGGCGGAATATGTGCGCATCCCTCATGCCGACACCAGCCTCTATCAGGTTCCGGCAGGAACGGACGAGGAAGCGCTGGTGATGCTGAGCGACATATTGCCGACCGGCTTTGAATGCGGCGTGCTGAATGGCAAGGTCGCGCCGGGGAGCAGCGTCGCCATTGTGGGCGCAGGCCCGATCGGATTGGCCACCTTGCTGACAGCGCAATTCTATTCGCCCAGCCAGATCATCATGATCGACATCGACGCCAACCGGCTGGCGGTCGCTGAGCGGTTCGGCGCTACGCGGACAATCGACAGCCGGTCGGAAGACCCTGTGGCAGCAGTCAAGTCGCTGACCGATGGCAGGGGCGTGGACACGGCCATAGAGGCTGTCGGGGTGCCTGCGACCTTTGAACTGTGTGAAGACCTGGTCGCTCCCGGTGGGGTCATCGCGAACATCGGCGTGCATGGCGTGAAGGCCGACCTGCATCTTGAGCGGCTCTGGTCGCATAATATCACGATCACGACCCGGCTGGTGGATACCGCTACTACTTCGATGCTGTTGAAGACAGTCGTGAGCGGGAGGGTCGACGCGAAGAAGCTCGTCACGCATCACTTCACACTGGACGGCATCATGGAGGCCTATAATGTCTTTGGCCGGGCGGCGGAAACGCAGGCGCTCAAGGTGCTGATCACGCCCTGATCCGTTATCGCATCGCCACCCGCTTGAGCGCTTCGGCGCAGAGAAGGTAGGCGGCGACCAGTGCCGCCGTCACCATGAGGATGCCGGGCGGAGGCATGGAGAAGCCCAATGTTGGCGCGAACGGGAGGAAGGGCAAGGCGACCGCCGTGCCGAGGCAGAGGCTGGCGCTTATTACCAGCAGGCGGTGCGGCCGCTGCCGCCACAAGGACGCGGACGTGCGGATGATGAAGACGACCAATATCTGCGTCGCCATGGACTCGATGAACCAGACCGTGCGGAATATGGGCACATCGACATGGAAAAGGGCAATGAGTGCCGCAAAGGTCGCGATGTCAAACAGGGACGACAGCGGCCCCATGATGAGGGTGAAGCGAACGAGGCCCCGCATGTCCCACCCACGCGGCGCGGAAAGGTCGCCGCCTTCTGCCCGGTCGAACGGTATGCCGGTCTGCGACAGATCATAAAGCATGTTGTTGAGCAGGATCTGGACCGGCGTCAGCGGAAGGAAGGGCAGGAACAGGGACGCCAGCGCCATCGTCAACATGTTGCCGAAGTTCGAACTGGTCCCCATGCGGATATATTTGAGGATATTGGCATAGGTGCGGCGTCCCTCCGCCACGCCATCCGCCAGCACGGCAAGATCTGGCGCGAGCAGGATCATGTCCGCCGCTTCGCGCGCGACATCGGTCGCGCCATCGACCGACAGGCCGACATCGGCCGCCCTGATGGCTGGCGCGTCGTTGATGCCATCGCCTAAGAATCCGACGATGTGGCCGCGCGCCTGAAGCGCCCGGACGATCCGAAGCTTCTGGTCGGGAGTGATGCGGGCGAAGAGGTTGGTTTCAGCCACGCGGACGGCGAGGGCCTCGTCATGGAGGGCTGTGATTTCCTCCCCGGTCAGGAGCTTCGAATCCGGCTTCCCCAATGCGGTCATAAGGTGCCGCACAGCAGCGGCGGAGTCGCCGGAAATCACTTTGGTCCTGACGCCCGCTGACTCCAACCGCGCAATGGCGGCGGCGGACGAGGCTTTGGGCGGATCGAGGAAGAGGCAGAAACCCGCGAAGATCAGATGTTCGTCATCGTCTGTCTCGATGCGATCTCGGCCGGGCGCGGCTTTCCATGCGATGCCCAGCAGGCGTAAACCTTGCGCGGCATTGCCATCGTGCAGCTTGTTGAGGCGGTCCTTGAGCGTAGCATCGAGCGGCATGATCGTTCCGTCTGCCGCTTGCGCCTGATCGCACAGATCCAGGATCGTTTCTGGCGCCCCTTTGACGATCTCGATCCTCCCACCTTCCCGCTCAGCCAACACCGATACGCGCCGCCTTTCAAAGTCGAAGGGCCGTTCGTCCAGTTTCTGCCAGCCAGTCAGCGGATGGTGGCCGGTATGGGCGAGCAGGGCATCGTCCAGCGGACTGCGCAGGCCACTTTCGAAGCGGGCATTGACTGCGGCGAGTTCAAAGACGCGTTCGCTGTCCACGCCGTCGATTCCCGGATGGCCGGTCATTATGATCCGCGCTTCGGTGAGGGTGCCGGTCTTGTCAGTGCACAATATGTCCATTTCGCCAAGATCGTGGATCGCCGAAAGCCGCTTCACCACGACCTTGGCCGCCGCCATGCGCTGGGCCCCACGCGCCAGGCCGATGGTCATGATCATCGGCAGCAGTTCGGGCGTCAGCCCAACCGCAAGGGCCATGGCGAAAAGGAAGGATTCGACCGGCGGCCGCCCGAGCGCGAGATGGGCGAGGATCACGAAGAGGACGAGGAAGATCGTCATCCGCACGATCAGCATGCCCAGCCGGTGAATCCCGCGTTCGAAAGCGGTCGGCGGTTGTTCATCGCCCAGCGACCGGGCAATGCCGCCGAGATGGGTGCGGTCGCCGGTCTGCACGACGAGCATGGTCGCGCTGCCGCCGATCATGGAGCTGCCATGCAGCAGGAGGTTGGGGGCTTCGGCCAGAGCGGCATTGGCGCGGATGACTGGGGATTTTTCGGCGGGGAAGGGCTCGCCGGTGAGGGCGGCCTGGTTGACCTGCGCGGCGTTGGCGGACAGCACCAGCCCATCGGCTGGCACCAGGTCTCCGGCGGCGAGCATCACCACATCACCCGGCACCACATCGCGCACCGGCAGCGGGGCGACTGTTCCATCGCGCAGCACGCGTGCAGTGAGAGCGATTGCCTCGCGCAGCGCCGCCGCTGTCGCTTCCGCTCGGCGTTCCTGCACTGTGTCGAGGATGGTGGAGAGCAGGACCATGGCGACGATCAGCAGGAAGCTCACCATATCGCCGGTCACGCCCGCAACCGTTGCAGCGGCAAGCAGCATCAGGACGAGCGGATTGCCAAGCCTGCGCGCAAGATCGGCTATGAGGCGGCGGCGAGACTTTTGAAAGAGGATGTTGGGACCGGCCGCTTCGAGCCTGCGAGCGGCCTCGGCGGAGGACAAGCCATCTGCGCGCGCGCCGAGAGCAGCGAGCGTCTGGCCAACCGGCTGGCGCCAAAATTCCTTAGATAGATCGGTTGCCTGATCATTGGGCGCTGTGAGGGGCTCGTGCCGGAGCGGCAAGGAGATCCTGAAATCCATCGCGGCTCCAGACGAGTTGAGGATGGGCATGGAATGAATGATCTGGATCGGATGGCGAATCCGTTAAGCTACGTAACTGTCCGAAGTTCGCTCCCCATGCCGTGATCCTAAGCTTTCGGGACAACGGGCGATGACCAAGGGCGGAGGCTTATATGGCGTCAGCGGGATGGCGAAGCTGGTTTCTGGCGATCCTGATCGCAGCCGGACTGATTGCCGCGGTCGCCCACTGGGGGGAGGTCGAGCGGTTCGCAGCGCTGCTCCGCCAGGCGGAGCCGGGTTGGATCGGGCTTGCCGTCCTGCTTCAGCTCACCACCTATTTCAGCGTGGCGAGCGGGTGGTCGGCGGTGCTGCGCCGCGCCGGAACGCCGCAGCCGATGCGACCGCTGGTGCGGATCGCCTTCACCAAGCTGTTTGCCGACCAGGTTTTGCCCAGCGCGGGCATCGGCGGCAATATCCTGCTGGTGGATCAGTTGCGCGGGCTAGGCGCGCCCAAGGGGACGGCGGTGGCCGCCCTGCTGTTGTCGATGATCGGCTTTTACGCAGCCTATGCCTGTTTCGCCGTCGTCACCCTGATCCTGCTTTGGCTGCATGATCGCGCCACGCCGCTGATGGCGGGAGTGGTTACAACCTTCTTGCTGGTGGCCTTTGCCATTCCCGCTCTCGCCTTCTGGCTGCGGAGCCGGGGGAGCAGACCCTTGCCGGACCGGATCGAAAATATCGACTTTGTGCGCAGGCTGCTGCAAACGGTGGCGCAGGCGCCATCAGCGCTTTTACGGGACAGGCAACTCGCCACCATGGTCGCGGCGTGCAACGCGATGATCTTCCTGGCGGATGCCGGGACGCTCTTCGCCTGCCTGCACAGCCTTGGGGAGCAGGCGGCGTTCGGCACCGGCTTCATTGCGCTGATCATGGCGTCGGTGGTGGCGACGCTGGGGCCGATCCCGCTGGGGCTGGGCAGTTTCGAAGCGACTTCGGTGGCGATGCTTCATCTGCTGGGAGTCGAGCTGGAGGCCGCATTCGCGGCAACTATGCTGCTGCGCCTCTTCACACTCTGGCTGCCGCTCATACCTGGCATGGTGATGATCCGTGGCGTTGCCAAGAGGCGTCCTGCGCAGCGATAGCGCCGCGAAGGCTGTCAGCTGGCATGAGCCGCCAAGCCTTTCCTGGCGATCCGGACGGTGGGATCATCGGGGTCCGCGATGGTGACAAAGCCAAGTTCCCTTTCCATGCGCAGAGCCGCGTCGTGATCTGCGGACTCGATAGACTCGATCGTCTCGATCCCCTCCGCCTTCGCATAGCGCAGGACATGTTCGAACAAGGTCCAGCTGAGGCCCTTGCCCTTCATGTCGGTGCGGGTGCTGAGTGCGATCTCCGCGCGGGTGCGATCAGGATCGGTCGCGAGCATGGCGATGGCGAGGAGGTTGCCCTCCTCTCCGAAGGCGACGAAGCTGATTGTGCGGACATAATCCACTCGCGTCATCATTACGATCTGCTCGCGGCTGACCTTTGCTACGCCCGACATGAAGCGGAAGCGCAGGTCTTCGGGCGAGACATGGTCGAAAAAGGCCGCGACCGCTGGCTCGTCGTCAGGGCGCACTGGCCGTACATGGAAGCGAACGCCCTGCTCCGTGACGAGGTCGGACGCCCATCCTTCTGGCGGCGCGCGCAGGACTAGGCGGGATGCCGTTGCCGCTTCTGCGCTGACCCGCGCCCGCGCATCAAGCGCGATCACGCCTGCCGCGCTCACGACCAGGGGGTTGATGTCGAGTTCCAGCAGGTCGGGAAGGTCGACCGCCATAGCCGACACGGCGTCAAGCACATCAGCGACGCTTTCGACATCGCCCGCCGGAACGTTCCGATATCCGGCGAGCATCCGGGACATAAGCGTTCGCGCAATCAGGGCGTGCGCCTGTGCATGGTCGATGGGCAGGAGGTCGATGGCCTTGTCGTTGAGAAGTTCAGTAGCGACGCCGCCCGCGCCAGCCATGATCATGGGGCCGAAAACCGGATCGGCGCTGAGGCCGACGATCATCTCCCTGCCGTCTTTCACCCTTATCATGTCCTCAACGGCGAACCCCTGGAGACGTGCTTGCGGGAAGTCGCGGCCGATGCGCCGCTCCATCTCCCGCGCGGCGGCAACGGCAGCCTGGGCATCGGGCAGGTCGAGCGCGACGCCGCCCACATCCGATTTGTGCGGCAGGTCGCGCGAGACGATCTTCACCACATAGGGGGGGCTCAGCCAACAGCAGGCTTCTTCAACCGCGTCCGCCGAAGCGGCAAAGCGCGTAGGCGCGACGGGGATGCGATAGGCCTCCAGCAGCTTCTTCACCTGGATTTCCGAAAGCGTGGTGCATCCGTCCGCCTGCGCACGCGAGATGATGGCGCGGGCGGCGGCTCGGTCTGCCTGCACCTCGCGCGACTGGGCGGGCGCTTCTGTCAGGCTCTCGTGAAGGCGGCGGGCCTGCGCCAGATAGCCGAAGGCGCGCACGGCGTCGTCCGGGGTTGAAAAGACCGGGATGCCCGCCGCCGTGAAAACAGGCCTTACCGCATCGCTGTTGGTGTCACCGAGCCAGCACGCCAGGACAGGCTTGCGGATGCGGTCACGCGTTGCCGCCGCGACCTCGCGGCAGATAGCCAGCGCCGTTTCCTTCGCTTCGCTGCGTGCGGTAGGGCAGTTCATGAGCAGCATCGCGTCGCTCCCACTGTCGCGCAGGATGGCTCGTACAGCAGCGGCATAGCGGTCTGCGTCCGCGTCGCCCAATATATCGACGGGGTTGGCGCGCGGCTGACCTGCGGGCGTTACCTCGGCAAGGGCGGCGATCGTTTCGGTGGTCAATGTGGCGAGTTGCCCATTTGCCTGCGCCAAGGCATCGACCGCCAATATTCCGGCGCCGCCGCCGTTGGTCAGGATCGCCAGCCGGTTGCCGGGGACCGGCTCGCAGGCGCAGAGGATCTCGGCGGCGTCGAACAGTGCTGTGAGGCTGTCCACCAGCAGGATTCCGGCGCGTTCGAAGGCGGCTTCATACACGTCATAAGAGCCGATCATCGCCCCCGTGTGGGACAGGGTCGCTTGCGCGGCGAGCTGGCTCTTGCCCGCCTTGATCGCGATGATGGGTTTATGGAGCGCGGCGGCGCGGGCAGCGGCCATGAACTCGGCCGCCTCGGTCACGCCCTCCAAGTAGAGGAGGATCGCGTGGGTGTGGGGATCGGCAGCCAGCAAGTCAATCAGGTCGCCAAGATTTACATCGGTCATGTCGCCCGCGGAAATGATGCCGGAAAAGCCTACCCCCCGGCTTTGTGCCCAATCGAGCACGGCGGTGATAAGCGCGCCGCTTTGCGAGATGAGGCCAAGATTGCCCGGCAGCGCAGAGGTGCAGGCAAAGGTGGCGTTGATCCGCGCATGGGGCGCCATGATGCCAAGGCAATTGGGACCGACGATCCGCATGTCGTGCCGCCGCGCGGCAGCCCCGATCGCCTGGTGGAATGCGCTGGCATCGTGAAGGCCCGCCGACAGGATGACGGCGCAGCGCGTGCCGAGGCTTCCCAGCGCGTCGATGATGCCCGCCACGGTCGGTTCGGGCGTCATGATGATCGCAAGTTCGGGCGCGGCGGGCAGGTCGGCGATGCTGGCCACCCATGTCGTGCCTGGTCGCGACACCGGGTGCGGATTGACGACATGGATGCCGCCTTCGAACCCGCCTGCGAGCAGATTGTCGAGGACGAGCGCGCCGACGGTGCCCTGCTCCTGCGACCCTCCGATCAGGGCGATAGTCCTGGCGTGAAGAAGCGGCGACAGATTGCGAATGGTCATGGCTTTTCTCGTCCTTGGCTGGGATCGCGCGAATGCGGAGCGATCCTAGGAAGGGCGGTGTCCATGGCGATATTCGTAAATGCCGCAGGGCGTCTGGGCGCGGTTCATGAGAAGCTACTTACGGGAATTTGCGAATAGGGCTGCGACGCGCAGTTCCTAAAATGGCCTCCGTCAGCGGAGGAGGCGAGCATGCAGCGTTCAGGCCACACGGAAGGTCGTGCTTCAAGGCATGATCCTGTCCCGGAGACGGTCCATGATCTGCGCAACCTCTTCGCTGTCATCACCTCGATCGGGCACCTGCTTGATAAGCATCAAGACGGGCCAGCGCGGGAAACCATGCTGCGCGGGCTGGAGGCGGCGGCGGTGCGGGGCAATGAGCTGACGTCCCGGCTGCTTGCAAGGCAAGCGTGCGGAGAACGGGTGCTGGTGGATGTGGGGGCGCAGGTCGCCCATGCCGCGCCCTTGCTGCAAGCTATGGTGAAGCAGCCAGCGTCATTGGAGATAGACGCGCAGATGGCTTTGCCCGTCACGCGTGTGAGCGCCGACCCGGCCGAATTGGAAGCGGTGATGCTGGAACTGGCGGCCAACGCGGTCAGGGCGGGGGCACGGCATGTCCGGGTCCGCTGCCGCAGGATCGGCGATTGGATCTGGCTGGTGATTGCGGACGATGGCCCGGGCTTGCCGATGAACGGTGCTGCTCGACCGCAACTCAATACGGGGAATGGAAGCCGTGGGAACGGCTTACAGCGAGTTCGCAGGGCGATCCGCGGCATGAGGGGGAGGTTATTCATTCGCGGCGGTGTCGGCGCAGGCGCTGGCACGGTAGTCGCCATGCTTTTGCCGGTGGCGTTCCCAGCCGCCAGCAAATCACGCGTCCGACATTCGAGCGCGTCACCCACAAACAAGGAGAGTTACGATGAAGACCGATGGACAGTTGCAGCATGACGTCATGGACGAGCTTGAATGGGACCCCAGCGTCGATCATGCGGATATCGGCGTGGCGGTGAATGACGGGGTGGTGACCCTGTCTGGCTATGTGTCCAATTATCTGGAGAAGATGGCGGCTGAAAAGGCGGCTCGGCGTGTCAGCGGGGTCAAGGCGATCGCCGAGGAGATCCAGGTGCGCTTCAAGTCCGAACCCAAGACGGCGGACCATGAAATTGCCAAGCGCATCCTCGACATGTTTTCGTGGAACGTCCCCATCCCGCACGAGAAGATCAATGTGAAGGTGGAGAAGGGCTGGGTCACGCTGTCGGGCGTTGTCGATGCCTATTATCAGAGCGATGAGGCGAGACGGGCGGCCGCCAGGGTTTCCGGCGTGACCGGCGTCAGCAACCTTATCGAGGTGAAGAAGCTGCCCGTCAGCGCTGACATTCGGGAACGGATCGCCGCCGCCTTCAAGCGTCAGGCGGATCTCGACGCTGCCGGCGTTACGATCTCGACGGTTGGGAACACGGTACGCCTCGGCGGACGGGTGAAGGCCTGGCACGAACGCGGCGTCGCGGAGCGGGCGGCCTGGGCAGCGCCCGGCGTGACCAAGGTCGAGGACAATATCGTCGTATCAACATTCTGACCCGGTCCCCCGGCGGGCGCCATTGCCTGCCGGGGTGCTCCATTGCGGGTCGGTCCCTGACGCTATTTCATTGGAGGAGCATATGTCCGTCATAGATCGCGTGCGCCAATCCGCAGACGCCATGTTTCAGGCAGCCATGATCATCGGACTGATGATCGCCATCGCGGCGATGATCCTGGCCCGGATGCCGGGATGACGGCCGTTGGATAACGAACATCTTATCATGAGGAAATCGACATGAAGAACGTGCTATTGCTCGTCCATGATGATGCCGGTCAGGAAGCGCGGTTTCAGGCCGCGCTTGACCTGACCAGATGCCTTTCCGGCCATCTGACCTGCCTTGATGTCGTGCAGATCCCGGCGCTGGCGGGCAGCGAATATTATCCAGACGCCGAACTGATGCTGCTCCAAGATGCGCGGAAGCGGGAAGACGTCAATGCCGGACGGATCCGGGCGCGGCTTCAGGCGGAAGATGTGGCCTGGAACTGGGTTGACCAAACGGGCTATATTGCTCCGCTGCTGCAGGACAGCGCGGCATTGGCGGACATCATTGTCCTCAATACGTCGCTCGCCGATCGCATGATGCCCGACATGATTCCGATCGTGTCAGATGCGGTGCTGAAATCCGGAAAGCCGATATTGGCGGTTCCCGACGATAGCCGGGGCATCGATTTTGGCGGCCATGTCCTTGCCGCCTGGGACGGATCGAGGCCGGCCGGCGAAGCGCTGCGGGCGGCGGCGCCGCTGCTTGCCAGCGCGCAGGGCGTGACGATCATCGAGATGGGGGAAGTGAGCGGCGAGCTTGCCGAAGATGCGGCGGCTTATCTTTCCCGGCATGGCGTGCACCCGCGTGTGGAGCATCTGGACGAGCCGGAAGCGGGTGTCGCGGCGGGATTGCTGGCCGAGATTGACAAGCGGCGGCCCGCTTTCTGCATCATGGGCGCCTACGGACATTCGCGTTTGCGCGAGAGCATGTTCGGCGGAATCACCCGGATCATGTTGGGGGAAGCGAATGTCCCGTTGTTCCTGGCTCACTGAAATTCCATAAGGAAAGCATCAATTGAAATGGTTTTGGGTGCAGGGCGGGGAGGTTGACCAACCTAAAGGAGTAGGTCATGGAGTCGTTTGGGTAGTGTAATGACCACCCGGGATTACACGGACATGACTTAAATATATCCTTGTTATATCAAATGCTTATGAGGACATCAGTAAGTCGTGTGTTGCAATTCGGCCAATGATGTTAGGGTGCGCAGGGCCTTGTCAGGCTGACGTCAAAATCCCGCATAGGGTGAGGCCATGCCGTCATGGAAAACAGCGCGTCTGCAACCTTACGTCCTCGCCATTGTGGGGATTGCTTTAGTAGCGGCGGTCCGGCTGCTTCTTGATCCGTGGCTGAACGATCGGTCGGCTTATCTGCCCTATGTCATCGCGATCGTGGGCATCGCGCTCTGGCTGGGCGACGGACCGGCGATCCTCGCTACCCTGCTGAGCATCGCGGCAGGGGTGACGATCACGCATCGGTCGATGTTGCAGAACCGCGACCTGATCGAGATCGCGCTGTTCGTCGTGATCGCTGCCGGCATCATCCTGATGAGCCGCCTTGTCCGCCGGTCGAACCAACGGCTGAAGGTGGTAGAAGTCGCCGCCGAACATCGCGGCGTGGCGAGCGAGCAACTGGCGGTGGAACTCAACCTGTTGATCGATGGCGCGCAGGGGTTGGCGATCTACATGCTGGACCCGGCTGGGCGGGTGACGATCTGGAACCGGGGTGCCGAGCGGCTGAAGGGCTGGACCGAGCAGGAGGTGCTGGGCAAGCCGTCCTCCCTATTCTATCCCTGCGAAGCCGTTGCGGTGGGCAAGCCCGAGGCGGATATCGAGCGCGCCCGCGCAGAAGGACGGTTCGAGGAAGAGGATTGGCGCGTCCGCAAGGATGGATCCGAGTTCCTGGCGGCGGTCAGCTGGACCGCGCTTCATGACAAGGATGGCGGGCTGCGCGGCTTTGCCAAGATCGTGTCCGACATCACCGAAAAACGGTCGGCCGAAGACCAGCTGCGCGCCCATGAAAGCCAGCTGCGCGCGATCCTGTCGACCGTGCCCGACGCGATGGTGGTGATCGACGAGGCGGGCACGATGCTGTCGTTCAGCGCGGCGGCGGAAGCGCAGTTCGGCTATGTTGAGGACGAGGTGCTGGGGCGGAACGTACGCATGTTGATGCCGTCTCCTGACCGCGAACGGCATGACAGCTACATCCAGCGCTATCTCGAAACCGGGGAAAAGCGCATCATCGGCAAGGGCAGGGTCGTGGCGGGCCAGCGGGCCGACGGATCAATGTTCCCCATGGAATTGTATATCGGTGAGGCGATGCGGGGGAATGAGCGCATCTTCACCGGCTTCATCCGCGACCTGACCGAAAGGCGGGCGGTCGAAGATCATATGGCGACGTTGCAGGCCGAGCTGATCCATGTGACGCGGGTGAGCGCCATGGGGACGATGGCATCGACGTTGGCGCATGAACTCAACCAGCCGATCGCAGCTGTCGCCAATTATGTCGCGGCGGTGCGCGACCAGATGGCGCAGCCCCAGGAAAGCGAGTGGCCGATGATGCGCGAAGCCTTGGTAGAGGCCGCGAGCGAAGCCTTAAGGGCCGGGCAGATCGTCCGCAGGCTGCGCGAGTTCGTGTCGCGGGGCGAAGTGGAAAAGACGATCGAGAGCCTGCCCGAACTGGTGCAGGAGGCGTCTGCGCTGGGACTGGCCGGCGCGCGGGGAATGGGGATCGACGTGCAGTTCGACATCGATCCGCTGGCGTCGCCCGTGCTGGTCGACAGGGTCCAGATCCAGCAAGTGCTGATCAACCTGATCCGCAATGCGTGCGAGGCGATCGCGGACAGCGCGGTCAAGCAGCTGACCATCGCCACGCGCGCGGCCAAGGACGATCTGGTCGAAGTCATCGTGTCGGACACCGGCTGCGGCATTGCACCGGGGGTGGCGCGACAGCTTTTTACCGCATTCGTCAGCACCAAGCCCAACGGTATGGGCCTTGGCCTTTCCATATGCCGCACCATCGTCGAGGCGAATGGCGGCAAGATCTGGATGGAAAGTCGCAAGGGAAAAGGCACCGATTTCCACTTCACTCTCATTCGAGCGCAAGCCGAGGAGGCATATGACCGGCAAGAAATTCGTTCACATCATCGATGATGAGGATTCCATCCGGCGGTCGGCGGGCTATATTCTCAAGACGTCGGGCTATAGCGTGGAGACATGGGCGTCGGGAACCGCCTTCCTGAAAGAGGCGAGATCGGCCGAGGAAGGCTGCATCCTGCTGGATGTGCGAATGCCCGACATTGACGGGCTGGAAGTCCAGCGCATCCTGACGGAGCGCGGGATTGCCATGCCGGTCATCATCATGACCGGCCATGGAGACATATCGATAGCGGTTCAGGCGATGAAGGCTGGCGCGGTCGATTTCCTGGAAAAACCGTTCGAAAAGGCGGTCCTGATCGACGCGATCGAGCGGGCGTTCGACCGGGTGCATTCTGCTCAAGATGCGGCGGCGGATGCGGCGCGCGCGAACCTGATCATCGGGGCGCTGACGGGGCGGGAGCAGGAAGTGCTGGAGGGACTTGCGCAAGGATTGCCCAACAAGACGATCGCCTATGACCTTGGCATATCATCCCGGACGGTCGAGGTGCATCGCGCCAACCTGATGGCGAAGCTGCATGTTCATAGCCTATCGGACGCGCTGCGCATCGCCTTCGCAGCGGGCATGGGCCATAAGGACCTGACTGCGATCAATACGTAAAGACTTGCGCGCACTCACCATGGCACCATTTTCCCATGTTGCTCACGCCAGCGGCGCAAGGTGTCCGAAAATTGTTCAGCCATCCGATCTCCATCGCCCTCTTGGATGACGACGCCGGGGCGAGGCGGTCGATGCAGTTGCTGTTGCAAGGGCGGGGTTTTCAGGTGCGTTCCTTTGCCGATCCCGATGCGTTCATCGCCGATGTGAATATGAACAACCCGGCCTGTCTGGTCACGGATTATCGGATGGCGGGGTGCAATGGCGTGGAAGTGCTGGACAGGCTGCGCGCGTCGGGATGGGGCGGCCCTGCGATACTGGTCACTGCCTATGGTTCGGCCGAATTGCTGCAAACGGCGATGGCGCACGGTTTCGATGCCGTGATCGACAAGCCTTGCAAGGATTCGGCGCTGATAAACGCCATCAGGGATGCGACGATGGGTCGAGCAGGGAGCTGACAGGTGCCGTCATGAAGAACGCGGGGAAAAAGCAGGCAACCGCGCGGCCTTTCGCCGCCATGGACCTGTTATCGCCCCGCGAACGCGAAGTGCTGGCCGCGGTGGCAAGCGGCCATACCAACCGGGAAACGGGCAAGATGCTGGGCATCAGCCACAGGACGGTCGAGGTCCATCGTGCCCGGTTGATGCGGAAGCTGGATGTGCAGTCCGTGGCCCAACTCGTTGCCCTTTATGTTCTTCACGGCCAGCCGCAAGCTCGTCATGGCGGCAGGCCGCCATGTTGAGGCCGATCGCCTGTCCGGCTGGCCGGGCGCAGTCGGTCCCGGCGCGGGAGCACCTCGTATAATCCCCAATGTTGCTGCGTATGGATTGTGGGATCATGGCGGCCGGGCCCCGGAATTGCGGCCCCTCGATCTTCAGCGATTTCTTGCGAGTAAGATGATGACTGATGCAGGAACGGCCTGCCATTCGACCGTGGAAGCGTCCGACGAGTTGGTGCAGATGCTGCGCCGCCACGCCGAGCCGCTGCCCTCCCCCGACGAGGTGGAGAGCTTCGGTAGCTTCTTCGACCGTTTCGGGGATGCGCGCATCGTCCTGCTGGGCGAGGCGAGCCATGGCACGTCGGAATTCTACCGCGCGCGAGCGGCGATCACGCGGCGGCTGATCGAGCGGCATGGCTTTACGCTGGTCGCGGTGGAGGCGGATTGGCCCGACGCGGCGCGCATCGACGATTATGTGCGGCATCAGGCTCCGCGCCCCAGAAAAGGCGACGTGTTCGCGCGCTTTCCGACATGGATGTGGCGCAATCAGGAAGTGCTGGCCTTTGCCGACTGGCTGCGCGGGCATAATCAGGGATTGGATGAACAGCGGCAGGCGTCCTTCCATGGGCTGGACGTCTATTCTTTAAGCGAATCCATCCATGCCGTGCTGGCCTATCTGGACAAGGCCGATCCGCAGGAAGCGGCGCAGGCGCGTCGGCGCTATGGGTGCCTGACGCCATGGCAGGACGAGCCGGCCCAATATGGCCGGCAGGTCATGCTGTCGGGCGGGAAAGGGTGTGAGGATGGCGTCGTGGCGCAGCTTCGCGAACTGCTCGACCAGCGGCTGGACCTGCTGCACAAGAACGTCCGCAAGTACGGCACGATTTCCAATACAGTCGCCGCGGCCACGAAACTCGAAGGCACGATCAGGAGAAAAGCATGAGCCGCCTGCATATCGAAAACCACCTGGTTTCGCGCATTGGCTGGCTGCGCGCCGCGGT
>Ga0163161_10001031_pt1 | contig 21233 bp, 22 predicted proteins | sample S45metaG_FD_129847 | JGI IMG/M metagenome (GOLD analysis project Ga0163161, IMG submission 129847) | Switchgrass rhizosphere microbial communities from Kellogg Biological Station, Michigan, USA - S4-5 metaG | ecosystem: Host-associated > Plants > Roots > Rhizosphere > Soil | place: USA... | reverse complement strand
TCTTTAGCGTTGTCTATTGAATTAAATTAAATCTCAAAACAATGAATCAAAAACCATCGAATGCATTCGTGGCAGCCGCCTGGATGGCATTAGGTATCGGAATGATCGGCTTTATTGTAGGCTTGTGGCGTTCTGATATGCTTCTTAACGAAAAAGGATATTATTTTACCGTATTGATGTTTGGCCTTTTTGCCGTAATCTCTTTACAAAAAGCTGTTCGCGATAAACTGGAAGGAATCCCGGTTACTGAAATTTATTATGGTATCAGTTGGTTTTCTACGTTATTGACCATCACCTTATTGGTAATCGGTTTGTGGAATGCCACCTTGCTGCCCAGCGAAAAAGGATTTTATGCCTTTGCCTTTTTACTCTCGCTGTTTGGTGCCATTACGGTACAGAAGAATACAAGAGACAGTCAGATTGTGAATAAAAACCGCGATTCGGAGTAGTTGTACCTGTCTATTCCTAATGAATTTACTAAAACCAATGTTTCGACATTGGTTTTTTAATTTTGGCCAAAAATGAAATATATTATCTCCTTAACCAAAAAATAATTACTACTTTAAACACCAGATACCGAAGCGAATAGTTTATCATTTTCGAGCAAATTTTATAAACCTATTTAAATCTTGTAAATCCTGCCAATGGAACAAAAAGATGGCTTAAAGAAAACACTTACCCCCTTTATGCTGTGGGGGCTTGGCGTTGGTTATGTAATTTCAGGAATGTACTTCGGCTGGAATCTTGGTCTCGAAAAAGGCGGCACATTGGGCATGGCCATCGCCACAGTGGCCATCATGATCATGTATATAACCTTTAGCTTCAGTTATGCCGAACTGGCCTGCGCCATACCAAAGGCCGGTGGTGTTTTCGATTACGCCAATACAGCACTGGGCAAAAATATAGGTTTTATTGCAGGCATTGCCCAAATGGTCGAATTTATATTTGCGCCACCCGCGATTGCCTTCGCCATCGGGGCTTATTTTAATGCTTTTTTCCCACAGGTACCTATTCTCACCAGCGCCATTGCGGTGTACTTTATTTTTACCGCTTTAAATGTATATGGCATAAAAGCGGCTGCTTCCTTCGAAGTCATTGTCACTGTTTTAGCGGTTGGCGAGCTCCTCCTTTTCTCTGGCATTACACTACCCAAATTTCATACAGAAAATCTGGTCCATAATAATTTCCCGAATGGCTGGAGCGGTGTTTTTGCGGCCATTCCATTTGCCATCTGGTTTTTTCTGGGCATTGAAGGTGTTGCCAATGTGGCTGAGGAAACCAAAAATCCACAGCGTGATATCAGTAAAGGCTTTGGCTGGGGCATATTTACTTTAGTGGTATTGTGTGTATTGGTTTTTGTCTCCACCATCGGCATTGGCGGCTGGGAGGCCATTGTTTATAAAAACGGGAAATCGGGAGAAACTTCTGATTCGCCTTTGCCCCTTGCCCTATCGATGATCACCGGCGATAATCACCTGATGTATCATATACTCATCACAGTTGGATTATTTGGATTGGTCGCCTCCTTCCATGGCTTGGTTTTAGCTGCCGGCCGCTCTACTTACGAGATGGGCAGGGTGAAAAGTATCCCTGCTATTTTGGGTAAAATATCCCCTAAATTTCAAACACCTGCAAATGCCTTAATTGGCAATATGGTGATTGGCATCATCGCACTCCTATCAGTTAAAACAGCCGAAATTATTATCATTTCTGTATTTGGAGCATTAACCTTATACATCATTTCGATGATCTCGGTAATGGTACTCAGAAAAAACAAACCTGAAATGGAAAGGCCTTTTAAAACGCCTGTTTATCCATTGTTTCCCATCATTGCATTGATCATTTCATGCGTTTCTTTTATCGCAATGCTGATTTATAATCTTAAATTGGGTCTAATTTATTCAGGCATTGTTTTAGGCATATTTCTACTATATAAAATCTTTAAAAAGGCAGATTAATGAGTACGAGCAAAGAAATTCTGGATTACGTTAAAAAACATCCCTCCGGAAAAGTAAAATTAGCAGTTGCCGATATCGACGGTATTTTAAGAGGGAAGTATGTAGCTGCCGAAAAATTTGCCTCCCTGGTTGAGGGCCGCTTAGGCTTCTGCGATGTTACCTTTGGCTGGGATGCAGGCGATGTGGCTTACGAAAATGGAAAATATACCGGCTGGCACACGGGTTATCCCGATGCACAGGTGAAAATCGATATCAGCACCTTCCGGAAAATCCCATGGGAAAATGAAGTTCCTTTTTTTCTGGGCGATTTTATTAACGACCAGGATCAGGCAAATTTTGTATGTCCAAGGCAATTGTTAAAAAAACTAATTACCGGATGTGAAAATGAAGGTTTTTCTCCGGTTTTTGCACAAGAGTTTGAATGGTTTAATTTTTCAGAAACACCAGAAACTATACATGAGAAGGGTTTTGCCAATTTAAAACCCTTAAGTCCGGGCATGTTTGGATATTCCATTTTAAGGAGCACCTACCGGAATGCGTTTATGAGCGATCTGTTCGATCTGCTGAATAAATTCGACATCCCCATTGAAGGTTTGCATACCGAAACCGGACCAGGGGTTTACGAGGCGGCCATAAAATATGCACCCGCTTTACAAGCTGCCGACCAGGCCATTCTGTTTAAAACAGCTGTAAAAGAAATCGCCTATAAACACGGTATCCTGGCCACATTTATGGCCAAAATAAGCGAGAACCTACCGGGATGCAGCGGTCATGTACATCAAAGCCTTTGGGATGCCAATAAAAAGACAAACCTCTTTTACGATGAAAAAGATGCAGATAAAATGAGCGAAACCATGAAAAGTTATATCGCTGGTCAGCTGCATTGCTTACCTTATCTTTTACCGATGATTGCCCCTACCATTAACAGTTATAAACGTTTGGTTGAAGGTGCATGGGCACCCACCACAGTAACCTGGGGCATCGACAACCGCACTACGGCGTTGCGTGCATTACCGGGGAGCAAAAAGGCGTCACGTTTAGAAACCCGGATAGTGGGTTCGGATACCAATCCGTATCTGGCACTTTCGGCCTGTTTAGCCGCAGGTATGTACGGCGTTAAAAACAAGTTAAAACTGGAGCAACCTGCCACCAGAGGAAACGGATATACCGATTTATCAAATGGTATACTGTCGCGTAATTTATTTGAGGCTACACAAAAGATGAAAAATTCAGATCTGGCCAAAACATTATTGGGCGAAGATTTCGTTGATCATTTTACCATGACGCGGGAATGGGAATGTAAGCAATATGCTAAAGTAGTAACCGATTGGGAGTTGAAAAGGTATTTAGAAATCATTTAACCATCATAAACGTCATGCTGAACTTGATTCGACATCTTTTTAATACCCAAGCTTAGATGCACTCGGTCGACTGAAGTGGTAAAAAAATAAAACACGCTATGAAGGTTTACCACCTTAGTCATTTTAGAGCACCTTAGCTAATGATAGATAACCGGGCTTTTATAGCATGAAAAACAACAACACACCTAAGTCATTTTAAGTGGTAAAAAAAGATAAAAATAAGTATCATGATATTTGATAAGATCCATCAGTTTAATTTTCCAACAACCATCCGTTTTGGTGCAGGTGCCGTAAAAGAATTACCGGCCTATCTAATAAAAAACAATTTAAAGGCACCCTTAATTGTTACCGATCCTACCATTGCCCAGCTTCCATTTTTTAAAAGGATTATAGCAGATTTAAAAGCCAAAGGCATTTCGGTAGAGGTTTTTAACGATATCCACAAAAACCCGGTAAAGAGTGATGTGTATAAAGGCACAGATGTTTGGGATGCCACCCACCGCGATAGCATTGTGGGCATTGGCGGTGGTGCGGCTTTAGATGTTGCCCGTTCAATTGTACTTCGTGTGAACCACCGCGAAGACCTTTTCAAGTATGATGATTTAATCGGTGGGGATATTTATGTTACGAACGAGGTTCCCCATTTTATTACCATCCCCACCACCTCAGGTACCGGAAGCGAGGTGGGCCGCAGTGCGATTATTGCCGATGATGAAACCCATCAGAAAAAAATCCTCTTCTCACCCAAGTTAATGGCGCAGATCGTTTTTGCTGATCCGGAATTAACGATGGATTTACCGCCATTTATCACTGCAGCCACAGGAATGGATGCGCTGACACACAATATGGAAGCCTATCTGGCCAAAAACTTTCACCCCGTGTGTGATGGGATTGCCTTAGAGGGAATCTCTTTGATCAAGGATTCGTTGGAGCGGGCTACCAATAACCCTGATTTAGAAAGCCGCAGCAAAATGCTCATGGCTTCGATGATGGGTGCCATTGCCTTTCAAAAAGGATTGGGTGTGGTGCACTCGCTGGCACATCCCCTTTCATCGCTTTTAGATACCCACCATGGTTTAGCGAACGCAGTGAATATCCCCTATGGCATGCAATTCAATATTGCAGGTTTTGAAGACCGGTTTAAAAAAATTGCCCGAACATTGGAACTTAAAGACGAAACCGGTGAAGCTGTTGTAAAATATCTGTTCGATTTAAATACAAAAGTGAATATTCCGCATAAATTGAGTGATATTGGCGTTAAAAATGAACACATCGAAACACTTGCCGATTTAGCCTTCGCGGATTTTGCGCATCCAAATAACCCTAAACCGGTAAGCCGTGCAGATTTTAAGCAATTGTACTTAAATGCGCTATAGATTAGGATGAAAAGATTTTAGGATTATATCGCCTTTTAAAATCTTTGTAATCCCAAAATCGGTGTAATCACCCCGAAGGAAAAATAAGTGAAATAATTAATATGTCTGATAAAATAATCATTGGTGTTACCGATTGCAGCAAATACGCCATTTACCGCGATTGGGTTTTATCCTACAATAATAACGTAGAAGTAATCCAGATTGGCTATAAACTGAACAATTTTGATGAGATCAAAAAATGTGATGGTATTGTTTTAACCGGAGGAGAAGACGTTCATCCTCGCTTTTACAACCAGCCAGAATACCTGCCATATTGTTATGATGACGATATGGATGAACAACGTGACGCGTTTGAATTTAAGGTTTTAACCTATACTGAAGCCAATTCGATCCCGGTTTTGGGCATTTGCCGTGGTATACAGGTAGGCAATGTGTTTTTTGGCGGAACATTGATCCCCGATATTCCGACCTGGGGAAAATTCGACCATTCGAAAATGCATGATAAATCAGACCGCTATCACGAAATCAGCGTAAATCCATCCTCCTGGCTCAACCAGATCGTGAATACCGATAAAGGCCTGGTAAACAGCAACCACCACCAAAGTACCGATAAAACAGGCAAAGGGCTGGTGGTAAGCGCCATCTCGCCAGATGGTGTAACAGAAGCGATAGAACGGATGGAACCCGAAGGGAAATCCTTTTTGTTATTTGTGCAATGGCACCCCGAGCGTTTAAAAGACCAACATGGACCATTTAGCAAAAACATACATAGTGCATTTATCAATTCAATTATTAATCATAAATAAATACACTGAAACACCGATTGAGGGATAAAATGAATTCTCCGTGATTTCAGTGTTTCCGTGGCAATAAATCATTAGGCAAGATGCACATCATCAACCCCGCAACAGCAGAAATTATCACCAGTTTAACTGAAGATAATTCATCCACACTTCAAGCCAAATTTGGTACTTTAAAAAAAGCGCAGCCGCTATGGGCCAGCAAAACGCTTGGCGAAAGAATTTCAGTGATTAACGAATTCAGTAATTTACTGGAAACAGGGATAGAAGAACTGGCTTCGTTACTCACCGCCGAAGTAGGCAAACCGCTTCAGCAATCGCGCAATGAAATTAACGGTGCAAGGGCCCGCATCAAATGGATGTTGGGCAATGCCGAAAAGTACCTTGCCGATGAAGTGATGCTTGATGAACCGGGTTTAAAAGAAGTGATCAAATATGAGCCCTTAGGTGTAGTTTGCAATATCTCTGCCTGGAATTACCCCTACCTTGTTGGTGTAAATGTTTTTATTCCTGCGCTTTTAAGTGGGAATGCTGTGCTATACAAACCATCAGAGTATGCCAGCCTAACCGGATTACAAATTGAAAAACTATTAAAAAAAGCAGGTGTACCTGAAGATGTTTTCCAGATCGCCATTGGTGCGAAAGAAACTGGCGCAGCTTTATTAGAAATGGACTTTAACGGTTATTTCTTTACGGGCTCCTACAAAACTGGAAAAATCATCTACGAAAAAGTAGCCGCCAAAATGGTTCCCTGTCAGCTGGAACTGGGTGGAAAAGATCCTTTATATATCGCTGAAGATGTGGCCGATGTGGCGGCGGCAGCAGTTGGCACAGCAGACGGTGCTTTTTATAATAACGGACAAAGCTGTTGTTCAGTTGAGCGCATTTACGTACATGAAAAAAATTACGACAACTATTTAAATGCCTTTATTACAGAAGTTAAAAGCTGGAAAACAGGCCTCCCAACAACGGATGGCGTATACATTGGCGCATTAACCAGAAAGGAGCAAATTGCTGTGCTCGAAAACCAGGTTAAAGATGCCTTACACAAAGGGGCCAAATTATTAACCGGTGGCAAAGCTATAGAGGGGAAAGGCTATTATTTTGAACCAACCGTTTTAACTGATGTGACCAATGATATGCTGGTGATGCAGGAAGAAAGTTTCGGACCGATTATCGGCATTATGAAAGTGAAGGATGATACCGAGGCTTTACATATGATGCAGGATACCGATTACGGCCTAACCGCTTCGGTTTATACGGCCAGCCAGGCAAAAGCAGAAGACCTATTGGCTCAGTTAGATTCGGGCTCAGGGTACTGGAACTGCTGCGATCGGGTGAGTGCGGCGCTGCCCTGGAGCGGAAGAAAATATTCAGGCATCGGGGCTACCTTGTCTCATCAGGGATTAAGGGCCTTTACCAAACCAAAAGCTTATCATTTAAGGGGATAAAATATGGGAAATGACAGAGACAATCACTTAATTGAAGGCGAAATTGCGGATTATTTATTAACTGATGAGGGTATCCTGATTTCGTACAGTAAAAGCATTTTACGGACCGTAGAAAACATTTCGGCTAATGTAGCGCTGGTGAAGAAAATCACCAATAATAAAAAGGTTCCATTGTTAATCTACCTAAAAAATTCTCCGGTTCCAGATAAAGAAACTCGAAAATTTTCTACGGAGCAGTTGCCCCAAATTTATACGGCTATGGCCATGGTTTCGAAGCCGGGTTTAGCGCAACTGATTATGAAAATCCTTTTTAAGTTTCAAATTCCACCCATCCCTATGAAATCGTTTACGGATGACGAAAAGGCAAGGGAGTGGTTAAGGCAGTTTTTGTAGCTCATTATCCAAATCGCAATGTAATCGCTCTAGGATTCCCGCCTGCGCGGGAAATGAGGTAAATTATTTAGAATTTGTTCTTTTGATCCAATAACTATCAGATCAAAAGAACATTTTTTTTACTCGTCATCACGAACCACCCCCACTTAACTCACTGTCCATACCCCTAACCTCCAAGAAACTATTACAAGGCATCCGATACGGATTTAGAACGGACCTTGTTCGGGTACAATTGTCACAGCTCCCTCTGATGCCCGAATGAACTCTTAATCTTTCGTACAAACTGCCACATTTTGTAATTACGGTTTTAACTCCGCTCAGACTGACAAATAGAATCCGTTCAGACGGACAAATCTCTAATCACGTCATACCTACTGCGCTTTGCTTCCTGCTTATTTCCTTCCACACAAATACCTCCGATTAAATTCTTTTTTAATAAATTGCGGATTATACTTATCCGGTTAACCCGTTTGAATTATTTGAATGAAAAAATTATTCCTGATCATCTCCTGCTGTTTTTTTGCAGCCAATACTTTCGCCCAAACGCTTGTTACAGAAACTGAAATCGGCGATGCTGAAAATACCGTTGCTCAAACTCCGATTGCCATTATACCTGAGCCCGTAGCGTTAGTAAAAAAGGCCGGAACATTTACCTTACCCGAGAATGTAATTATACAGGCCGTTAAAAGCGGCGAGCTAAAACAGTCTATTGCTTATTTATCCGACAGGATTAGCACCGCCACAGGTAAATTTGTGAGTACGGTGAGTAATTCTAGCCATCCTACAATTAAACTGATTTTAAATACGCAGGAAGACACACAACTGGGCAAAGAAGGTTACAAACTCAATGTTAATCCAACCCAGGTGGTGATCACCGCTAACCAGCCGGCAGGCATTTTTTACGGTGTTCAATCTTTACTTCAGCTTTTCCCTGCTGAAATCGAAAGCAAGGAACTGGTAAACGATATCAAATGGAAAGCACCTTGTGTCGATGTGGTCGATTATCCCAAATTAGGCTGGAGAGGTTTGATGTTCGATGTGGCGCGTCATTTTTTCACCAAACAGGAAGTAAAACAGTTTATTGATGATATGGTGCGCTATAAATTCAACCTGTTGCACTTGCACCTTGCGGATGATGAAGGTTGGAGAATCGAAATTAAAGGTTTACCCAAACTAACTGAAGTTGGCGCCTGGAGCGTTAAAAAAATAGGTACTTTTGGCGATTTCACGCCTCCTACACCCGATGAACCCCGTACTTATGGTGGTTTTTATACTCAGGACGATATTAAAGAGCTTGTTCAGTATGCACAAGAGCGTTTTGTAAACATCTTACCCGAAATTGATGTTCCGGGACATAGTTTAGCCATTATTTCTTCTTATCCCGAACTTTCATGCACCGCTGACGCAGTAAATTATAAAGTGCGTTCAGGAGAAAAAATTATGGATTGGAGCCGTGGTGCCCCACCAACAGCTTTGATCGACAATACGCTATGTCCGGCAAATGAGAAAGTTTATGTTTTTTTAGATTCGGTACTCACCCAGGTTGCTAAACTTTTCCCTTTCGAATATATCCACATGGGAGGAGACGAAGCACCGCATAATTTTTGGGAAAAGAACGATCAGGTGAAAGCGTTAATGTTGCGCGAAGGATTAAAAACCATTCCACAGGTTCAGGCCTACTTTGAAAAACGTGTAGAACAGATTGTGGTTTCGAAAGGCAAAAAGTTTATGGGCTGGGACGAAATTCTTGAAGGAGGTGTATCGCCAACAGCAGCGGTGATGAGCTGGCGGGGAATGAAATATGGTATTCAGGCAGCCAATGAGAAACACAATGTGGTAATGAGTCCAACAGACTTTGCCTATTTGGATTATATGCAGGCCGATCAAATTACCGAGCCGAAAGTTTATGCTTCGTTAAGGTTAAACAAAGCCTATCAATTTAACCCGGTTCCTGCTGGTGTAAATGCGCAGTATGTGATCGGTGCACAGGCTAACCTGTGGACGGAACAGATCTTTACTTTCCGCCAGGTAGAATATATGGTTTGGCCACGTGCGTTCGCAATAGCAGAATCGATCTGGAGTCCGGTGGAGAAGAAAAACTGGACAAATTTTGTCGACCGTACACAACAGCATTTCAAACGTTTGGATTTAGCTGAGATTAAATATTCACCAGCCATTTACGATCCGATTTTTACGGTAAAACGCAGTGCGGATAAACAATTAATGATCGAATTAACCCCTGAAATCGATGGTTTAGATATCTATTATAGTTTCGACAACTCTACTCCCGATCGCTTCTACCCTAAATATACCGCTGCGTTACAGGTGCCAAAGGATGCCAGTATGTTACGAGTAATTACCTACCGCGGCAAACAACCGATTGGAAGACTGATCAGCATGCCGGTAGCCGACCTGCAAAAAAGGGCAAGATAATGGGAAAAGAAATAGAACGTAAATTCCTGATCAATCAGCAGAAATGGGATCATCTGAACAAGCCAGTGGGAAAGCTTTTTAGGCAGGGTTATCTGCTTACGGATAAAGATAAAACCATACGGGTTAGGGCAACATCAACCAAAGGTTTTCTAACCATAAAAGGTCAAACGATAGGCGCCACCCGAATGGAATATGAATATGAAATTCCATTAGCGGAGGCTACAGAATTATTGGATCATTTCTCCCTTTCCGAACTTTCAAAAACGCGGTATGAAATTCCCTTTAACGGTAAACTTTGGGAAGTTGATGTTTTTTTAGGTGATAATAAAGGTTTAATTGTTGCTGAAATTGAGCTGGAAAGTGAAGAGGAAGCCTTCGATTTGCCTGAATGGGTAAGCAAAGAAGTTACCGAAGAAGAAAAATATTACAACTCCAATTTGACAGTTAAACCTTTTAAAGATTGGGTTTAACTTTTCACACCTTTATAGGTTTAACTCGGGTTGACAGTTTTAACGGCATCGTTGAAGGCTGCGCCGTTTAAAACCCTTAAGATCTTTCTATTAAATAAGCTGATGCCCATACGCGAAATTCAATAATCCAACGATTGATTTTACGCCGGTTTTACGCCAGATGTTTTTACGGTGAGTTTCTACGGTATGTTCCGAGATGAAAAGCATTTTGCTGATATCTGCAGAAGTATATTCTTTGGCAATTAGCCTGATGATTTCGACTTCGCGCGGAGATAGGATGTTAACCTCTTCTACATGATGTTCGCGTTGGTAACCATTGATAAACTCAGCTGTAATGGAATTTTGGATATACGTTTCGCCTTGCATTACTTTATTGATTGCCTTATGCAATTCGTGGCATTTTACATTTTTTAAAAGATATCCCATTGCACCCGATTTGATCATTGCCGAAATATTGACAAAATCGTCGCGCATGGAGAGTACCATAACTTTAATTTTCGGAAACTCTCTTTTGATCAATTTGGTTAAATCAGTGCCAAGCTTTTCACAAACACTAATATCAGCAAGTACAATATCGGGCAGTTGAGCCCTAATCAACGGCTCTACAACTGCAGCAGAACTGGCTTTGCCGACAATCATAATACTTTCCGAATCGTTAAGTGCTGTTTCAACGCCATCTATCAATTTATTGCAATCATTAATTAAAAAGACCTTGATCTTTTCCATAAAGTTTAGTTTTTTAATTTAACCATTCACCACCATGTTGGGCAAAAAAGAGCCTTGAAGCATCTTAACTCCTTTCTAAACCTATATCGGGTGTAATTATAAAAGCCTTAAATTTTATGTTTTCAACAAAGATAGATAGCAGTTTAATTTTGGCATTATCAACCAGAACCATCATGCATTTTTGCATGTTGGTTGAAGAAGGCCATTCGAAAATATCAGGATGCTTGTTTTTGGTGCCAGCAGCGTAACTACAGCACGTGATGATATACCACATATATGCTTTTTGCGCAAACAGTGCGAAGAACATACCGGATAGCAAAAAGTTCAGTCTCAGAAATGAAACATTACAGTTTGAGCGCATCATGATAATAAGGATGATTTAATATTTGTTAATCTAATTTAAGCAAATATTTCAATCACCACTATAATTATCAATTTCTTAATACAAAAAAGCGCAAAAACCAACGTTTTACTTGCTGATCTTTGCGCTTTTAAATAAAATATGTGTGTGTTTTACTTGGTCAATGGTACTGTTGCGTTTGGTTTAATAATGCCTTTCAGCTCCACATCAAACACCAAAGGTGTAAATGGGTTGATGGGTCCACCACCATTTTCACCAAAACCCAGTTTTGATGGTAAAATCATTTTGATCTTACCGCCGACGCCAATAAGTTGGATGCCCTGGATAACGCCCTGCGGCAATTGGCCTAAGGGCAGGCTACGCGGCACATACTGTACACTCTCTGAAAAAATACCAGCCTCTTTTGCTATTTTAGCGTCCGAGGTATCGAAAACATTTAATTTTCCATCCGATTTTTTATTGGTGAACTGACCAGTATAATCCATCAATACCGTATCCGTTAAAGTTGCTCTTTCTGAGTTTCCGGGAGCAGAAATTACATATTGCAAACCTGAGGGTGCAGTTGTTACCTTTAGCCCATTCTCTTCAACGTATTTTGCTATTTTGGTTGGCTCTACTACTTTATTCTTCTCGTTTAATGCTTTGTATTCCGCCTCGAAGAAAAGTCTTTTCTTGGCATCGAAAATAGAATCCGGATCTTTTCCTTTATGTAATACCTTCTCAATTTTAATGGTAAAAGAGGCGATATTCGATTTTAGTCCTTTCGGTTTTGGCTGTCCGGAATATTTCTCCATCGAATCGAGGTTCAGTTTAAAAACAGCACTATCACCTTCACCAAGCAGTTTTAAGCCTGATGCCAAATCGCCCTTAAACATTGATTTGCTAATGGCGAAAAAAGCAGGGCGCTCATTGTCGTAGGTATTTACCATGACCGAATCGGGGTTTGTATTGGTTTCTACCGTTTGAACACCGTTTAATTTTACATAATCACCATCCTGAATTTTTGGCTTACCGTCACTTTTATAGATCTTGTAAGTCATGTCTCCTTCACCTTTTTCGAATTTGTTACAGGCAGATAGCCCCAGTGCTGCTGCCAAGAGCAAAATAATTCCTTTTTTCATTTAATTATATATTGAAAATAACTTTAATACCCTATCGAGGAATAATGAGGTTACTTTATTAGATCACTACAAAGATAGGCTATAATAAGTTTTTATAAATCTTTGGAATGTTTTATTTCTTGGTTCAACGTCAAAAAAAAATCCTGCTCAGATAAATGAGCAGGATTTACAATAACAGGTTAAGCAATTATTTTTTCACTACCGGAGCAGGCATTTGCACTGGAGCTGCTGCAGCTGGTTTTCCTTTGATAATGTCTTTGATCTCTAAATCGAAAGCAATAGGACTGAAAGGCATAATACCTACCTGAGGCGCACCTTGCTCGCCATAACCTAAGTTAGAAGGGATAATTACTTTGATTTTACCACCTTTACCGATTAATTGTAAAGCTTCAGTAAATCCAGGGATTGTACCGCCAACGGCCATTTTCGTAGGACCATAAGGTTTACCTGGTTTAAATTCTTTTTCTTCTTTAGCCAGTTTCTCATCACTTGTATCGAAGATTTTGTATTTACCATCTTTACCTTTTTTAGTTACCCTACCAGTATAGTTAATTAATACGGTATCACCTAAAGCTGGTTTTTCTGCACTACCTGGCGTTTCAATGATATAGTGTAAGCCACTTGCGGTAGTTTTGGTTGCCAATTTAGTATCTTCTAAATAAGCTTTTAATTTAGCAGGTTCAGCAGCTTTCTTTTTCTCAGAAGAAGCTTTGTAATCAGCCTGGAAAAATTCTGTTGCTCTTTTATTGAAAGTAGAATCTGCTTCGCCAGTTTTTTTCTTGAATACTTTCTCGATTTTAACAGTAAAAGTGATGTATTTATCGTTTTTGAACTGCTCTGGTTTTGGTTGTTTACTATGGAAAGCCATAGTGTCTAAGTTTACTTTAAAAGTAGCGCTATCGCCTTCTCCGAACAAGGTTAACACATCGTTCATATCACCAGCGTACATTTTTTTCTGTGCAGGAAATACTGCAGGAGTTTCGCTATCGAAAGTGCTTGATAAAACTGAATCTTTATCATTTTTCTGAATGAAATTCATTTTAACGATATCGCCTTCTTTAATTTTCTCGTTACCTGCCGAGTGGTGGATGGTATATAATAAGCCACCAGCTCCCTTTTTTTCTTGTTTACATGCCGCTAAACCTAAAGTGGCTGCTGCTAGAATGATAATTCCCTTTTTCATTTATTTAATTTGACTTTTTTAAGTTTTTATTATTTTATTTCTTGTTTCTAAGCTATCAACTGTTCTTTATATTCTGCTAATATCGATTTAAATTCGCTTACTACATCAGCTAAAGGTTTTTCTGCTGCGCCACCTGCAGCATTTCTGTGACCACCGCCATTAAAATATTTCTTACAGATTTCGTTAGCGGGAAAATCACCTGTTGATCTAACTGATAATTTAACTTTATCAGGTCGCTCAATAATTAATGCAGCCAAACGGATTCCATTGATCGATAGCGCATAATTCACTACACCTTCGGTATCTCCGGTTGCGCTATGGTATTGGGCCAGTTCTTCTTTCGTAACCGAAATAATGGCTGTATTGTATTCCCTTAAAACCTCCAACTTGTTCGACAGGCAATAACCTAAAAAACGCAAACGGTTTTCGCTGGCATTATCGTATACCAGCTGATGGATTTTCCAGTGCTCTGCACCTAAATCGATCAGGTTTGCTGCAATGCGGTATACTTCTGATGTTGCCGATTCAAAACGGAAGGATCCTGAATCGGTCATAATACCGGTATACAGGCAAGAAGCAACATCCTTATTAATGCCGGCTTTATCTCCTAACTGGTTTACAATAAAATCATAAACCAATTGTGCAGCTGCACAGGCATTGATATCCCAATGGCGGTAATCGTCGAAATCTTCAGGTTCGAGGTGATGATCGATCATGATTTTTTTGGCACCAGCTGCCCTCACCAATTCGCCCAGTTCATTAATACGGCTTAAGGTATTGAAATCAAGGCAGAAAATGATCGAAGCTTCCTCTACTAACTTAGCGGCCTGTTCCTGCTGCTCAGTAAAAATAACGACATCGCCATTATTTGGCATCCAGTGTAAAAAAGTAGGATAATCAGTAGGTGTGATTACCCGAACATGGTGGCCTTTCTGAATTAAATATCCATATAAACCTAAGGATGAACCCATCGCATCGCCGTCGGGTTTGTGATGCGTGGTGATCACAATTCGTTGTGGCGTAGCCAATAATGTTTTTAATTCAGTTAGTGTAAGCATATATTTTTTTGCGCTGCAAAGCTAAGTAAATTTAGATTAGGATTAAAGGATTTTAGGATTAGCAGCTTCATATATTAAAAACAAGCAATGTTAGATATTTTAAATGCCATTTTAAGTAACAATATCAGTCGCACAAACCCAAAAGCACGGCCTAAACACAAACAATAGCTGTTGATTATTCATCAATTAAAACGTACTTTTGCACAAAATTTGATATCAAAAGCACAATGAGCACTAACAGAACTTTTACCATGATCAAGCCTGATGCAGTAGCAAACGGCCATATCGGATCAATCATTAACGACATTACTAATGCTGGTTTCAAAATCATCGCATTAAAATATACCAAACTTACTGACGAAACTGCCGGCCAGTTTTATGCTGTTCACGCTGAGCGTCCTTTTTACAAAGATTTAGTAAGCTTTATGTCTTCAGGACCTATTGTTGCTGCAATTTTAGAAAAAGACAATGCAATTGAAGATTTCAGAAAATTGATCGGTGCTACCAACCCCGCTGAAGCTGCAGAAGGTACTATCCGTCAGAAATATGCAAAATCAATCGATGCTAACGCGGTTCACGGTTCAGATTCTGATGAAAATGCGGAAATTGAAGGTAACTTCTTCTTCAAAGCAGACGAACGTTTTTAATTCCCGGCACAAAACATTTACAATAAAACCCCGAACATTCGGGGTTTTATTGTTTTATCTATTTTGTATCTTTCGCCCTTAAAAATATAGTCGGCCATTTTTAACCGGTTGGAATTAATTACACATAAAATAATCAATGAAGAGAATTTTCTTAGCGATATGTTTATCCGGTATCGCTGTTGCATCATATGCACAAACCAAAACAGCAGCAAAAAAACCTGCTGCAAAGAAAGCTACTACGGCTGTGAGTAAAACTTCAACATTTACTGCATTAAAGTCTCCTTTAGATTCTACCAGTTATGCTTTTGGTACTTCGATCGGTGCAAGTTTAAAAACAACCGGTCTATCTACCTTGAATTATGAAGTATTGTTAAAAGGCTTAAAAGATGCATTTACGGGCGGTAAGGTTGTGCTTAATCAACAACAGGCAGAGCAATGTATAAATGAAGCATTAGCCAAAGCATCAGCAATAAAAAACAAAGCAGAAACAGAAGCAAATAAAATTAAATATGCACCTATGATTAAAGAAGGACAAAGTTTTCTTGACGAAAACAAAAAACGCGCAGGCGTACAAACCACAGCAAGTGGCTTACAATACGAAGTTTTAACCCCTGGCACAGGTGTTAAACCGGTAGCTACCGATTCGGTACTGGTTCATTACAAAGGTACCTTATTAAACGGAAAACAATTTGATAGTTCATACGACAGAGGAGAGCCGATTTCATTCCCACTTAACCGCGTGATTCCGGGTTGGACAGAAGGCGTACAGTTAATGCCTGCTGGTTCTAAATATAAATTTTTCATCCCTTACAACCTCGCTTACGGCGAACGTGGTGCGGGTGCAGACATTCCACCTTATAGCACATTGATCTTTGAGGTTGAATTGTTAAAAGTAAACGGGAAATAAGATTTGTGCGGTCAGATGTTACCATCTGACTGTTCATGCAAAAAAAACTGTGAGATAATTACTCCTCCTAGAAAAATTAGAGATTGTGTTAGATATTACCATCTGACACCACAATAGCGAAACTAAACCTAATATATGCAGTCGGATGTTACCATCTGACTGCTTTTTTTTTTGAATTGAAATAATCCAATTAAAAAAATATTGATAAAGTGTCAGATGGCAACATCTGACATCACAAACACCGGTTCGAGCTAAATAAGCCATTTATTAAAACTTTCTTCTGTATTCGATGTTAGCTATTACAAATTAACATAAATATGAAAAGAGCATTCCCTTTAGTACTGATCGCATTTTTATGCACTACCTTAAGCAGTTGTGAACTAGTAGAAGGTATATTTAAAGCCGGCGTTTGGGTTGGCGTGATTGTAGTTGTAGTAGTGGTTGCATTGCTCATCTGGATTTTATCCAAGGTATTTGGCGGAAGGAGTTAGTTTAGTCTTCAGTCTGAAGTCTACAGTCCTAAGTCCTGAATGGAAGCTTAGATAGAAATATTAAGGGTATAAGCAGAAATCTTATGCCCTTTTATTATGTCTTATAAAAATATCATTTCGGTAATTACTTCGCTACCGGCATGTTCGTTCAGTTTTTGGATAATTCCCTGCCGTACCATTACCAGTTCATTTTTGATTACAGAAGATTCTATCCGCAAAAACAGTTTTTTATCGTGGATATAGATCTGCTTGGTCCGGTTGGCAATGGCTGTGCCCATAATCTCCGGCCAGATCGACAAGATGGAAGTTTCATCAAACTTACGGCGCAAACGGTATACATCCAGCATTTTGCTGATTGCATCCTTTACTGTAACATCATTGGGTTTACGCATTTTGTATAGTTCCGTTATCAACTTCGAACAAAGTTACATCAACTTCTATTTTTTCAAAAATTGATTTCACTCTTTCTCTTCCTGTATCTGTAATAAATATTTGCCCAAAATCATGGTGGGAAACCATTTGCATCAACTTTTGAACGCGGTGATCATCCAGCTTATCAAAAATATCATCCAGTAAAAGCAAAGGTTTAAATCCTTTGTTTTTAGCGAGGTAAGCGTATTGGGCAATTTTTAGCGCGATTAAAAAAGATTTCTGCTGGCCCTGAGAGCCAAACTTTTTTAAAGGCATCCCGCTGATCACAAAAGCCAGTTCATCTTTATGGATACCGGTTGTGGTGCGTTCCAGCACACGGTCTTTCTCTACCGATTTTCTCAACAGTTCTTCGAAAGTAGCCTCATTCAACTGCGATTGATAATTTAGCTCCACGGTTTCCCTGTTATCGGTAAGATAGGTATAATATTGGTTAAACAATGGAATAAATTCATCCATAAATGCCTTACGGATGGCGAATATCTTGTTGCCTGCAAAAACCAGTTGCTCATCCAGAATTTCGAGTAGCGTAGGATCATACTTTCGGGTAATGGCAATCTGTTTAAGCAAAGCATTTCGGTTTAATAAAATGCGGTTATAGGTAATCAACTGATCCAGGTAATGTGCATCGGTTTGCGAAATCACATTATCAATAAATTTTCTCCGTTCTTCACTGCCTTCCATAATCAGGTTTACATCATAAGGCGACACCATGACTACCGGAAAAAGGCCAATATGGTCGGCCAGTTTATCGTATTCTTTTTTATTGCGTTTGAACTGTTTTTTATGACTGCGTTTAACCCCACAGGAAATTTTTTCGTTTTTCTCATTGCGGTCAAAATCGCCCTGAATCATAAACACTTCTTCGTTGGTTTTAATCTGCTGACTATCGATGGGATTAAAGTAACTTTTACACAGACACAGATAATGAATGGCATCGAGCATGTTCGTTTTACCCGAGCCATTATTACCCGTAAAAACGTTTACCGTTTCTGAGAAATGGAGATCCGCATCGGTATAGTTCTTGAAATTTAGAAGGGTAATGTTTTTTAACCACATAAATATGTCACAAATTTACCGTTTTTTAGCCTCTTAACATCCATTGTTTAAAATAAACGTTAATAACATTTAAAAAAACTGTACTTTCATACCAAGGAAAATTAGATGGTTGCACAAAAAATGTTAGAGGGAAATGTTCTATGGTCTTATGATCATGAACTGACCAATGAAAAAAGCTCAGGCTGGATTAAAAAAATCGCTGGTTTATTTTCTTTTTTAAAGCCGATCCACAATCATGAGGGCAATATCCTGTTGGCATCAAATGGTCTTTTTATTACCGGAGATGAGCAACTGGAACTTCCGTTATCGAATATAGAGGAAGTTTACATGGGTTTCGATGATCTTTTTCCTGCTTCATCTGCAAAAAACTTCGGTGCATTTTGGCAACCCATCAGAATCCGGTCGGCCATAAGCCGATCTGAAAGCCAAACCGTATATCTGGTAATTAATCACACGGGCATTTTTAGCGATAACCAAACCTGGTTTAACACCCTAATTAGCTTGCTACGCTAATTGTCGCAACCATTTTATAGTTTCATCACCCTAAATAACTAATGTTTAATCAAATACTTCAAAATAAAGGTTGATACTTTGATTGAAAAATGTATTTTTGCGTTCTTAATTTTTTTAAACAAACATGTCTACAACAGATAACCAGACAATTCAACCAACTAAAAAAGGTTCATTTTTACAAGAGAACAATAAAAGCTTACTGTTTATAGCAGGTGCTGTAGTTTTATTAGTGTTAATATATCTTTGGTATCAAGGCTTTTATTTAAAAGGCCGTGCTGAAGAGGCCGCTAACAAAATGTACAAAGCAGAGCAGTATGTTGGTGTAGATTCATTATCGAACAAAGCCGTTAAAGGCGAAGGCGGTTACCCGGGCTTAGAGCAGATTGCAAAAGAATACGACAATACAAAATCGGCAAACCTGGCTAACCTTTATTTAGGTGGCATCTATTTACGTAAAGGTGAATATAAACAAGCGATCGAATCGTTGAGCAAATATAGCGCTACCGGAAGTCCGGTTGCAGATCCATTGGCTTTGGGTTTATTGGGAGATGCTTATAGCGAATTGAAAGACTACAAACAAGCTTCTACTTATTATAAAAAAGCAGCTGATAAGGCAAGCAAATTTACTTCACCAATGTTTTTAAAGAAATTAGGTTTGGTAAATGAAAACCTTAAAGATTTTAAAGGTGCAGTTGATGCTTATACTAAAGTAAAAACACAATATCCTGAGAGTGCAGAAGCGCAGTTAATTGATGCTTACATTGCAAGGGCTCAAGAACAGGTTAAATAATCATTAACTAAACATATTTACGGGAAAGATCATCGAAAGATGGTCTTTTCTTGTTTAAAGGCTTTTCGTAACGGCGATTGTTAATCTTTCGGCTAGGCTATCCATAACAGATCCTAAGAATCGGACGTTATTGCTGAGAAGGTTTTCAGCCAAAAATGCAATCTTACTCAACGATAGAAAAAGGTTATTCTTGCTTCTTTTGGAAAGCAAGTGCAGATGCGTTGGGTTCGTACCGCCCGCTCTCCGTTTCTTCCGATGCTAATTTCATTTTAAAAGCAGGTTATCGATAAAGCATCGGAACCACTACGATCGGGTTTTAGGTGGCGCGGCCTGTAATACTATCGGGGGTTGTGTGACGCAGAGAAAAAAGGAAGTTGCAGTTTAATGGCCTGTCGGGATGGATATGGAGAGGGAATCTATATAAAACTATGCTATTCAGCCCCTAACAGTAGTGAAAACATTGCTTTCCAGACCTGATTGAAATGAAAAGCCCGTAAACGAGGTACGAGTGCGGACTTGTAATGAAAAGCAGGGCGAACATTTAAAAGAGCTTCTGCAATTGCTCTTCAAACGATCTTTTTTTCTACTACACGTTCATTAAAAATTCCATTAGCACCGTCGTCATTTGAAGCGCAACGAAATAGAGATATCCCTTCTGTTGATTACCATATAAGGCATTTGAGGGATGTACAAGTATACATTTATTAATACCGGTTAGTAATCGGCCTACGAAAGATCATCGCTGCGCTCAGGATGAGCGTATCTTAGCCAACAAGGTTATCAACAGATTTCTCCGCTACGCTCGAAATGACGACATACTTGAACCTCTTACTTATTAAAAGCCGTCATGGTATGCGCAGGCCCGATGGTAACATAACTTTTGATCAGTTCAACACTCTTGTCAATCAATGCAGGCAGTTCCAGTTGTTCATTTTTATCAAATAAGCCCAAAACGAAATCAACCTGCCGGCCTTTGGGATAATCGCTGCCGATACCAAAACGCAAACGGGCATAGTTTTGTCCGCCACAAACCTCTTCGATACTTTTTAGGCCATTATGGCCAGCGCTGGAGCCTTGCAGCTTTAACCTTAGTTTGCCCAGAGGCAATGCAAGATCATCAACAATGACAAGTACGTTTTCAGGTGCTATCTTTAATTCCTTCATCCAATAGTTTACGGCTTTACCGCTGAGGTTCATAAAGGTAGTTGGCTTAATGACATGAAGTTTTTTGCCTTTGAAGCCCACTTCAGCATAATACGCCAGGCGGATATTATCGAAACTTCCACCTAAACCTTTCACCAGTTCATCGGCAATATCAAAACCAATGTTATGTCTGGTATGTGCATAATCCGGTCCGATATTTCCTAAGCCAACTATAAGATATTTCATGGGGCAAAGATAAAAAAAAGTACGAAGTCAGCAGTCCGAAGTCGGAAGTCTGTATTATGAATTTAATCAACTCATTTCCAAACAGCTTCCTATGAACAGGGGTCGGTTAGCGATAAGCCTCAGGCGGATTAACCTCATATAAATAAAAAAAGCGTTCCGAACTAAATCGAAACGCTTCATCTTGAAATCAGGAAATCCTAAGAATCCTGATTATTTTTTACCTTTAGCAGCTTCAGTTTCTGCTTGTTTTAATGCTCTAGACATTGCAACAGAAACGATCGTATCTTCAGGAGTGTTAGTGATTACGTATTTATCAC
>Ga0163161_10001029_pt1 | contig 21254 bp, 16 predicted proteins | sample S45metaG_FD_129847 | JGI IMG/M metagenome (GOLD analysis project Ga0163161, IMG submission 129847) | Switchgrass rhizosphere microbial communities from Kellogg Biological Station, Michigan, USA - S4-5 metaG | ecosystem: Host-associated > Plants > Roots > Rhizosphere > Soil | place: USA... | reverse complement strand
TAGAACACGCCGGTCCCGGTCAGTGCGTCAAGCTCCGGGATGCCAAGCCGTCGGTAGGTCATGCCGGTGGCGACGACCACCGCGCGACTGCGGACCTCGCTACCGTCCGCCGCGGTGACCACGAGTTCGGAGCCTTCGGGCCGCAACCCGGAGGCCGCGCTGTATACGTACTCCGCGCCGAAGGTCCAGGCTTGGGTATAGGCGCGGAGCGCCAAGTCCGCGCCGCTCACTCCGGATGGGAAACCAAGGTAGTTGCGGATCATCGAGCTGGTGCCGGCCTGCCCGCCCATGGCCTCCGGCTCCATGGCCAGCGTCGACAAGCCCTCCGACGCGCCGTACACCGCCGCCGCCAGACCGGCAGGCCCTCCACCGATCACAGTCAAGTCATAGTGGCCACGTCCCGGCCGCGTCGACACACCGAGCGCCCGGGCGATTTCGGCGTTGGATGGATTTGCTAAGACCCGGCCGTCGAACACCATCACCACCGGCAGGGGCGTCCCGACTGTGCCAGTCTCCTCGAGCAGGCGTCGTCCCTCTGGTCCATCGGCGGGATAGAAGCCAAACGGGACTGCGTTGCGCCCTAGCAGCTCCCGTAGCTCATGTGAGCGCGCAGCCCGCTCCTCCCCTACGACCCGAAGCACCTCGACATCGGAGAGGTTCGATCGACCCCATTCGCCCAGCTGCTCGGTGATCATTCGATGAAACCGCTCGTCCCGCGCGGCGCCAGGCTTGACCAGGTAAGTATCGAGGTCACCGAGCACCGTGGCCCGTACCACTGCCTCGGTACTGGTCGGACCCCAGGTGATCAGCAGCGCCCTCCTGGCGGCTGGATGAAGCTGCCGGACCTGCGCCAGGAGCTCCGTCCCGGTCGCTCCCGGCAGCCACTGGTCAGCCAGCACGAGACAGACCTGACTCCCGCTGTCTCGCAGCTCACCCAGGAGTTCGAGCGCCTCACGTGCCGACGCAGTGGCGATGACCCGATAGTCAGCCTCGTACCGCTTTCGCAGTTCCGCCTCGACGAGACCGCGCACCTGCGAACCGTCGGCCAGCAGCATCACCGGTAACACCATCAAGCCCCCCGATGTCGGAAGTTCCAGCAACATTAGCTGCGACGGCTTCGTCCGCCGCCCCCGCTTGCACCGATCCACAGAGGAGTAGCCATGTCGGTTGAGCTGAACCACCACATCGTCCGGGTCCGCGACAAGGAGGAAGCGGCGCGCTTCTTCGCCGAGATCCTCGGGCTGCCACCCGCCACTCGCTACGGACCGTTCCTCGAGTTGAAGACCGCCAATGGCGTCAGCCTGGACTTCGCCGACGACCACGGCGAGCCGGTTCCTGCGCACTACGCGTTCCTCGTCAGCGAAACTGAGTTCGACGAGATCTTCGGCCGCATCACGGAGCACGGCCTGGGCTACTGGGCCGACCCGGGCCATCGCCGGCCGAACGCGATCAACACGAACGACGGGGGCCGGGGCGTGTACTGGGACGATCCGAACGGGAACACCCTGGAGATCATCACCCGGCCCTACGGCAGCGGCGGCTAGGCACTCGACGAGGAGACATCCTGCGCATGCGCTATTCGTTGCGTGCTGTCTCGGGGCCCGTGACCCGGCGTAGCACAGGGAGGGTCGAGGCGATTATTGCCAGTGCTGCCAGAAGCCCGGCTGCCACGACGGCGTAGTACGCCGGGCCCGGCGGCTGCAGGGTCTCGGAGAGCTGCGAGCGCAGGAACAGGTATGCGGCCAGGAAGCCCGTCCCGATCGAGACCGCGGCGGCGGCGAGGAGTGGCACCGCGCTCTCGATCCAGACGACCCGTCGCAGCACGCGCAGCGGCGCACCGGTCAGCCGCAGCAGGCTGAATGGCCGCCTGCGGTCATTGACGCCGGCCACCACACTGACCGCGAGCGTGACGCCGGCGATGGGCAAGCTGGCGATGATGACAACGTTGGCGAGCTGCTGGTACGCGGCGGTCCGCTTGCCATCTAGTGTCAGCTGCTCGGTCACGGTCATCGGTGAGTCAGTCTGCGGATAGGCAAGCTCGACAAGGGTGCGCGCCCGCTCGATCGCGGTGTGCGAGCCGGTGGTCGCGACGACGAGGGTCTGGACCGGCAGCGGGGTGAGCTCAGCTGGCCGGATGTCGGCGGCCGGCCACGCGTGTGGTTGGAACTTGGTGCCGGCGCTTTTCGGGTCGATAGTCGCGGTCTGCGCACCCGGGACGCACCGGCCCAGCGCCGGCGCGCGAACCAGCTCTGCGCAGCTCACCACACCCGGGGGGAACTCCTGACCGGTGTTGGGCTGTTCGTGGACGAGGAGCACCGCGGTCACGCCGGGCGTCGAGCGCAGCGCGCCCAGCAGCGTCGACGGGACCGACGGGACCGACGTCGACGGCCGGCCGGACGGGTTAAATCGGAAGAAGTCGTTGACCAGGGTTGCCCCGTCGGCAGCGGTGGCGCGCGCACCACCGTCGTAGGCGTTGATCGTCGTGATCACGCCGATAGCGACGGTGGTCACGAACAGCGCGAGTACCAGCCCGCTGATCGCCCGAAAGCCGGTCTGCGGATTGTCCGACAGGCGGCGAGCGGCGATCAGTGCCGCGGGGCGACGGGCGCGTCGCGCGAGTACCCGTGAGCCGACCATGGTCAGCCACGGCCCGGCGATCACCAGACCGGCCATCGTGAGGAGCATCCCCGGGAGATAGGCAAGGATCTGGCCACCGGTGGACGCCGGGCGTCCGGTCGCGACGAAGTACCCCAGCTCACCAAGTCCGACCAGCAACGGCACCACCCGCCATGGGCTGGGCGGCGTCGGCGTGACCCGACGGGTCACCCCGAGCGGGGAAATGGTCACCCGGCGCAACGCGAGTCGCGCCGCCACCGCAGCGCCCAGCGGAACGCCGAGTGCGACGAGTAGCACGTCGGGCAGGTTGAGCGACAGGTCGCCGACGAAGAACGGCACGCCGGTGAACGGGATTGGGGCCAGCAGCGGGCGTAGCAGAAAGAAGAGGGCGAACCCGCCGGCGACACCGATTACCGCGGCGACCGTCGACTCGACCGTGGAGATCACCGTAACTTGCCGGGGCGTCGCGCCGACCAGGCGCATGGCGGCGAACCGCTGCTCACGCCGGGCGGCAGACAGACGGGTCGCCGTGGCGATGAAGATCAGCAGCGGGAACAGCAGCGCGGCCGTGACCACCGAGAGTACGAGGTCGATGCCACGGGCGTTGATGCCGACGCTGACGGCACAATCTTCCCCGTTACAGCCACTTGGCGGGATCGTGCTGATGCTGGTGACCAGCCGGGCACCGGCGACGTGGGCAAGCTCGCCGGGCGTGTGGCCGACGATGACAATGAGCGAGTTCGGCGCCGGCAGAGCAGCGTCGCCGATCGTGTCGATCCGTTTCCCGGGATAGCGGGCGCCGAGCTCGTCGTGAGGCGTGGTCGCGAGCAGTTTGCCCATTGCCGGTGACGCGTAGAACCGCCCGGGGCCCGGCAGCGCCGGAATACCCGGCGGCACCGGGGAGTCTGGGCCGGTGGCCGCGACGTCCACCCGGCCGATCACCTTGCCGTCGAACCAGTCCGCGGACAGCTGCCACCAGGCCGGGTCCGCGCTCGACCCTTCGGCACCCGTCCCGCCGTTGCCGGTCTGCAGCCAGGCATACCGCGCGTTCTGCGTGTTGACCGCGTTGATACCGGCCAATGTGCACAGGAGCAGGCCGACACCGATCGCCACCGCCGTGGCGATAAGGACCAGCCGCGTCACGGCCTCCCTGCCGCCGCGCAGGGTCAACCGCAGCCCGAAACGAATCACCGGGCGCCGACCAGGGACGCCGGCGAGGTGACCTTGCCATCGCGGACGATCACTTCTCGATCGGCGTACGCGGCCACTCGCGGCTCGTGGGTCACCAGGACGACGGTGATGCCGTGTTCCCGAGCCGCCGCGGTCAGCAAATCCATGACGCGCTCGCCGGTCAGCGAGTCGAGCGAGCCCGTGGGCTCGTCGGCGAACAGCACCTCCGGCTGCCCGACCAGCCCACGGGCCAGCGCGATCCGCTGCTGCTCCCCGCCGGACAGCTCACCCGATCGGCGCTCCTCCAAGCCGGCCAGAGCCAGCCGCTCGAACCACGCGCGCGCTTGGACAAGCGCTGTCGCTCGCCGCTCGCCACCCAGCAGCAGCGGCAGGGCAACGTTCTCCGCCGCCGTTAGCTCCGGGACGAGCTGGCCGAACTGGAACACGAACCCGAACTGATCGCGGCGCAGCGCGCTCCGGTCTGCCTCGCCGAGCATGTCGATCCGCCGCCCGGAAAAATGCACCTCACCCGCGTCCGGGACGAGGATCCCGGCCAAACAATGCAGCAACGTCGATTTGCCTGAGCCACTCGGACCCATCACCGCGAGGATCTCCCCCTGCGCTACCTCAAGCGTCGCTCCGCGGAGCGCAGGCGTCGGCCCAAACGACAAGTGCACATCGCGAGCCTCGACGAGTGCGCTCATGGCCGCACCTCCCTGGCGAGCGCCGACAGACGAGCCACGGTCAGGTCGATCCAGCGCAGGTCGGCCTCCAAGTGGAACAGGCCGTGATCGGCGAGCAGCGAGTCGACCACGCCACCCACGCGCCTGACCTCGGTCAACTCCCGCATCCGCTGCAAGTGCGCGGCCCGCTGCGTGTCGAGGTACTTCTCGGCATCCCGGCCGAGCATCAACGCCAGCACCACCTTGACAAACAGCAGCGTCTGCTGGTGCGGCTCGGGCTCGACCGGTTCGGCCAGCCACATCTCGACCTCCGTGGCGCCCTGCTCAGTGATCACGTACCGCTTGCGATCGGGACCCGCTCCAGGCTCCGCTTCACCGGCAATCACCTTGCCGTCCCGCGCCAACCGAGCAAGCGTCGCGTACACCTGGCCGAATGGGAGCGGCTTACCGCGACCGAAGTAGGCGTCGTAGTCCCGTTTGAGGTCGTAGCCATGGCTTGGCTCGCGCTCCAACAGACCCAGCAACGCGTACGGAACCGTCATGAAGCCGGACAATACACTGAGTGTATACGTTGCGCTAGTAGTGGCAGATGGGCCTTGCCAGGAGCCCCAATCTGCCACCCGGGGGCTGCGGTCACAGCTGTGTCGTCAAGCCACTCTCTGGTGACGGATCGGGACGAAGCACGGGCACAATGCGTATCCGCTGCTGGCGCAGCACGCTCCCGACCGCGGTTACCACCCGGCCGACCCGGTAGACCCGCAACACGGACCGCGGCAGCTGACGGGGATCAATCAGGGCGAACCGCCATCTGGCGAAGTGGTCCACAAAGCGGCGATCGATCAGTGCGTATACCGGCGCGCGTTCCTCGGCGAGCAGGACATCGACCATTTGTGCCGCAATGCCGTGCCCGCGTGAGTCGGGTTCGACGACTAGCGACGCGAGCTCAGTGCAGCCATCGGGGTGGGCGCGCAGCTGAGCGACGCCGACCGCGTGACCGTCACGTTCGGCGATAACGAACCGTTGCCATTGCAGGTCGGCTGGGTTGAGCCGCCCGCGTCGCACCATTGCAGTGATGGTGGGTTGATCGGCAGTGTGGGCGCGCCGGACCGTTACTAGCTGCACGCAGCGATTATTCCTGGCGAAGCGGACGGATTCGGCTGCGACGGATCCGCGTCGAGGATCAGCTGCACGCGACGACCGCTCTGAGCGGCTGCCCGGCGGCCTCTCGCGCGGCCGCAGCGCCTTGACGCTCATCAGCCGAGCCACGTGAGCGTCAGGACGCGCCGGGAACAAGGCAGCATCTCAGACTAGGCGATTTGGGCACGCCGTTTGGCGAGTGCCGTGCGTAACAGAGATATCGGTGACGGCGTACCTATCCAGCCTGCCGGGCCATAGCGAGGTCGTCGCGGTTGGCCCAGTGCTCGATGATCATGCCGTTCCGTGTGCGGAACCGGTTAGTCTCGATCACCGCGAAGGCTTTCCCGGCGGGTGGCATGGCGGCGTCCACAATGCGGGTGTCTGGTTGCTAGGTGATTGAGGACGATCTGCATAGTGAACGATAAGGGCTTCACGTTGCTACACGAGGCACGTACCGAGCCTTGGGGACAGACCGTTGCTCAACTTCGGTCAAGCGAGGGTGCGATCATCGGGCTCTCGTACGCACCCTCGATGCATTCGTAGGAGATTGAGGTGCGCCCCGGCGCGGATGCCTCACCCGGCACTCTCAGGCACCCCGCATGCTGCGCGTCTGCCGCGGCCGGTGACGGCGCCCGGACAATGACCTCATGGTCGATGTCGAGCGCGAGCGTTTCGAAGCCATGGTCGGTGAAGCGCTCGACGGCCTGCCCCGGATATCGGCCCGATGATGCGCAGCGTCGCCGTCACCTCGAACACGACGACGGCCGACAGGGCTTGCTCGGCCGCCCTTGCGTTGTCCTCGTGAAGTGTGGGAGATGCCGGCGCGTGCGCCCGCAGACGTCAAAGCTCGTCACCGCCTTCGAGGAGACCTGATGCCAGCATGGATATGCGTTACCTGCGGCGTGCAGTACCCCGACACCGATCGACATCCGGACGGCTGCCCCATCTGTGCGGACGAACGCCAATACGTCGGCTGGAACGGCCAACAGTGGACGACCATGGCCGAGATCGCCCGGGACCATGCGGTTGTCATGCGGAACGAGGAAGCCGACCTAATCGGCGTCGGCGTCGAGCCATCCTTCGCGATCGGCCAGCGGGCGCTTCTGGTGCGCACCCCGCACGGCAATGTGATGTGGGACTGCATCTCGCTGCTCGACGAGCGAGCCCGTCAGCAGATCGCCGACCTTGGCGGAATCGTCGCGATCTGCCTATCGCACCCGCATTTCTACGCCGCCAATGTCGAGTTCGCCGACGTCTTTGACGCGCGCATCTTGATCCCACGAGCCGACCAGCACTGGATCCAGCGACCGTCGCCCCGGATCGAGCTGTTCGACGACGACATCGAACCGGTGCCCGGGCTCCACCTGGCCCGGATCGGCGGCCACTTCGACGGCGCGGCCGTCCTGCACTGGCCAGCTGGTAACCAGCAGCGGGGCGCACTGCTTACCGGAGACACCATCATGGTTGTGCAGGACCGCGAGTGGGTGAGTTTCATGTGGAGCTATCCCAACCTGATTCCCCTCGATCAGGCCACCGTCCTCGATATCGCCCACCGAGTCGAACGTTTCACCTTCGACCGCGTCTATGGCGGCTGGTGGGGACGGATCGTCGTCGCGGACGGAGCGGGCGCCATCCGCCGCTCCGCCGACCGCTATGTCGCACGCCTCAACGGCCAGCGACCACCGCAGGAAGCTGGGCGACCCTTGTGATCAAGCCCGGTTGGCCTTCAGCTCGACGATGACGGCTTCATTCGGTGCGAGCACCAATTCCTGCCGATCGACGACCGAGTTCAGTTCGCGGCGATAGGTACTCAGGATCAGCGTGGCGGCCGTCCAATCGCGGGAGACGGCCACCGGCCTGCGCGCATCCGCGAAGTTGAGCAGCACCATCAGCTTGTTGTTTCCGCACGTGCGCCGGTACGCGTAGACATCGGGACCAGCTTCGACATCCTCGTAATCATCCGAGCGCAGGCACGGGTGTGCGTGTCGTAGCTGGAGCAGCCGCCGGTAGAGATTGAGCAGGGAGTCGGGATCGGCCCGCTGGCTGGCAACGTCGACTCCGTAGGCAGGAGTCGGGAGCCATGGACGGTCGTTGGAGAACCCGGCTGACACGAGGTTCATGTCCCACTGCATCGGTGTTCGCTCCGGGTCCCGGCCATTGGGGTCGGTTGCCAACACTGGTGGCACGGCGACGTCGGTCATCCCGATCTCCTCGCCGTAGTAAAGGAACGTCGTGCCCGGCAGGGTCGTGAGCAGCACGGCGGCCACGCGCGCTCGAGCCATGGTGTCGATACGGCCTCGTGTGTGGAGTGCGTACCGGCTGGCGTGACGGGAGATGTCGTGATTCGACAGCGCGTGCGTCGGCCATCCGGAGGTGCTGGTGGCCTGCTCGAGCCCGCTCGCACGGAACGCCAGCCCATCCCACGGATTCGCCCAGAAGCCGAAATCGAACGCCAGCTGCAATTCGTCTCCGGATCCGTAGTAACGCAACCGCCGCGCCCGGTGGTGGATCCCGACCTCGCCGACCAGCACCGTACTGGGGTAACTGTCGGTCACGGCTCGCAGTTCACGAAGGATGTGATGAACGAATGGGTCGTCCAGGTTGCGATGCCGGCGGTCATCGACTTGAGTCGCGAGCCGGAGATCGACGACATCGGGCGGGTTGTCCCGCAGCAAGGCATCCTTGCCAAGGCGGTGCGGGGCATCCACCCGAAAGCCGTCAACACCCCGGTCCAGCCAGAACCGAAGTACGTCATGCATCGCGTAGCGAACCTCGGGGTTGCGCCAGTTCAGGTCCGGTTGCTGCGCGGTGTAGGAGTGCAAGTAGTACTGACCCGTCGCCGGGTCGAACGTCCACGCACCGCCGACCCGTTCGAACGCCGACAGCCAGTTGTTGGGCGGCCCGCCGTCTGGTGCCGGGTCCGCCCACACGTACCAGTCGCGGAACGGGTCGGTGCGCGACCGGCGCGAGCGCTGGAACCACTCATGCTCATCGGAGGTGTGGTTGGGCACATAGTCGAGGAGGACCCGCAGACCGCGTTTATGAGCCGTGCGGATCAGGGCCTCTGCGTCGTCGAGTGAGCCGAACCGGGGGTCTACCGCACAATGATCGACTACGTCGTAACCGAAGTCGACCATTGGCGACCGGTAGATCGGGGACAGCCAGATCGCATCGACACCAAGGGACTGCGGCTCACCGGCCAAATGACCGAGACGGCTGATGACGCCGGGCAAGTCTCCGTAGCCGTCGTCGTTCCCGTCGGCAAAGCTCAGCGGATAGATCTGATAGATCGTGGCGTGCCGCCACCATTCCACGCCGCCCATGCACCGATCGAATCAGCGAGCCGGCGCTGGAATTCAGCGGGGCGCCGGCGTTCGGATTCCGTCCAGGACAAGGCTCAACAGTCGTGCGTTTCGTTCCAGGCTCGCATCGCGCGACATACACATGCCCGCTATCAGCTGCATGAGGTCAGCAGCGTCGATGTCGCCTCGGGCAACGCCCGCCTGTTGGGCGCGTTCCAGGACCTGGCCGGCCGCGACCCGAATCTTCTCCCGTGACTGGGGCGCGAGGTCGGGGTTCTTCTCGAACGCCTCGTGCAGCTCGGTGAGGAAGACGCGCTTGGCCTGGGCGTAGCGGACGAAGCCGTCCAGCCACTCGACGAGCGCATCCCACGGCGTCGCATCGACCACGACCGTGTCCGCCAGCGTGACCAATGACTCAACGTCCTCGCGATACACGGCTTCAACGAGGTCTATCCGGCGCGGGAAATGCCGGTACAGCGTGCCGACGCCGACGTCCGCCCGCTTGGCGATCTCTTCCATCGATGCTTCGCTGCCCCGCTCGGCCAGCACGCTGCGCGCCGCGCCGACGAGGCGTTCGTAGTTTCGCTGGGCGTCGGCGCGCAGCGGTCGCCGACTGGCAGTGGCGGGGCCGGCTGGCGGTGCGCTCAGTGCGGCGCTACGGCGCATCACCCGATTATTCCCTTCACGAGTGTGGTCTCCGAGACGAGAATTGTACTTGCATAACCGGAGGGTGCCTCCGTATTGTAAACGGAGGTTACTTCCGCTTACCGATCGTAATCCCTGAGAGGCAGCGCGCTGTATGTCCTCCGACACACTCGCCAGTAGCACACCGGCAGCGTCCGAGCGGTCTGGACGGCTTGGTCCCTTCGGTCGCCGGCGCATCAATCCGGCGAGCGTAGTGCTGGCGGTGATCTTGACCAGTCAGCTGATGGTCGTGCTGGACGCGACCATCGTGAACGTCGCGCTGCCGGATATCAAGACCGCACTGGGCTTCTCCGACTCGCAACTGTCGTGGGTGCTCAATGCCTACACGCTCACCTTCGGCGGCCTGCTGCTCCTGGGTGCGCGGGCCGGCGACCTGCTCGGCCGGCGCCGTACGTTCCTCGCCGGCATTACTGTCTTCACCTTCGCCTCGCTAGTCGGCGGCTTCGCCACTACGGGCTGGTTCCTACTCGCCGCACGGGCGTTGCAGGGCGTCGGTGGCGCTCTCGCCGCACCGTCGTCGCTCGCGCTGCTGGCCACGATGTTCCCCGAGGGTCGCGAGCGGCTCCGGGCGATTGCTCTCTACACGGCCGTCTCGATCGGCGGCGGGGCGATAGGGCTGATTTCCGGCGGCATGCTCACCCAGTGGGCATCGTGGCGATGGGTCCTATTCGTCAACGTCCCTATCGGGCTCGCGGTTCTAGCCGTCGGCGCCTCGGTACTGCCCGAGACGGCGCGCCGAAAGGGCCGGTTCGACCTCGCCGGCGCACTCACCTCAACAATCGGTGTGGGCGCACTTGTCTATGGATTCGTCCGGGCCGCCAGTAGCGGCTGGAGCGACACTGTCACCGTCTCTGCGTTCGTTCTCGGGGTGGTACTGCTGGTGGCGTTCGTCCGCACCGAGCTGCGTGCGGAACAACCGATCACGCCTTTGCGCCTACTTACCAACGCCAGCCGAAGCGGGGCCAATGTCGCGCGCGGGTTGCTCTTCGCGGGCATGTTCGGAATGTTCTTCTTCCTCACCCAGTTCCTGCAGGACGTCCTTGGTTACAGTCCCCTTCAGGCCGGTTTCGCGTTCCTGCCCGTCCCCCTGACGGTGTTCGCGTCGTCCCAGCTTGCCAGCCGGGTATTGATCAGCCGCTTCAGCAGCAAGGCCCTGACACTAATCGGCATCAGCCTGTCGGCGATCGGTCTGCTGCTGGCGACACAGCTCAGCGCGGGCTCGAGCTACCCGCAGATCCTTGCCAGCCTCGTGCTCTTCGGTGCCGGCAACGGGCTGTCGTTCGTGACGTTGACCACGGCCGCGCTCGCCGGTGTTGCTCCGCAGGATGCCGGAGCCGCGTCTGGTCTGGTGAACGTCACTCAGCAACTAGGCGGCACGCTCGGGGTCGCGGTGCTGGTCACGGTGTTCGGCTCGGCCAGCAAGTACGCCGCCAGCCACCCGGTTCCAGGTGCAAACCCGTTGGCGCAGCTGAACCACGTGTTCGTCTACGGCGCTGATCACGCCTTCGTCGCGGCCACCCTGTTCCTGGTCGCCGCAATCGTCCTGGTCGCCGCCGTGGTCCGATCACCCAAGCCGACCGCTGCCATCGCCGAATAGTCGCGCGCCCGCCGCCCGGTATGACCATCCGGCCGAAGGCCACGCCGGTCAACTAGGGTCGGTCCATGGCGCATGACACGGCAACGGTGATCGTCGATCGGCCCATCGGCGAGGTGTTCGCGTTCTTAGCCGATGGGATGAATGAGCCGGCCTGGCGTCCCGGCGTGACTGACGTCAGTCACGTCGCTGAGACGGGCACCGAAGTGGGCGCGACGTTCACGCAGACGATGAAAGGGCCGGGCGGCCGGGCGATACCCGGGGACTACCGGATCACCCGCTATGAGCAGCCGACCCGGCTCGACTTCGAAGTGATCGCGGGACCGGCCCGCCCGATCGGCCGATTCGATCTGCGCGAGACCGCAGGCGGCACCGAGGTGACCTTCACCCTCGATGTCAAGCCGCGCGGGCTGATGGTTCTCATGACGTCGATGATCAACAAGCAAGTGCACACCGAAGTCGGCAACATCGCCAATCTGCCGAAAGCGATGAGCTCCTAACCGCAACGCCTCGAGCGCGGACCACCCATCTCCTGCTGTCCCACGTGTCCAGCCGGTGCGCTGCAAATTCGCGCGCGACGGTTCGTGGTCGTGACCGGCGGCCCGGTCATCCGTAGGTGGCGGCGTGTGCGTACTCGGGCTGGATTAGGTATATGACCCGATCGGTGCGTAGCGGGTACGGCTGTCCGATGTACTTCTGCGAGAGGCGATCGATGATCGTCCAGCCACGGTCGCCGTCGACGCGTTCGGTAACCCGGCCACGCACCGTCGCCATCACCAAGGGCCGGTCATGATCGGTGATCGAGAGTGCGACCCGTGGATCACGTTCAAGGTTCCTTGCTTTACGGGAGTTCGGCGATGTCATCAGCGCGATGCGATCGCCTTCCAACCCAACCCACAGCGGCACGCTGTGCGGTGCGCCGCTCGGCAACAGGGTGGCCAGATGGGCATAATTAGCTCCCTCGATCAGGCGCCGGACAGGCTCCGTCATGATCGCGCCTCGGCTCGATTCGTCGTTAGTCATCGACCGTCTCCTCGCAACCCGACCAGTGTCCCGCAAGGGACGTATGTTCACTCTCTTCGACGCTTGGTAGTGATCTTGGACTCATGGCCCGAGCGACGATAACTCCAAGATCATCTCGCCCCGTGGTCGTAGATAGCTCCAGCGCATGAATCAAAAGGAGATCACGGTCTTGATTCCCCTCGGCCGGCCCAGGATCAGCTCGGTCGCCCGCTCCGCGGGGTCGCGGCCGGCGATAAGCGTCTGCACCGCATGGGGCCAGCGATGACGGAACAGCTCCAGCTTCCGCAGCGATGATGCGAAGGCCTCGGGTCCAGCGTTCACCGTGCCCAGCAGGACCTGATTCTTCAGCACCATGTCCCGCATGAGCCGAGCCGGGTCCGTTTCAACAAAGGCTTGCATGCCCGGGACTCCGGTGAGCACGAAGATTCCGTTGGTGCCCAACACTCCCAGCGCCTCAAGAGCGAAGTGTGAGTGCCCGACGGCTTCGTAGACCAAGTCGATGTTGCCCATCTGTTCGGCCAGCTCGGCGAACGTGAGGGCCCGGGTGGAGACGTAGGTCGCACCGATGGCCCGCACCAGGTCGGTCCGGGGACTGGGGGGTAGTTCACGCGAGTAGACGTAGGTCGTGAAACCGGCCGAGACCAGCGCCATGGCACCGAGCAGGCCGACCGGCCCGACGCCGAGCACGAGTGCCGTAAGCCCTTCACCACGCTCTTCAGCTGGCGTTAGCGGGTCCAGCCACGGTGGGCGCTGCTGCATCATCCAGAAGATCTGGCCGAAAGCCTTCTCCGCTATGGTCAGCGGTTCGGTCAGGACGGCGATGTCCCGCAGATCCGGCGACACGAGAGTCAGGTACGGCTCTTGATCTACGACAAATTCGGTCAGGTAGCCGTGTGCTTCTTTGATGCCGCGTTCTCGGAAGTCGCCGCTATAGCAGTAGTCCTGATGCCCGGATCGGCACGCCCGGCAGCTGGGATGGGGACATGGACGGCGCACGGACGGTACGACCAGATCCCCGGGCTGGAAGCGCTCGACCGCCGTTCCGACCTCGACGACCTCGGCCAGCGCCTCGTGGCCGATCACCAGGTAGTCATCACCGGGTGGCGGGGTCCCGTACTCGAAGTTGCAGATCTCCTTGTCAGTGCCGCAGATGCCAACGTCGAGAATCCGCAACTTCACCTGGTCGGGATGGGAGATCCGGGGATCACGGTGATCGATGACTTTCACCTCGTGAGAGGCGGGGAACACTGCTACTGCCCGCACTTCCACCTCCGGCGATGATGGGGACGAAAGCGCTAGGAGCGGGCCGTCGATGGTTCGTCCGACTCGACCCCAACGGCTGCGGCGGCCGAATCCAGTCCGGAGGGGGCGACTATTGCGGCACCACCTCGTTCGTCCTCGCGGATCAGGTGGATGACAGCGTTGATCAAAGCGAGGTGGGAGAAGGCTTGCGGAAAGTTCCCCAGGTGACGCCCAGAATGCGGGTCGATCTCCTCGGCGTACAAGAGCAACGGGCTAGCGTAAGACAGCAGCTTCTCGCAAAGCGCGCGGGCCCGGGCCACCTCTCCGATCTCGGTCAGGGCGGAGACCAGCCAGAACGAGCAGATGGTGAATGTCCCCTCCTCGCCGGTGAAACCGTCGTCCGTTTCCTCGACCCGGTACCGAAGGACGAGCTCGTCCTCGGTGAGGTCGTCGGCTATTGCCAGCACGGTCGACAGCACCCGTTCATCGTCCGGGGGCAGGAACCCAACTAGCGGGATCAGCAGTGCCGAGGCGTCCAGCGCGGTGGTGCCGTAGTGCTGACAGAACACTCCGCGGTCGTCGGTGGCATTGGCGCAGACATCAGCGTGAATCTCGTCGGCGACCTGACGCCATGCCGCCGCATGCTCGGCGTCCCCGCGCAACTGGGCCAGCTTCGCACCGCGATCGGCCGCGACCCAGCAAAGCACTTTGGAGGCAGTGAAATGTTGGGCCGGCCCGCGAACCTCCCAGAGTCCCTGATCGGGTTCCCGCCAGTGCGCGATTGCGGCCTCGACCTGCCGCACCAGCATCGGCCAGCGTCGCTCATCCAGACGGTCGCGGGATCGGGTGTGCAGGTAGACCGAGTCGAGCAAGACGCCCCACACATCGTGCTGGCGCTGGTCCCACGCGCCGTTGCCGATCCGGACCGGGCGCGCGCCGTCGTAACCGGACAGGTGCTCGAGCGTGTATTCCGTCAGCTCACGCTCGCCGCCGATCCCGTACATGATCTGGAGATTCGCGTCCTGTTCGGCGAGGTCGGTGAGGAAATAGAAGAAGTCGTCCGCTTCCCGATCCAGCCCCAGCGTGTACAGGCCCCACAGCATGTACGTGGAATCACGCAGCCAGGTGTATCGGTAGTCATAATTGCGTTCTCCCCTTGGGGTCTCTGGCAGCGACGATGTCGCCGCAGCCAGCAGGGCACCGGTAGGCGCGTAGATCAGCCCCTTCAGAGTCAGCGCCGAACGCTGCAGGTACTCGCGCCACGGGTGATCAGGGAACTTGCCTCGGCTGATCCACTCGTGCCAGAAATCGGCTGTGCGCGCCAAGCGTTGATGAGCCTCGTCGAAGGTCTCGGGCGGAGTTCCGGAGTCCCACGACAGGGCGCAGAAAACTCGCTCCCCGGCACGCAGGCGGCGCCGGGCGGCGGCTCGCGGGCCCTCGAACCCGACGTTCAGATCAGTGGTCAATCGCAGCAGTGGCCCATCTTCGGCGGCTGTGACCTCGGCCTGCCCATAGCCGCTTCCGATGTGCCGCCACGTGCCGCGCGCGCGGCCGTAATCAAACGCAGGCTCGCACTCCAACACAATGTCAATCGCGCCCTGTAGGCACCGAACGGTTCGCAGCAGCACCCGCTCGGCACTCTGATCGGCCGGCACCCGGCGATGAGTCTCGGATCTGGACGATCCGTGACGCCACGGGCCGACGAGCAGAACGTCGCGAGCCACCGCCCAACCGGTCCCGGTACTCCACGTCGTCTCCAGCACCATCGTCCCAGGCAGATAACGCCGTCCCGCCGGAACCATCACATCGGCCGGCCCGAGCCGAAACGAGCCGGCTCCGCGGTCGAGCATCGCGGCAAACACGCTCGGCCCGTCCATTCGGGGCAGGCACATCCATTCGACATTCCCGCTCGGCGCGACGAGTGCGGACACCTCGCAATCGGACAAAAATCCGTAGTCAGCAATCGGAGGAAACGGGCTACCGCCTAGCGTCGATCGAGCCGAGTGAGGGCCCTCGATGAAGTGATCAGTCAACGTCCCTCCACCGCTCTCGTGCCCGAGATGCCGGGTGCCGAGGCTCCGCCCTTCCGGCTCCGGCCCATTCTCGCCGTAGCCTAACGCGCGATAGGCCAACCCGACCCGATGCGCGGGCTTGCGGTATTGGCGCGCGACCCGTGCAGAAGCTGGAGGTGTCGACCGTGATCGAGATCGGCAAGTTCTACATCACAAATTCCCCGCGCTGCCGCCGATATTGGATAACGTCCTGTTTACCTGGCGCCCACATTGAATATCGCGCGAATTCACCTGGACGATGCTTTGAATAAACGACTATCCATGGGCAGCGGTTGCTGAACAGGAGGGCTGAATGCCGGCTGAGGATTTGCGTGGCCGACTGCCACTCGACGGCGTCCGGGTTCTTGACCTGACCGACGGTGCCGGCGCGATGTCCGGGCGGCTACTCGCCGATCTGGGTGCCGACGTCGTTCTGGTTGAACCGCCGGGCGGTGCGACGGCTCGATCCGCGCCACCGCTTGTCGATGGCGTCAGCCTTCCGTTCCTCACCCAGAGCGCGAACAAGCGCAGTATGCAGATCGACTGGTCCACTCCGGCCGGTCGCGAGGAAGTCCTCGCGCTCGCGCGTGCGGCCGACATCCTGCTCGAGAGCCAAACGCCCGGACGGCTGGCTGCGGCCGGTCTCTGCCCGGAAGTCCTGCACGCCGCCAACCCGCGACTGGTGATCACGTCCGTCACCGACTTCGGGCAGACCGGTCCCTATCGTGACTGGGTTGGCACCGACTGGGTGCATCTCGCCCTGTCCAGTGTGCTGTCGCGCTCGGGCAACCCGGGCCGCCCCCCACTCATGCCGCCGGGCCGACTAGCCGCCGAGCATGGCGCTGCGCAAGCCGCCTGGGCCACTCTCGTTGCCTACTGGTGGGCGCTCGAGACCGGGCAGGGCGAGCACGTCGACGTTTCGTTGTTCGAGGCGACGGTGCTGAGCCTCGACGCCGCGTGGGGCATGGGAGGTACGGCCACCGGCGGGATGCCAGCGAGCGACCTCCCGCCCGGTCGCCCGGATGTCAGCTACTTCTACCCGATCTTCCCGTGCGCGGACGGGTATGTGCGCATCTGCATGCTGGCCAAGCGGCAATGGCGGGCCATGTTCAGCTGGTTGGGCGAGCCGGCCGAGTTCGCGGATCCGAAGTACGACGCAATGGCCACGCGATACCAGGATCGGGACCGGCTCTATCCCTTGATCGCGGCCCTGTTCGCCGACCGCGCGCATGTCGAGGTCGTCGACGACGGTCAGCAGAGAGGTATTCCGATCGAAGCGGTCAAGCTGGCCTCCGAGGTGCTGGTCGACGAGCACCTGAACGCGCGAGGCGCCTTCGTCGACATCCAACTGCCGTCCGGGCGCCCCGGTCGCATGCCGCACGGCCTGGTCGAGGTCGACGGCCGGCGGGTCGGCTACCGTGCGTCGCTCGACCAGACCGGCACCGGGCGCAGCTTTCGCCACCGCGCGGCCACTTCCGCGGTGTCCGCCCGGGCTCCGCGCTCGGCCAACCCCGGCCCGCTGGCCGGGCTGCGGGTCCTCGATCTCGGGATCATCGTCGTCGGCGGGGAAACCGGCCGGCTGTTCGCCGATCTCGGCGCCGACGTGATCAAAGTGGAGTCCCGGGCTTTCCCTGACGGCGCCCGCGCGGCGTCGGCGCCTGGAACGTTGACTCCCACCTTCGCGTGGGGTCACCGTAACAAGCGCAGCCTGGGTGTCGATCTGCGGAATCCGAAAGGTCGGGACGTACTGTTGCGCCTCGTCGCGGCCAGCGACGTCGTGTTCAGCAACTTCAAGCCGGGGACCATGGACTCCCTCGGGCTCGGGTTCGACGAGCTGCAGGCCGTCAACCCGGCCATCGTCGCCGTCGACTCCAGCGCCCTCGGCCGTACCGGCCCGGCGAGTCGGCGGATGGGGTATGGCCCGCTCGTGCGGGCCCGCTCCGGCGTGACCAACCTGTGGCGGTATCCGGACGATCCCGAAGGCTTCTGCGACGCGATCACGATCTACCCCGACCACACCGCGGCCCGGGTCGGCGCGACAGCGGCCCTGGCCGCACTGATCGCAGCGCGGGCCACCGGCCGCGGAAGCGCGATCAGCATCGCGCAGGGCGAGGTGATGCTCACGCAGTTCGGGGCCGAGTTCTTGCGTGAGTCGCTTGACTCCGGCTCGCTCGTCGCGGTCGGCAATAGCGGCGAGTTCGACGCACCGTACGGCGTCTACGGGTGCGCGGGCGAGGACCAATGGTGCGTGATCTGTGTCCGGGACACGGACGATTGGCATCGGCTGTGCGCGACGATCGGCGCCGACGACCTCGCCGCTGATGTCGACCTCGGCAGTGCGATGGGCCGGGTCGAGCACCGCGAGCCGATCGACGAGCGCGTCGGGGCCTGGACCGCCGAGCACTCCCCTCGCGAGGTCATGGCCACGTTGCAGGCGGCCGGCGTTCCCGCTGCCGCGATGGCCCGCGTGCCCGAACTGCTGACCGATCCGCATCTGGTGGCCCGCGGCTTGTTCAGCAGGATGCACCAGCCCCAGCTCGGCGACCTGCCGAGCGAGGCGCGGCCCGCGACGTTCGACCACATCCGCATCTCGCCGCCCGCGCCGGCGCCGCTGCACGGCCAGCAGACTCGCGAGATCATGCGCGAGGTGCTCGGCGTGGCCGACGCCGAGATCCAGCAGCTCATCGACGACGGCGTCCTGGAGGAGTCCGATAGACCTTGAACAACGCCATGGTGTGAGGAGAGCTACCGTTCATGACGTACACCCTCGACGATCTAGACCCCCGCACGCCGGTGCTCGTCGGCGGCGGTCAGTCCGCCGAACAGCTGAATGCGCCGGACTACCGGGCTCTGTCGCCGGTCGAGCTCGCCGCCGAAGCGGCCCAGCGCGCACTTGCTGACACCGGGGTCGACCCGGTCGCAGTGGCGGCGGCCATCGATACCGTCGGCGGCGTCCGCCAGTTCGAGACGTCGACGCCGCAGGCGGTAGCCCCCCTAGGCCGAGCCGACAACTACCCGCGAGCGGTAGCCGCGCGCGTCGGCGCGAATCCGGGCCGGGCGATCCTCGAAGTGTCCGGCGGGCAGGCGCCACAGCACCTGATCACCGAGCTGGCCGGATCGATCGCGGCCGGCGACACCGAGGTCGCGCTCGTGTTCGGCTCGGAAGCGATCTCCACCGTGCGGCACTACGCCAACGCCGTCGACAAGCCCGACTTCACCGAGGCGGTCGGTGGGAGCCTCGAGGACCGCGGCTACGGGTTGGCGGACGTCGCATCGCCACATCTCGCCGGGCATAGCCTGATGGACGGCCCCGGCCAATACGCGTTGTTCGACAATGCCCGTCGCGCCCGGCTCAAGCTGAGCCGGGAGGAATACGCGGCCGAGATGGGCGCGCTGTTCGCGCCGTTCACTCGAGTCGCGGCCAACAATCCGTTCGCCGCTGCGCCGGTCGAACGCACTGCCGCCGAGCTGGTCACGCTCAACGAAGCGAATCGGATGATCGCCGAGCCCTACCCACGTCTGATCGTCTCCCGCGACCAGGTGAATCAGGGAGCTGCTGTCGTTCTCATGTCGATCGCAGCTGCCCGCAGGCTCGGCATCGCCGAAGAGCGCTGGGTCTTCCTGCTCGGTCACGCCGATCTGCACGAGCCTCCGCTGTTGCGGCGACCGGACCTGAGTCGGAGCCCGGCTGCCGTGCTCGCGAGTGAAGCCGCCCTGGAGATGGCCGGGTTGTCCATGTCGGAGGTGTCGACAATCGACCTGTACAGCTGCTTCCCGATTCCGGTCTTCAACATCGCGGACGCATTCGACTTGGCGCCGGACGATCCGCGCGGACTGACGCTATCGGGCGGGCTGCCCTTCTTCGGCGGAGCGGGCAACAACTACTCGATGCACGCGATCGTCGAAACGTTGGATCGCGCCCGCAGCGCGCCCGGCAGCTACGGCTTCATCGGGGCGAACGGCGGAACGCTCAGCAAGTACTCCGTCGGGATTTACTCGACCACGCCAGGTCCGTGGCGCCCGGATCGCAGCGGCGCACTGCAGGCCGAGCTGGACGCGAAGCCGACCGTCGCGGTCGCGCACCACCCGGAGGGGCGGGCGATGATTGAGACGTACACCGTCCGGCATACCCGCGGTGGCGAACGCAGCGGCGTCGTTATCGGCCGCCTCGACGCCGACGGCCGGCGCTTCGTCGCCACGCTCGCGGCCGGCGCTGACGACGTGCTCGATCTGCTCAGCAATGGCGATCCGTTCAAAGCACCGATCTACGTGCGGGCCCTGCCGGAAGGAAATCGGGTCGCATCCTCAAAGGCACAGATGGACCAGTTACGTCCGGTGCGTGCGCCTGGTTTCCGCGACGAATACGAACACGTGCTGGTGCGCCGCATCGGGCATCTACTCGAGGTGACGATCAACCGGCCCAACGCGCTGAACGCGCTGCACCCGCCGGCAAACGCCGAACTCGCCGAGGTGTTCGACGCCTACTTCGCCGATCCGGAGTTGTGGGTGGCAATCCTGGTCGGCGCCGGCGATCGGGCGTTCTCGGCAGGCAACGACCTCGTCTGGTCCGCCAGTGGCAGGCCCGTCACTGTGCCCCTCAACGGGTTCGCCGGGCTCACCAACCGGCGTGACCTCCCCAAGCCGGTGATCGCGGCCGTCAACGGCTACGCGATGGGCGGCGGCTGCGAGATCGCCCTGGCCTGCCACCTCATCGTCGCCGATGAGAACGCGAAGTTCGCGCTCAGCGAGGTGCGAGTCGGCCTCGTTGCCGGCGCGGGCGGCTTGATCCGCCTGCCCCGAACCGTGCCCCCGAAGGTGGCCACCGAGATGATCCTGACCGGTCGCCGTATCGACGCCCATGAGGCCAGGGAGTGGGGAATGGTCAACCGGGTCGTCGCCCCCGGTACGGCCCTGGAGGGCGCCCGCGAATTGGCCGCCGAGATCCTCGCCGGTTCCCCGACTTCAGTGCGGATCTCGCTGGAGATCATGCGCGAAACCGAAGGCATTGCCGACACGATCGAGGCCGTCAACCGCGACACCGACACCATCGACAACCTACTGGTCACCGAGGACGCGCAGGAGGGACCGGCCGCGTTCGCACAGAAGCGCCCCCCCAACTGGCGCAACCGCTAGCGAAAGCGTCTACGAAAGGCCTATCAACCGGTCGGATCCACGGGAATGGCAAGGCGCGTTTCAATTCGCATGATGCGCCGGCATCCGGAGGGCCGCTATCCGCCGGTCGAAGCATTGTGGGGCCAGCCAGGTATTTGGCGCTCGCGGCGGCGGACCAACAGCCGCCCAGGCACGTCGGCGAGGTACAACAGGAGGAATAGCAGCTCAGCGCGGCCAGGCCGGATTACCCACGCCAGTCCTGCGATTGCCACGATCAGCGTCGCCGTGGTGATGCGGCGGGCACGAGTTAACAGCAGCTGGCGCTCGTCAGACACCGGTTCGGCGACGCCGGCATGCTCGGCCGTCCGCGCCAGCCAGGCCAGGGTCAAACTGATCAACAGCAGGTTGGCCGAAAACAGGGTGACCGCCAGCGGATTTTCAGAGGTCCGGCCCAGCAGAATCGTGGTGAACGGCAGCAGGCTAATGCCGAACAGAAACCAGAAGTTCCGCATGGCAAGGGTGTCCTCGTGCCGGCTGATACGCCGAAACACCCGATGGTGCAGAAGCCAATACTGCGCGATCACCCAGAAGGCGATGAAGAATGCGACGAATCGCGATG
>Ga0163161_10001026_pt1 | contig 21295 bp, 23 predicted proteins | sample S45metaG_FD_129847 | JGI IMG/M metagenome (GOLD analysis project Ga0163161, IMG submission 129847) | Switchgrass rhizosphere microbial communities from Kellogg Biological Station, Michigan, USA - S4-5 metaG | ecosystem: Host-associated > Plants > Roots > Rhizosphere > Soil | place: USA... | reverse complement strand
TATGCGATCAAAAACATGAAAACATTTATCAAAGAAGAACGGTTATGCAGCAGGAAATCATTAGACCTGCTATTTAAGAACGGTTCTTCTTTTTTATTGTATCCCTTCCGCCTGTCTTATTTATTTATCCCGGGTAAAAGTGCATATCCTGCACAGGTAGTTATCAATGTATCGAAAAAAAGGTTTAAGCGTGCGCATGACAGGAACCTGATCAAGCGCAGGACACGCGAAGCCTATCGTTTACATAAATCCACTGATCTTTATCCTTTACTGGACCACAAAGATCAGACCTTACTGCTTTCCATACAGTTTATTGGCAAAGAGCATTATGAGTATGCTTTTTTTGAAAAGAAATTAACCGGAGCATTGAAGAAGCTCATTGTAAACCTGCAGGCTGATGGAACTGATTAAACGTGCAATAGGCTGGTTGTTTTTAGCATTGATTAAGTTCTATCAATGGTTTATATCCCCGCTTTTGGGATCAAGCTGCCGTTTTACTCCTACCTGCTCACAATACGGCATCGAGGCAATAAAAAAACACGGCCCCTTTAAGGGCGGATGGCTTACATTAAAACGCATTGGCCGCTGCCACCCATGGGGCGCTCACGGCCATGATCCCGTTCCCTGAATTTAAGATGAATATGGCTACTATACTCCAAATTGAAACTGCTACACCAACGTGTTCCGCTGCCATCTCTCTCAATGGCGAAACGATCGCTTTAAAAGAACTTGCCGCCCAGAATATCCATGCCGGCAGCCTTACCTTGTTCATTGATGATGTCATGCAGCAGGCAGGATTGAGATATGCTGATCTGGATGCCGTAGCAGTAAGCAAAGGCCCCGGCTCTTACACAGGCCTTCGGATTGGGGTGTCTACAGCAAAGGGAATCTGTTTCGCAGTAGATAAGCCACTTATCGGTATCAACACACTGCAGATGATGGCCAAAGGATTTCTGAATGCTAACCCAAATTATCAGGGTTTCGTTTGCCCTATGATTGACGCTAGGAGAATGGAAGTTTTTACAGCGATGTATGATGAGCATCTGACCGAAATATTACCCGTAAATGCCCGTATAATCGATGAGCATGCGTATCATGAGCAATTGTGCAAACAACAGATCACATTTATCGGAGATGGAGCGATGAAATGCAGTGATTCAATTGTATCCCCAAATGCACATTTTACAGCTGCTGGTTTCAATTCTGCTGCACACATGAGCCAATTGGCATTTCAGGCCTTTAAAAGCCGTAATTTTGAAGATGTGGCTTATTTTGAGCCATACTACCTGAAAGATTTTGTAATCACACAGGCAAAGAAAAAAGTTTAATCACGGCCTTTGTGCTGGAAAACTTTAAATATTCTCCTGAAAAAACTGGTTTGTGTATCGTCACCAACTCCTGGCATATAACTGCTGTTCTGAGGATGTTCTACGATAAATCCAAATTTGATCGCCAGGCCCATATAGGCAGAAGCCCCATAATAACCTGTGTTTACTACCGCAGATTTTCTTAAAGAAGTTGACTTCAGCAGATTATCTGATCCGACGAAAAATTCAAAATTTGGCGTCTGGTACATCGCCTGTGTGCCCAGCATCATAAATCCATTCAGGTTATAGGTAGGAGAGAGGCTCACAGAAAATTCATTGCGCTTAAACGTATTTACAAAAGCCGCGTCCCCACCCTGATAGAATAAATTTTTCGAAACAATCAGGCTTGGCGTATAAAAGTCGAATTTCCTGGAGATCATGAAATCCGCCTTTGCATTGGTTGGCGTATAAAAACCTTTCTGACGGTCTGACCTGACGAAAAGCTCATTCAATTCATTTTCAAGTGTATTGGTGTTGATAAATTCAGGATTATCCGGATCAATAGTTTCTCTTCCTACAGTCACTGAGCTGTTCACATTGAAATCATGCGAGCTCTTGTTCCATTTAATGAATCCCAGGTCTTTAATATTGGCCATGATAAATATTCCGCTTTTGGCCTGGTATGTGGTACCAAAACTCACAGACATACCGGGGTTTTTAAAATTGGGTAGAAATGAATTTCTGTCCAGTTCTTTAGCCCGCAGGAAATTGGACCTGTAAGTTCCTGTTAAGCCCACCGTCAGGTCATCTGTTATAGGGTTGATGGTTAAGCTGGAATTGGTGACGTCTATTTTATTGTAGGTAATCCCGCTCAGTAAACTAAGTTTAGCCCCAAAAGCGAGCCTTTTCGTTAAGTTCTCGCGATAGGTCACACTAAACTGGTGGTAGGATTGTCCAAATCCGTTACTGTTCAGCAGGCCGGTCTGAGAATTGGTAAACCTGTTATAGTCCCCAAAAACTACCAGGGTCTCATTGGTATAATCCGCAAAAACATCTGATCGTACCTGCCACGAGAAGCCAAGTTCTTTATTGTATTTGTACGACTGGAACATCCTGAAAGTGAGCAGGTATATATTGGAGCTTTGAAAAAGCTTGTTCCTGTTGTTGTTGCCAATCAGAATTTGATCAGTGTTATAGGTATTGTTCCTGATCAGGTCGCTCAGCACATACTTGGAATCTCCCTTATTTGCTGCATTTAAGCCGAAATATGGGAGTAAAAAGTTGGAGGCAAACTGGCGTGATGAATCAAGGACGAATGCTTTTTGAGCAGGATTTTCAAAAGCATCAAATAATGTCTTGGTATTGAACAATCCATATTGCTGTGCCTTGAGCTGTGTAACCGAAATTAATAAAGCACAGATAATTAAGTATCTTTTTACCATAATCTAAAAGCGTCCTTAAATATGGGTATTTTAATGGTATAAAGCTATTATTTGAATGTTAAATATTCATCATGTGTAATTGTCGTTGTCTTTTTATAGTATTATTTGATAATAGATAAGCTATCAGTTACAAAATGATTCTCGGTTTCTGAGAGGGTGTTGATCAGGAAGTTGGTCTGAAAATTATTCTGGTCTCCGTTGAGCTGATAGATCAGCGAGTTGAATTTTCCCAGCCCCTTGTCTGCCAGAAAGTGTTTATAATAGTGTGTAAAGACACTTTTCCTGATGATATCTGATGAATTTTTATGGTTGATATAAAAAGTGACACTCGCTGTGTTAGAGATTTGTGCATAGAGATCAATATAGTCAGACGTGCTGATCAGCAGTTCGTTCCGTCTGTAAAACCGGAGAAACTCCTGAAGGGTAGAGGGCGTATTGGCGAAAACAAGATGGTTGTCAATAATCGTATAGTAAGGCTTAATGAATTTTTTAAAGGGCTCCCCGAAATAGCAATACAACAGATCCGGAACTTTAAACTGCTGAATATCCTCGTCATAATCTGTACTGATATCAATTAATAACTGCTTCACTTTATCTCCGTTGCTGAGGTTGATGGCGCCCAGGTTTTCAGATGACTTCAACTGGAAGGTAATCAGCTGGTCACTGAAGTATTTAGGGAATATCCCATCAGGATCAAGACGGTAGGTCTGTTCGGTATGTTCAATTGTTTTTCTGATCTTCAGATCTTCCTTATGCAGTTTAAACCAGTTGTTCAACGATTTGCGCCAGGATTTATAATCTGTTATGGCATATAACCTGAAGCTTGCTGTATTAGCAGGAAGCAGGTTATCGATCGTATTCTTCTGTGGTGCAACCGCGGCATACAGGTTCAGATAGTTACCGGCTGCGTTTAGTTTTGTAGTTCCACTGAAAAATAGGCGCTCAGCACTGAAATTATAGTTGAGTGCAGCAAAAGAATCCTGATGGTTAAATACAGCGGTATTTCCATATAAACTGCCGGGAATAATGGATTTGATCAGCTGCGGGATTTTATTGTAGTCTATAAAAAGATTGCCTACGCTGTTTTTTCCGAGCTTATTATTGAGTTTGATAAACTCTATAAACTCAGCGGAATTTTCTGACGTTTTAACGGTCAGGCCTGATCTGACCAGTTCCTCTGTGCTTGATAATAGCACCAGGTTTTTCTCAAGACCCAGGTAAAATACAGTACTGTCATTTAACGTCAGCTTCATGATGCCGGCATTTTCGGTTACTTTAATCCCGCCAGACTGCAGTGCATCAGTGAGTACAGGTTTCTTTTGTTCTTCGTTTAATTGTGTACTGACCAGGTAATTGATCTCTTTATTTTTGCCCCCCGAAAAGCTGATGAATACATCTTTGTTGGCAATCAGGCTGTTTAAAGCCGGTTTTGAAATGACGAGATCTTTAAGCAAGCTCAAAGACCTGAACTTTTCTTCTCCCAGAAGCCTTTCAAACAAGTCCTGTCCTTTTAGGATCTCAAAAATGCTTTTGTCATTATGTATACAAAATATCAGTCCGGACTTGGCCGTTGCTGCACGCAGGCTGATCTCATTGTAGGTGCTTTCCCGGTTCAGCCTGGAAAAATACAGATAGGCCATCCCAGACATCGCAAGGAGTAATATAATTAGAGTGAGGTATATTCTTTTCATTTGTATTTAAGCAAATTTAATTTAATAGTTGGATTACTAAGAAAATGCAAAGAGGTTTCTTAATTTTGTGGCAGCGAAAAAAGCTAATTGAATGAATAGACGAATAATTTTAACTGCTTCTTTTTTTGGTGCAGTAGCAGTAATGTTCGGTGCTTTTGGTGCCCACAGTTTGAAAAATGTTCTCTCTCCTGACCAGCTTGCCATATGGACAAAAGGAATTGAATATCAGTTTTACCATACATTTGCACTACTTTTCTTATCCACCTTTGCCAGGTTCAGAACAAAGCTGGTAGACATTTCCTATTTTTGCTTTACGATAGGTATTGTGCTTTTTTCGGGCTCACTTTACCTGCTCGCAACCAGGGAAATTACACAGATTGGATTTGTAAATATTATTGGGCCCGTGACACCCCTGGGCGGTCTGCTGCTGATTGCCGGCTGGGCAATGCTCTTTTTTGCCGCGTTAAAAAACAGATAGATGCAGGAAACTAATGATATAGATTTTAGGGAAAGGGATACGCTCTTTATCGAAGTTATTTTACCGCTGTCCCTGTCAAAAAACTATATCTACCGTGTGCCTTTTCATCTCAATGAGCATACTGCTGTTGGCAAAAGGGTAATTGTTCAGTTCGGCAAGAATAAAATCTATACTGCACTGATTAAAAGTATCAGTCAGACAGCTCCGGAATTATATGCCGCAAAATATATCATTGATGTGATCGACGAGCATCCTGTAGTCAACCAGCTTCAATTACAGTTCTGGGAATGGATGACGGAATATTATCTCTGTAATGAAGGTGATGTGATGTCTGCAGCGCTGCCTGCCGGTTTAAAACTGGCCAGTGAAACCATCATTATCCTCCGTGAAGAAGTTAATTATGAAGAACTTTTTGTGACGGATAAAGAATCCGTCCTCATCACTGCTCTTGAAAAACAAAAAAGGCTTACAGTAGACCAGATTTCATCTCTGTTAGGACAAAAAACAGTCTTTCCAATCATCAGATCACTGCTGGACAAGGAGATTGTTTACATCGCAGAAGAAGTAGTAGAAAAATACAAGCCTTTATTAAAATCATATCTTACCTTGAACCCCTTTTATAAGGAGGAGGGGAACTTCAGGCAACTGTTTGAAGTGCTGGAACGTGCACCAAAACAACTGGATGCGCTGCTGGCTTTTATCAAATTATCCAAATCCGGACAAGAAATCTCCAGGCAGCAACTGCTGGAAGAAAGCAACTGCGGACAGGCCGCGCTGAAAGCCTTACTGGATAAAGAAATCTTTAGTCTCCATAAAAAAGCAGTGAGCCGCCTGCAGGATGAGAATGACGACCTGATCTTAAACTTTAAACTAAGTACCGCACAGAGCAATGCTCTGGCAGACATAACAAAAGCATTTGAATCGAAAGACGTAGTACTGCTGCACGGGATCACAGCTTCCGGTAAGACCCAGGTGTATATTAAACTGATCGAAGATGCGATTGCCAATGGCGGGCAGGTATTGTTCCTGCTACCTGAAATTGCGCTGACCACGCAGATCGTGGAACGCATCAAGCGCTATTTTGGCGATGCCATAGGGGTATACCATTCCAAGTTTAATGACAATGAACGGGTAGAGATCTGGAACCATGTCATGAGCGGGAAGTATAAAATCGTACTTGGGGCGCGTTCATCGGTATTTTTGCCATTTAATGATTTAAAGCTGATTGTAGTGGATGAAGAACATGAGTCATCCTATAAACAAAACGAACCGGCACCGCGGTACCAGGCCAGGGATGCTGCGGTTTACCTGGCGCACCTGCACAAAGCTAAAATTGTGCTGGGCTCTGCCACCCCTTCGATCGAGAGCTATTACAATGCGCTGAACCATAAATATGGTCTGGTAACGCTAACTGAAAGGTTTGGCGGGGTAGAACTTCCGGTACAGGAGGTGGTCAGTATCTCTGAGGAGACAAAGAGGAAAAAGATGGTGTCCTATTTTTCCAGCGTCCTGATCGATGATATTACAGCAACGCTTGAAAAAAAAGAGCAGGTAATTTTATTCCAGAACAGGAGGGGCTATGCAACGATACTGATCTGCAAAACCTGCGGCTTTGCGCCAAAATGTATCAATTGTGATGTCAGCCTTACTTTTCATAAAAGCAGCGGTAAACTGCATTGTCATTACTGTGGGTATCACGAAAGCAGTATGAATATTTGCCCTGCCTGCGGCTCGGTACATATCGAACAAAAAGGATTTGGAACGGAGCGTGTTGAAGAAGAATTAAGCCTGATTTTTCCTGATGTGAAAATTGCCAGACTGGATGTAGACAGTACCAGAACAAAAAACAGCCTGCAAAAGATCATTGGCGATTTCCAGGAGAAGAAGACTGATATCCTGATTGGAACACAGATGGTGGCAAAGGGACTGGATTTTGATAATGTTACCCTGATTGGCGTAATCAATGCCGACACACTGCTGAATTATCCTGATTTCAGGGCATTCGAGCGCAGCTATCAGCTGCTGGCACAGGTGGCCGGCAGGGCGGGGCGAAGAGATAAACAGGGCAAAGTATGTATACAGGCTTATGACGATGACCACCGCATTATCAAACAGGTAGTGGAAAACAATTACCTGGCGATGTACAATGATGAAATTGAAGAACGTAAGCAATTTCACTATCCGCCGTTTACAAGGCTGATATTTATCAATATCAAACATAAAGACGCCAATCTGTTGAATGCAGCGTCTGCACATTTTGCTTCCTTGCTAAGGTCGCAGCTGGGTAGCCGGGTTTTAGGCCCGGAGCAACCATTGGTATCAAGGATCAGGAATTACTATATCAAACAGCTCATCATCAAATCGGATAAGTCTGATGCCATCCAGAAGGTAAAGGCTGTGATTAAACAAACGATTACCGGCTTCAACAGTGAGAAAACCTACAAAGGTGTGATCATTCAGATTGATGTAGATCCGTATTAATGTTCAGTTGATAGGTTAATTCTTATTCCCGATGTGGATCTGCACTCCTGCCGACAGTGTATTCAGGAGAAATTCTCCCCTGTTAAACTTATTCTGGCTTCTGATTGCTGATGCGTCTTGCGATGTAGTTTCCTGGCGGATATACGCATAATAAAACTCGATACCGCTTTCGATAAAAAATGATACCTGATTTATCGGATTGATTTTTAATCCAATGACAGATGAAGTCGTTCCTCCATTCTTCAGATCTTCAATGTCATGTATCGCAGTAACACTTTTCTGGTAATTGATCGCATGTAATGCTCCTTTAAAATGGTTAAGGCGGTATCCAATATCAATTGCGAAATAAGGCTGTATTCTTGAATAATTAAAATTCTTCTCAAATCCTACTTTGAATGCATAGTCCTTTATATTTCCCCGGGCAAGTTCGCAATTCATGCAGCTATTATCAAAAGATAAAGACTTTTTGAGGAAGTTGCCGCTAATCCTGTAGCTGACCTGGTTATCATTAAATTTTATCATTCCACCTGTAAAAGTATTACTTACGTAAGTTTCTGAATTTTGATTGAAAATTTTTGGTATCTGCAGAATAGAAAAGCCTTTCAGAACGACGGCATAATTATAGTTTCCTGTGACTTGTGACCAGGAATGAGAATGCAAAAGTAAACCGGTTAACAGCAGGAGCAGTTTGAGCCTCATATGATGATGAAATTGTGTGGTTTTTATCAAAAATATAGGATATTTATTAGCCTGATTAAAAAATGGCAATACTAAATATTTTTGTTTTTTGAAGTAATTCTGCTACGTATTTTTAAATAAAATTGTCACTTGAGGATGCTAATCAATCAGCAGAATTAATCGCCGCTATGCAGAAAGCCAAGACAGTGATTTGGTGGATTTTACATTTTATATCTTTTTTACTCCGTTAAAACGATAGATTTTTGCTCTTAAAAAAGTATTTTTGAGATTCAATGGCTTATAAATTTGTAGACAACTACCGGGAACGGGGAGCGCGTAAAAAGCTGGTGGAGCATCTTGCTTCAAGAGGGATTACCGACAAACGGGTATTAAATGCAATTGGCAAGGTCCCGCGGCATTTCTTTTTTGATGAAACCTTCTGGAACCAGGCATATAAAGATATTGCCTTCCCAATAGGAGATGGCCAGACCATATCACAGCCTTACACTGTAGCTTATCAAAGTGAGCTGCTGCATATTACCAAAGGAGACAGGGTGCTTGAAATCGGTACAGGTTCAGGTTACCAGACCTGTATATTGATGGAACTGGGTGCTGAGGTTTATACAATTGAAAGGCAGGAGAGTATTTACAGGCACACTTTAAAGGTACTTCCCGGCATGGGATATCGTGCAAATTTCTTTTTTGGCGACGGCTCTATGGGCATTGCAGCACATGCCCCATATCATAAGATCATCGTTACTGCCGGTGCACCATTTGTCCCGGAAATTCTGCTGAAACAGTTGAAGATTGGCGGTATGCTGGTGATCCCGGTAGGTGATGAACATTCACAGACCATGGTTACTGTCATCCGCATCAATGAAACTGAATATGAGAAATTTGAGCTGGATACTTTCAGGTTTGTTCCGCTGGTGGGTGATCAGGCCTGGTAAGAACCGCCTGATCAGTGCGCCGAAGTTTAGACCTTCATTGCGCGGTCCATTTCTCTTTTGGATTCGCGGTCTTTGATACTGTCTCTTTTGTCAAACTCTTTCTTTCCCTGTGCCAGTGCAATCTCAATCTTGGCAAAACCCCTTTCATTGGTGAAGATCCGGAGAGGAACAATAGTGTATCCTTTTTCTTCACTTCTGAACTTCAGCTTTTTCAGCTCTTTTTTTTGCAATAGCAGTATCCTGTCCCGTTTGATATCATGGTGGTGAAAAGAACTGTGGCTATATTCAGAAATATGAAGATTTCTTACATATAATACATTACCGATAAACATACAGAATGCATCAGTCATATTGGCTTTACCTTGTCTGATGGCTTTTATTTCTGTACCCAGCAAGGCTAGCCCTGCATCATATTTCTCAATAATGTTATAGTCGAAGTATGCTCTTTTATTTTTTATTTGAATATCGTTCTTCATAGAATTAACAAATATCAGAAAGAAATGCCGATTTACGACAGATTAATCTCAATTATAGTATCGTTCAAAGCCAGAGGCTTACCTGACAACCAGTACAGGGATGGTTACTTTGTGCCTGACAGACTCAACAGTAGTGCCAAATATCAGGTCTTTTAAACCTTTATGTCCGTGTGCCCCCATCACCAGCAGCTGCAGCCTGGTACTTTTGCTGATTTCCGCAATCGCAGATGCGGTATTGCCAAAGCCAACATGCGGAACAGCATGAAAACCAAGGTCGGCAAGATTCTGACAGTATTTATCCAGATTCTCTGCATCGCTCAGCGTTTCATGGTCCATCGTTGCCTTTCCGTGATACCTTGCGGCGGCGGTTTCTACAATATGAATCAGATGATAATCTGCATTTTTCCCTCCCTGGATTAGCGCATGCCTGATTGTATTGCGGTCATTCTTAGAAAAATCCACAGTAATTCCAATGGTTTGGTAACTGATTTTCTCGATACTCTCTATATCCAGGGCACTGCCGTGAGGAACATTGTTCCTGACCTTGCTCCGGGCAATAAGCGGATATACAAAAACATAGACGAGCATCAGCCCGATCAGGATAGCTACAGGTATGACGAGCATATTGATATACCAGCCATTGGATGCTGTGGCCCAGCCTGTGATCTCTTCAATGACCAGTTTGATGTTCAGCAGTACGATTGCCCCCGCACTCAACCAGGCCAGGATTTTCACCCACAATTTAATCGCGAAGCCTTTCATCTCCGTTTTGTCGGAGGTAAAATGGATCAGGGGGATAACGGCAAAGCCAAGTTGTAAACTCAATACAACCTGACTTAGGATCAGCAATCCGCTCAATGCATCATCTCCGAAATAGAGGATCGTAAAAAATGCAGGTATGATCGCCAGCAGACGTGTAATCAGCCTGCGTAACCAAGGCTGTATCCTCAGGTTGATATGCCCCTCCATAATGATCTGTCCGGCAAGGGTTCCTGTAACGGTAGAGCTCTGTCCTGCAGCAATCAGCGCCAGTGCAAACAGTGTAGGAGCAACGTTGCCGAAGATATTTCCCAGCAATTTGTAGGCGTCCTGTATCTCTGCTACTTCATGCAGCCCGTTTTTGTAAAAAGCTGCAGCGGCGAGGATCAGGATCGCTGCATTAACAAAAAATGCAAGGTTGAGTGCTACGGCCGTATCAATAAAATTGAATTTTATCGCTTCTTTGATGCCTTTCTCATCTCTTTCAAACTTTCTGGTCTGCACCAGTGAAGAATGCAGATAAAGATTGTGGGGCATCACCGTAGCACCAATAATACCTATGGCAATGTACAATGCCTGCCCCGATAATACGGATGGCTTTAGCCCCCCGATGATCTCCTTCACAGAGGGCTCCACGATGAACATTTCTACCAGAAATGAAAGGCCAACAATGAAAACCATGGAGACAATGAATATTTCCATTTTACGCATTCCTTTGTTCATCAGGAATAATAACAGTACAGTATCGAAGATCGTAATACTGATTCCCCAGATCAATGGTAAGCCGAATAACAAATTTAAACCGATGGCCATTCCGATGATCTCTGCGAGGTCACAGGCCACGATGGCTGTTTGCGCCAATGCGAATAGGGGGATATTGGCCCATTTGGGATAGGCATTCCTGGAAGCCTGTGCCAGATCAAGCCCACGGACAATGCCCAGACGGGCACTTAGCGACTGTAGGAGCAGGGCAATGAGGTTAGACATCAGCAGTACCCATATCAGCTGATAACCAAATTTACTACCCCCTGCAAGATCTGTTGCCCAGTTTCCGGGGTCCATATAACCTACACTGACAAGGTAAGCGGGGCCTATGAAGGATAAAATTCTTCGCCAGCCGGTGTGTTTACTGGTATTTATACTCTGATGGACTTCGCTTAACGATTCTGCATTCTTCATCTTTCTACTGAGCTATTTATAATTTACGAGGATGCGCTGAGTCACCTCTCTGCTTACATTAATTTTTTTACCATCTACCAGTAGTTCTACTGAACCATCATAGTCGGCTATTTCTTCAATTTCAACGAGGATACCTATGGTAAGCCCCAATCTTTCGAGATGTTTTAAAAAAGACGAGGTATATTCATTGACGCCAATGATCACCCCTTTGTCTCCCCTGGACATTTCATGGAGGTGAATATTCTGATCCGGCTCAAAAACCCCATTTTGATCAGGAATAGGATCGCCATGAGGGTCTCTCTTTGGAAAGCCCAGGAATTCATCCAGGCGCTCTACCAGTAATCCCGAATTGATATGTTCAAGTTCTTCGGCGATATCATGCACTTCGTCCCATTTGAACTTGAGTTTTTCAACCAGGAAGACCTCCCAGAGGCGGTGTTTCCTGATCACATTCACTGCAGTGGTTTTGCCTTTGTCCGTGAGGGTCACCCCCTGGTATTTGATGTAATCTATCAGTTGCTTTTCAGAAAGTTTCTTGAGCATATCCGTAACTGATGCCGCACGTGTTTTCATTCCGTCGGCAATGGCATTGGTTTGTACAGGGCTGTCGTTAAGCTGCGATAAATGATAGATGGTCTTCAGATAGTTTTCTTCGGTGAAGGAATGCATTATGGTAGCCTAATTGTATATTTAGATAAATCTAAAAATTTTTTTATAAAATAATGCATAATTTAAATGATATTTTTTAGAATTAAATTTGGTAAATAAGCTGTCGTTATTCTACCTTTGAGTTCAAGATCCAAGATAATGGCAACAGAATTAGATAAAATAGATTTTAAAATACTTAGACTTTTACAGGAAAATGGAAGAATAACCAATCTACTTTTATCACAGGAAATTGGATTATCACCGGCTCCCACTTTAGAAAGGGTGAGAAAACTGGAAATGTCTGGTTTTATCAAGAGCTATCATGCCCTGGTTGATGAAGAGAAGCTTGGATTAGGAATTAAAACCTTCATCCAGGTTCAGCTGGATTTTCATAAAAACAATACCATCCAGATTTTTCTTGATGAGGTTAACCAGATTAAAGAAATCACAGAATGCCATCATGTAACCGGCCAGGCAGATTTTCTGCTGAAGGTTTATGTGAGCGATATCAAAGCATATGAGCGGTTAATTATGGATAAGATCAGCAAGATCAGCGTGGTGAAGACTTTTCAGACCATGATGATCATGTCTACCACTAAGAAAGAACCTATTGTACCGCTGGAATACTAATTCCCGGCAAAAATATAAAGCCTCTTAGCTATATAGTTAAGAGGCTTTATGATATCCTGATATCAGCTGATTTGCCAGTTAATCGGTTTTTTGCCATTAGCGATCAAGGCTGCATTGGTTCTTGAAAAGGGTTTACTTCCGAAAAAACCGGTATATGCTGAAAAAGGAGAGGGGTGAGCTGATTTAATGACGGTGTGTTTTTGTTCATCTATCAGCAGAGACTTATTCTGGGCAAACTTGCCCCATAATAAAAATACCAATCCTGTTTTTTGCTGCGACAGCTGGCTGATGGCCTGATCTGTAAAAGCTTCCCAGCCTTTTCCCTGATGAGAGCCTGCCTGATGGGCACGGACAGTTAAAGAGGCATTAAGTAATAATACACCTTCTTCTGCCCATTGAGTCAGTTGTCCGTGATCCGGCGTGGTAAAGCCGTCGATATCTGTTTCCAGTTCTTTATAAATGTTTTTCAATGAAGGCGGGGCGGCCACTCCTTTTTTTACTGAAAATGACAGCCCGTGCGCCTGTCCTTCACCATGGTAAGGATCCTGCCCCAGGATTACTACCTCTACTTTATCAAATGGAGTATAATTAAATGCATTAAAGATATCGGCATTTTTTGGAAAGATAGTATAGCCTGCTTCTTTCTCCTGTAATAAAAAGGCCTTCAGGTCCTTCATATATTGTTTTTCAAATTCAGGTTCCAGGACTTTTAACCAGCCCGGTTCTAGTGCTGCTGACATTCTGCTATTTTTTTGTTAATATTTGTAATATATCTCTCTCGAGCGTATTTTTTGGAGTTTCAATAATACGGCCAATTTCTTTATCATTTTTCATAAAGATGAAAGTAGGGACGCTGACAATATTCAGTTGATCTGTCAGACCATCTTTTGCCTTCTTCGTTTCATCAACACAAATCATAGAAAGACTGTTCTCATCGATCCCTGTATGATCCGCAATCTTAAAAAAATGAGATAAATGTAACCTGGAATCACTGCACCAGGTGCCCAGCACAATAATGATTTTGGTATCGCAGAGCAGGGGTTTCAAAGTCTCCAGGATCTCCGGAGCTGGATGATATGCCGGGTATGCTGCATCGTACTTCTCTTTCATTTCCGCTACAGACAAAATCCCCTCCCGGGTACAGTCACATTGTATCATTAGAATATTTAGTTTTTATTCTGGTCCCATCCACTGGAACCTGCTCCTTAATGGATAACAAATATAGGAAGGAATGTTTTACAATGATATAACCATTTCGTTTAGGATGAAACATAAAATTATTTTACCTCTCGTTTTTGGGATATAAACACGATATTTGCAGAAAAAATAATTAAAAATAGATATGCCAAACATAGTAAGACTTATCGCAGGTTTTGTGGTATTGGGTGCTGCGATAGCACTGATGATTTTCGGTTTCTGGGGCTGGGGCATTTTAGCCGTATTGATTAGTTTGCTGATCATTGTTACCTTTTTCTATAATGAAAATATGCTTCTTGCACAGTGGTTCCTGCGTAAGGACGATATGGGTAAAGCTGAGCAGTATTTGAGAAGAATTACAGATTATGAATCACAGCTGATCAGGATTCAGCATGGTTACTATCAGTTGCTGATGGGCCTGATCGAATCAAGAAAAGCACCGATGCAATCTGAGAAGTTTTTCAAGAAAGCGCTTTCCCTTGGAATGCAGATGGACCATAACATTGCCCTCGCAAAATTAAGCCTGGCAGGTATTGCAATGGGTAAAAGAAATAAGAGAGAAGCACAGATGTATCTTACAGAAGCAAAGAAAGCAGATAAGAATAAATTACTTGCCGATCAGATCAAACAGATGAAAGATCAATTGGGAATGCTGGATAAACAACAACAGGTAAGATACAGCAGATAGTTTTAAAAAGAAGATAGATTAAAAATAAAAATAGCCACAGACGTGGCTATTTTTATTTCTCATTTAAACTGTCAAAATTTTCGTTCTCATTCATTCCGCCTCTGCTGATGATATCATCATCCATATCATCTTTGCTTCTGCTAAAGAATAATTGCTCGGATTGAATTCTCTTGATCAGCTGACGGATCAGCGACAAGTCAAAAGCATCTTTGCTTAATTTTATGCAGTATTCGTTTTCGGTAATTTCCAGACTAGAGTTATTCATAGCTTTACAAAATATTTGTGTCTGGTAAAAATAGAAAAGGCCTGCCGTAATTCATACGGCAGGCCTTTAAGTCTTTGTTATCTTTATGTTAAGAAAACCAGGTAGTTACATCTTCCTTCGAAGGCATAGTCAAATCCAGTTTCAGTTTTTTGCGCATTCCGCCCAGGTCATTAAATACTTTGTTGGCATTTGCCCCGGCCAGGTCTTCAATGGTATTGAAGCCCATTTTCCTGATCACCTGTACCCATTCGGCCGGTATACCTGCATTTACAAAATCTTCATCAGTAGTTACCCTGGCTTTTTTCTCAGGTCTCATCTGAGGGAAAAAGAGCACTTCCTGTATAGTAGACTGGTTAGTCATCAGCATCACCAGACGGTCAATACCGATACCCAACCCAGAAGTTGGCGGCATACCATATTCCAGTGCACGAACAAAGTCGTCATCCATGGCCATTGCCTCATCATCACCCCTGTCTGCTAATTTAAGCTGGTCTTCAAAACGTTCCTTCTGGTCAATAGGGTCATTCAGCTCTGAATAGGCATTGCCAATCTCCTTGCCCATCACAAATAATTCGAAACGCTCAACCAGGCCCTCTTTAGTCCTGTGTTTTTTAGCCAGCGGAGTCATTTCAATAGGGTAGTCGGTAATATATGTAGGCTGGATCAGGTTTGCTTCTACTTTTTCGCTGAAAAGCTCATCAATCAGTTTACCGCGTCCCATGGATGAATCCACTTCGATGTTCAGGTTTTTACATGTCGCTACCAGTTCTTCTTCGGTCATAGCAGAAACGTCAATACCGGTGTATTTTTGTATGGATTCGTACATGGTCAATTTCTCATACGGACCTGCAAAGTTGATCTCCTGTGCGCCAACTTTCACTACCGGAGATCCATGTATCGTCACGGCAACCTTTTCCAGGCATTCCTCCACCATGGCCATCATCCAGATGTAATCCTTATAAGCCACGTAGATTTCCATTGCGGTATACTCCGGGTTGTGCGTGCGGTCCATTCCCTCGTTTCTGAACATCTTGCCAAACTCATATACACCATCAAATCCTGCAACGATCAGTCTTTTCAGGTAAAGCTCATTAGCAATCCTGAGGTATAAAGGCATATCAAGTGTATTGTGATGTGTTTCAAACGGACGTGCCGCTGCACCACCATGGATTGCCTGGAGAATAGGTGTTTCTACCTCCATCCAGCCCTGCTGATCAAAGTAATTCCGCATGGTGCTGATTACCTTTGAGCGGTTAATAAAAATCTGTTTAAAGTCAGGGTTTACAGTCAGGTCGACATAACGTTGCCTGTATCTCAGTTCTGGATCTGTAAAACCATCATAAATATTGCCTTCCTCATCACGTTTGACAACAGGAAGCGGTTTTAATGATTTTGATAATAAGGTGAATTCAGTAACATGAACTGAAATCTCACCAGTCTGTGTAGTGAAAACATATCCTTTGATACCGATGAAATCCCCAAGATCAAGTAATTTCTTAAAAACGGTATTGTATAGTGTTTTATCCTCATCCGGGCAGAGATCATCTCTTTTCAAATAAACCTGGATACGTCCTGTTGAATCCTGCAGTTCAGCAAAGGCAGCACTGCCCATGATACGCCTGGTCATGATCCTGCCGGCGAAACTTACATTTTGATAAGCTTCCTTATTTGCTTCATTGAAATTCGCTGAAATGTCTGCAGCAGTTGTATTGATCTCATAACCTTCGGCAGGATATGGATCTATACCCAGTTCACGTAACTGTACAAGCGCATTTCTGCGCAAAATTTCTTGTTCTGATAGTCCTGTACTCATATGTTCAGCAAAAATAGTAAAATAGAAGATTGTTTTTAGAAAATTCTAATCCGCTTCTACTGATGCCGTGTACATCTCTGTGATGCTTTCGGCATATTTCTTTTCTACCACCTTACGCTTGATTTTCATGGTAGGGGTAATCTCGCCTTCGTCCATGCTAAACGGATTTCTTTTGACCATGAAATTCTTGATACGCTCAAACTTGGCCAGCTCCTTCGACAGGAGCTTAATATCCTGGTTTATCCAGTCGATAATCTCAGGATCAGTGATGAATAGATCGGGCTTATCAAAAAATGAATCCGGCAAACCAAATTTTTCCTGCATGCCTTCTCTGTTGGGGATGATAATGGCAGTAAGATATTCGCGTTTGTCGCCAATAAGAAATATCTGTTCGATTTTGATGCTTTTCAGGTAGATATTTTCTACCGGGGTAGGATAAACATTCTTGCCATATGCATTGACGATCATATTTTTAAGACGGTCAGTAATTTGAAGATAACCCTTATAGAACCTGCCGATATCTCCGGTATGGAACCAGTTGTCTTTATCAATTGCTTCTGCGGTTTCTGCAGGTTTGTTGAAATAGCCCTGCATCACACAATGTCCGCGGACAATAATTTCTCCTTCAGCACATTCAAAATGATCATCAAATGTATCGTGGGTCTGTATATTGATGATTTCTTTGGTCTCAATGTTCTGAATGGCGACCTCGATGCCTGGAATAACACGTCCAACAGTCCCGTAAACCTGTCTGTCAGCCTCACTAAAGGTCATCACCGGCGAAGTTTCGGTTAAACCAAAGCCTTCGCACACTTTGATGCCAAGATTACCAAAGAACTCTCCTACATTTTTTGGGAGCGCAGCCCCGCCGGAGATGAGGAATTTTAATCTTCCGCCTGTTTTTTCTTTGATCTTGCTGAAAACCAATTTTTCTGCGATCATTTTTTCTGTAGACAGCAGTAATCCGGGGCTTTTTCCGGCTTCCAGCTTTTGACGGTAATTTTGTCCGGTCTGCATGGCCCAAAGAAAAATTTTAGCTTTTACACCGCCTTCAGCTGTTCCGCTTTTGAAGGCTTTATCATGGATACGTTCCAGTAAACGTGGCACACAGTTCATTACAGTGGGCCTTACTTCGCCCATATTTTTGGCCAGGAGTTCGAGGCTTTGTGCAAAGGCCATGGTACATCCGGCCATACAGCAAACGTGATAGGTGCCGGTTCGCTCAAAAACATGTGATAAAGGAAGGAAGGATAGAAATACATCATCCTTCTCGATCACCTTCATTTGATCCAGGCACACTTTAACATTTTCAACAAAGTTATTATGCGATAACATGACGCCTTTGGGCGTGCCTGTTGTACCGGAAGTATAAATCAGGGAAGAAATGTCTGAGGGACTGATTGCATCGCGGATCTCTGCGATTTCCTGCAGGAAATGTGCGGTTTTCATTTTACCTGTACTTAATACCTCTTCAAAACTGATGATCTCTGCTTTGAGGCCGTTAGGCAGGGGTACTTTTGCATAATCCTGAAAGGCGGGGATGATATAGAGTAGTTGCCTGCAGTTTTCAGCAATTTTTAATATCTTTTTATACAGAAAAGTATTGCCTACAAGGATTGCCCTCATTCCGGAATCATTGATGATATATTCAACTTCGTGTTCCGAAAGTGTAGGGTATATAGATACATTCACTGCAGCAATCTGTTGTATCCCCTGATCATAAAAAATATAATCGGCTCCATTTTCTATCATGAGCCCCATCCTGTCTCCCTTTGCAATACCTTTGTTTAAAAAGAAGGCGGAAATTGCATCTGCATTTTCCAATGTGGTTTTAAATGAGATGTTTTCCCATTTGTCTGCTTTCTTATGGATCAGGAAAGTAGATTCCGGAGAATGAATATTTTTCACTACGTTCCGCAATAAACTGGGAACAGTAGAGATATTATCTGATGATGGCATATCATTTATATTTGCGAATACAATAATAAAGTTTTTATCATAGTAACACAATTTTAGTGTGCTGCTGCCATGACAATACCCCTAAATAGGGTAGGTATGATGCAAAAAAGGGCGCCCCTGGCGCCCTCCTGATCAATATAGTTCTATTTAGACAGCGAAACTTTCACCACATCCGCATGAGCGGGTAGCATTTGGGTTATTAAAGGCAAAGCCTTTTCCGTTTAATCCATCCGTAAAATCGAGCTCAGTACCTGCGAGATATAAAAAAGATTTCATATCCAGTGCGATACGCACTCCTTTATCTTCAAAAAACTGATCGTCCTTTTTTTCTTCGTTATCGAAATCCAGATTGTAGCTTAATCCTGAACATCCTCCGCCTTTTACCGAAACGCGTAAAAAGTAGTCTGTATCCATTTGAGATTCCTGCATCAAGTGATCAATTTTGCTTTTGGCTTTTTCTGTGATAGTGATCATATGCTTGTATATTAATAGTTTAAGGCAGCTAAAATGATGCCATGTATTTGAATTGCTAACTTAGTTGATATTTTGTACGGTTCCTTGATTAAAACTTTCCCAAAGCGGAGACAAATCCCTGAGCCTGGTAACAGCTTTCCTGATCTCATTAATAGCGAAATCTATTTCCTCCTTTGTGCTGAAACGGCCCAGGCCAAATCGAATGGAAGAATGGGCAAGGTCATCAGACAGGCCCATGCTCTTGAGTACGTATGAAGGTTCCAGCGAAGCTGAGGTACAGGCAGAACCGGATGACACAGCAAGGTCTTTCATCGCCATCATCAATGCCTCACCTTCTACATGTCTGAAGGAAAGATTACTGACATGGGGGAGGCGGTGTTCAATATTTCCATTGATATAGCTTTCCTCTATCTGAGTAAGTGAATTTTCCATTTGATCACGCAGGGAAGACAGGCGTTTTGCCTCTGCATCCATTTCCAGACGGCACAATTCACAGGCTTTTCCCAACCCTACAATACCGGGAACATTCAAAGTGCCGGAACGCATTCCACGCTCATGGCCACCACCATCCAGCTGTGCAGTGATTTTTACCCTTGGGTTTTTACGGCGGACATACAGTGCGCCTACGCCTTTAGGGCCATACATTTTGTGCGCGCTGAAGGCCAGCAGGTCTATTCCGTCAGTTTGTACATCAACAGGGATTTTGCCGACTGCCTGAGTGGCGTCCGTCATAAATAATGCACCATACTGATGCGCTATCGCCGAAATCTCTTTGACAGGTTGTATAACCCCTGTTTCATTATTGCCATACATGATGGTAACCAGGATTGTCCGTTCGGTCATTGCTGCTTCCAGTTCAGCAAGATCTATCAGGCCATCTTTGTTTACCGCCAGATAGGTGATTTCAGCTCCAAGCTTCTCCAGATGTTTGCAGGTATCCAGAACTGCTTTATGTTCTGTGGCCAGGGTAATGATATGGTTACCTTTTTCATGATACATCTCATAAACCCCTTTGATGGCGAGATTGTCTGCCTCGGTGGCACCCGAGGTAAATATGATCTCTTTATCTGTACAGCCTATGAGTTTAGCTGCCTGCTCCCTGGCATAATCAACGGCCTCTTCTGCTACCCATCCAAAAGCATGACTGCGGCTGGCTGCATTGCCAAACTTAGTGGTAAAATAGGGTAACATGGCCTCCAGGACCCTTGGATCAAGAGGGGTCGTCGCATTATTATCGAGATATATCGGGAGTTCCATTTCAGCAGATTTATTCGTTCGAATAAACAAATGTACCAAAAAATCCAGCGGGGAATTATGAACCCAACTGCAAAACATGCATTTTTACATTTTTCTAACTTACGGCAACGGATGAATAAAATTGAACATATCGGCATTGCGGTAAAAGACCTGGACCTGTCCTGCGACCTTTATGAAAAACTGCTGGGCAGCCCTGCATACAAACTGGAACTGGTGGCTTCGGAAGGAGTTTCCACGGCATTTTTTAAAACGGGGGAAAATAAAATCGAACTTCTGGCCGCTACTGCAGAAGACAGCCCGATAGCGGCTTTTATTGAGAAAAAAGGGGAGGGTATCCATCATATTGCATTTGATGTAACAGATATTTATGCGGAAATGGAAAGGTTAAAGAACAATGGGTTTGTTTTGTTGAATAATGAACCAAAGATGGGTGCCGATCACAAGCTGATCTGCTTTTTGCACCCTAAAGGAACGAATGGTGTGCTGATAGAATTATGTCAGGAAATTGATGATGCAAAGGGAACTAAAGCCATACCTCATGGATGATCTCAGGGCTCTCAGCAGGATGATTAGCAAGGACTTTGAACTGGAAGAAGAATTGTCTGAAGAACTGATCAGGAAGAAAATGATCTATGCTTTTACCTGGTTGCTGGATAATGATATTTCAAAGATGATGAATATATTGTACCGTGCTGATGTGGACGAAGAGCGGCTGAAATCGCTCCTGATCAGCCGTTCTCAGTTGCCTTCAGCAGAAGTAATTGCAGATGAATACATTAGCCGCCAAAAACTGAAAGTAGAAACCTGGAAAAAGTATAGTACATAATTTTTCATTAATTCTTGTATATAAAAAATATAATTAGGATATTTGCAACCTTCAAAATAAGCGACAAATAAGTATAAATTCATATGAAAAAAGATCT
>Ga0163161_10001024_pt1 | contig 21305 bp, 16 predicted proteins | sample S45metaG_FD_129847 | JGI IMG/M metagenome (GOLD analysis project Ga0163161, IMG submission 129847) | Switchgrass rhizosphere microbial communities from Kellogg Biological Station, Michigan, USA - S4-5 metaG | ecosystem: Host-associated > Plants > Roots > Rhizosphere > Soil | place: USA... | reverse complement strand
GGCACCGCTTGCTTTACGATCCCGTAGCGACAACGGACGGTCAGCGCCGCGCCCTCGCCTTAATTCAATCGCGGCGCGAGTAGGCCTAGTGCGGCCTAACCCGTCGTTCGAGCGGAACCACAACGACAGGTCGCGCTACACGGCTTGTTATCGGCCGCTCCGCGCGGCCTGCCGATGGGGTTTGCTCAACTCCAACATTAGTCGCCACGAGCAAAACGACGCGAACGTGGGTGCTGGTCCTCGCTCTTACCGCCGCGCTAATCGCACTGCCGCTAGGCGTCTGGCAACTATTCGCGCTCGTCAGGAGGGGTCGGCTTGTCACAAACGGCCAGATATTTAGCTGGGTGGGTGTCCTCATTGCCGTCTCATATCTGTCGTTCACTCACGATTTCGCGCACTCCCGGGCTTGAGACCTCGGCCTGTTACTCCTAGTCGGCCTCGTATCGGCCGCCATCGGATTTCTGGTGAACTTGAGTCTGCCCTCTGCCCGCGTGCTAACTCTGGACGGGATCGCCTACCCCTTAGCCGCCACCTACGTCCTGCTCTATCTCGTCGTCGTAAGCGCCGCGTGCACTTGGGTATGGCCACCACCGACAGGTCGAAGTGACGCCTAATTCCTCCATCGAGCGGACGGCGACACTTGCATCGGCGGAGAGCCCCGCTCATTGGAAGCGTTACCGCTTAGGGGCGTACGATGGCGGAATTCCTCTCCTTGACGAGGTGATTCGTTGGTCGCGCGCCGCAGTATTTTGCTGGCAGGTGGCATCGGCCTACTTGCCTCGCCTCGGCACAGCCAGGGGCAACCGAAGGCGAAGACCCCGCGCGTTGGTTTCCTTTGGTTCTTCCCCATGGGCGATCCGTCGGTCCAGCCATATCGGTCGGCTTTTCGCCAGCGACTGTCGGCACTCGGTTATGTCGAAGGCAAGAACATTCTGCTCGAGGAGCGCTCCGCAGAGGGACGCCCTGAGCGCTTGGGCGAACTCGCGCGCGAGCTCGCGGCGATCAAGGTTGATGTCATTGTCGCGCCATCGGCCGCCGCCAGCAGAGCCGCGCGCCAGGCTACCAACTCGATTCCCATCGTAATGGTGCACGCAGGTGATCCAGTCGGTGCCGGGCTGATCGTGAGCCTGGCTCGGCCGGGTGGCAATGTCACCGGAACAACGAATTTTTCCTACGCCGGCAAGCATGTCGAATTGATGCACGAGCTCGCCCCGCGTGCCGTCAACCTCGCCATCCTTCTGAATCCGACGAACGCAGGTGCACGGACGTACGTCGTCGACGCGATGGAGGCGGGCCGCCGTTTCAATCTCCGCATCGCCGTCGCAGAGGTGGCGCGGGTGGAGGATTTTCAGCACGCCTTTGCCTTGATCCGCGACATGGGAGCGGATGGGCTTCTGGTCATGGGCGATCCGCTGATCGGTGATCACCGCGGCGAAGTGTTCGCTTTTGCGGCAAGCGCCCGCCTGCCAGCAGCCTACGATCCTCCGAACATGGCCAGGTACGGCGGCTTGGTAGCGTATGGCCCGCTTCAGGTCGAACACTATGTCATGGCCGCCGGGTACGTGGACAGGATTCTCAAGGGAGCAAGACCGAGTGACCTGCCGGTCGAGCAGCCAACGAGATTCGAACTCGTCGTCAATTTGAAGACCGCGCGAGCGCTCGGCCTGACCATCCCCCAGTCGCTCATCGCGCGGGCGGACGACGTAGTTCAATGATTCAACATTGCGGAATGCTCTCAGGCCGTCGGACGGCCTTGCCTGGGCCGCGCTGAATTGGCTTGCTGCTATGGACAGAAAAATCGTCGGCTTCCACCAAGACGAAGAACAACACTGGGTTGGCCAACTCGAGTGTCGCCAATGCTGAGGGCGAGCTGGACGAGCTTTTCACCATTCTTCCTTCTGAGCGCGTCTTCGACGACACCATGCGCCAGTGGCCGATGGGTAAGAAGGTCAGCCGCGCGCGCGTCTTGATCCGCAGATTGAGCGATCCGGGCCTAGCGGATCTTCAAACCCTCCTCAAGGAAGCCCAATCTCTTCGCGAAGCGGAACGCGCTTGTGCACGGGCGGCTCTCTGGCGGTGGGCGCCTCGTTTCGAACCGCTCGAAAAAGGCTGAGCGTCAGGTCACTCCGGAAGAAGTCAGGGGCCTGGCCGAGCAGCTCTTCAACTGGAAAGAGCGCCTTTGCCCGGCTCCCTGTAGAAGCGTCATCCCACTTTTGGAGTCGGAGCGTAGCCAGAATGACGTCTAATCCCTCCATAGAGCGGACGTCCTACGGCAGGCTTCGCCTGCCTACGGCTGCCGCTCATGTCGAACGTTAGGGACGTCGGCTTTGGGTGGCGGGACTAGCTTTGCGCCTACATCGACCGAAGGTGACCTGGCGGCAACATTGCGCTCATTCATGAGCCGAGGAGCGCTTGCGCCGATAGGCCGCTTTCAGTTACTGCGGACATTCCGCGCTCGTCGGCTCGGTCGGGCCATACGAACGTCCGCTGATCAAGGGTGTCAACTGGCACTCTCGACAGCGAGTTCAAGCAGTCGTTAAGGCGTAGACTTTCCTGCGTGCCAACCCCGAGTGGCGCCAAGTCCGAACGCAAACAATTGCTGTCGGTTGGCTGCGGTGCGTTCGACGTCCCGATCTCGAAGTCGGTGCGATCCAGTGAAGACAGTTACGAGCACATGGGCCCGCACGCGCTGGAGCGCGAGTCCTGCGTTGGCAGGAGTTGGTCTCATGCGCAGGCGAACTGTTGTCCTCTTCGGCCTCCTCACGTGGCCCATGGGGGCCATCGCGCAACCGGCAGGCAGGATCGCGCGCATTGGCTTCATCGGCGGCACTGCGCGCGACTCGCTGAGCACCTGGGTCGACCCGCTGCGCCAGGGTTTGCGCGAGCTTGGCTATGTCGAGGGGCAGAACTTCACCATTGAGTTCCGCTGGCAGGAGGGCAAGCAGGAACGTTTGCCTGGACTCCTGGCCGAGTTGATCTCGCTTGCTCCCGACGTGCTCGTGACCATCGGCCCGCGTGCGGCGGTGGTCGCCAAGGACGCGACCACCACGATCCCGGTCGTTGCCCTGGGCGTCGATGATCCCGTCGCGGCGGGGCTCGCGGTAAGTCATGCACGCCCGGGCCGCAACATTACCGGGCTGTCCGGCGCTTTCCAGGGCATTCTCGAAAAGCGCCTGCAGTTGATGAAAGACATCGTGCCGGCGGCGCGCCGCTTTGCGGTCCTGTTGAATCCGTTTTCCTATGGGCGCGCCGGGATCGAAAAGGATCTTCAGAAGGCGAACTTGGAGGGCGTGCTCGGCGTCCATGTCATGGTGCTCGAAGCTCGCGGGCCGGACGACTTCGACGCCGCCTTCGCGACGATGGCGCGCGAGCGGGTGGATGCCGTTGCTGTGCTCGCCGACTCCACGTACTGGACGCACCGCGCGCGGCTCGGCGAGTTGTGCACCAAGCATCGGCTGCCGTCGGTCTGGGGCGGTGCCGGTTACCTTGATGCCGGTGGCCTCGTCTCCTACCAGGGCGACTTCGCCGCAACGGCACGGCGCTCTGCGAGTTTCATCGACAAGATCCTCAAGGGCACGAAGCCGGGTGACATCCCGTTCGAGCAGGCGACCAAGCTCGAGCTCGTGGTCAACCTGAAGGCAGCCAAGGCCCTCGGCCTCACAATCCCACAGAGCGTGCTGGTCGGCGCCGATGAGGTGATCCAATGAATCATGACTCTCGAACATTGCGATCGCTGGCAAAGGACCGCTTCTGACAATTCTGAGTGGCTCTTCCTAGCTGTTAGCTGACCCTGCGCCGACGCCTCAAGAGCCGCATTGCAGCCCGATGAATTCAGTCGAATCTCACGCCAAGGGGCGACTGACTAACGGCTCGAAGGGGCAGGAAAGCCATTTCGAAATAGCCGCCGACCCCCGGAGTTGGGGCCGAGGCACTCCAACTTCAGCGCATGAACTTCCAGTGGTTGGCGACGATGGCCTGCAGGACTGCGGCTACCACTGCAGGCTCAGATTCAAAGCTCGCCGCGCGCGCCACTTAAATTGCGCGTTCGAACTGTCTCTGGTAGGTTAGCAGCGTTGTATACGCGGCTTCTGCAGAGCAACGGTCACCGACGTTGTTCGGCGACTGCGGCCGCGTAGGCAAGTGTCCCGAGCACCATCGAGGCAATGCTGGCTTGAAGTAGCGTCCGACTTGCAGAATCCCGACAAAGAACACTCCAAGTATGCGTGCGCCCACCGAAGCAGCTCCCAGGGCCACCCCCAGCATTCCTGCCAGACGGCCGATGAAGATAAGCAGGTTGCTCATCGAGTACCTCCTTTCGTAAATCTTCTTCGCCACTACCAAGTGAGATCGCGCGCGGCGCTTATGCGCTCGTTGGCCTTGTCGAGTGCCGCCTGGGCCTCCACTACGAAAGCATGAGCAAGGTCCAGATTCGCGGCATCAGTTCGCGGATCTGCCTGGAGCCGGTCTAGGCTGGCTTGAGCATCGAACAAGAAGCGCCGAGCCTGCTCCATCTCCTGAACCAGCTTCTCCATCTCAAAAGCATAGCGACGGGGTGTCGCTCTGTAAGACGCAGCCCTTATCTAGTACCCCCTCAAATAAGGGGGCGCTTGGGGCAACGGAAATACCTGACGCGGTGGCCAGTACATTCGTATCGTCCCGGACCTCGATCTCGTCGTCGCCGTGACGGCCGGGTACTACGAGGACTACAGCGCGCGGGCGGGTCAAGTCCAGCATCCGCTCCAGATTCAGTGCTGCCGCTCGGCCTTCGGCCACATGCAGACGGCCACGAGCGGCTGCCTTAGGATCGCGTAAGAGTGTCGATGACGATCTGCTCCAGCCGTCGCTTCGCCTTGCTGTGCGCGGGGGCAGCATTCGCTTGGTCTGGGCTCGCCTTCGCGCAGCGTGCGAGAAAGGTCTGGCGGATCGCCTACTTGAGCTCGCGCGACGCCCCGAAGTCACTCGAGAACGACTATCACGCCGCCTGGCTGCCGAGGATGCGCGAGCTCGGCTACGTGGAGGGCAGGGATTTCACAGTGACGTGGCATTTCGGCGCCGGCAGCGACGAGCGGCTTGTGGCGCTCGCAAGCGAGATCGTCCAGACCAAGCCCGACGTCATCGTCGCCTTGGGGACGCCTGCGGCACGCGCATCGCAGGCAGCGACGAGGACGATTCCGATCGTCATTGCGGGCGTCGCGGACCCGGTGGCGTTCGGACTTGTCGCGAGCTTCGCCAAGCCTGGCGGCAACATCACTGGCCCCTCCATCATGGCGACCGATGTCGCCATCAAACACCTCGAGCTGCTGCGCGCCTTCGTGCCGGCGATGTCGCGCGTCGCCGTCATCTTCAATCCAAAGAATCCGATCGGCCCCGTCGCGTTGCAACAGGTGCACGCGGCCGCCGAACCGGTCGGTGTGACGGTGCTGCCGTTCGCTGCCGATGACCCGTCGCAGATCGACGCGGCGTTTGTCGCGATTTCGCGCGTTCGGGCCGATGCCCTGATCGTTGCCCCCGATCCGTTCTTTACCGGCCACGCGCGACGCTTCACCGACGCTGCGACGGCGAATCGTCTGCCCGCGATCTATTCCTTCACGCCGTTCGTCGAGGCCGGTGGCCTGATGTGCTACGGACAGAACGTCTACGAGAACAACCGCCGGGCGGCAGACTACGTCGATCGCATCTTCAGGGGGGCCAAGCCGAGCGAGCTGCCGATCGAACGGCCGACGCGGTTGGAGCTGATCGTTAACCGTCGCGCGGCCCAGGCGATCGGACTGGTGCTGCCGAACTCGATCCTCCTGCGCGCGGACCGAGTCATCGATTGACCAGCCGACATTTGGTTCGGTCGGCCGGAGATAGTTCGGTCTAAGCTGCCGTCCGCTTGCGGGCAGCAACCGCTACGGCAAGCGAGGTCCGCTTCGGGTCGGAAGCGCAAGTTGGCGCCCTCACCAAGCAGACGTCGAACTAACCGAGCGAGCCAACGAGCACCGAACGTCAGCAGTAAACCTCAGAGCGGACCGTCGGCTATGCGGTACTCGGCGTGGTCGAAGGGCTAGACCGCCAGCTGCGCCAGCCCGGTCGAGGATCTCAGTTGGCCTTCGTCAGCTGCGAGGGGCTGACGAGTTTCCACTTCTCGCCGATGCGGCAGAGGTTGAAATCGCTGGTGGCCTTGCGGGTGCGCGCCTGGTTGGAGACGCGGATCTTGCGACACGGGGCCTTCTTCCACTCGAAAGTGCTGAGGACCTTTAGCTCGCCGTGGCTCTCGGTCTTGGGATTCTTCCAGCGCACGACCTCGTCGACAGCGGCTTCGTCCAAAGCCTTCTTGGTCGCTTCGCGGAAGAGGCGCCTGTCTTCGGCGTCGAAGAGCTCCGACGGCGTGCCTTTGATCGTCCCGTACAACTGCGACTGCGCCGAAGCGGGAAGCGCCGCCGCCGCGAGACAAACGACCAGCATCGAACGACGGATGGTCGTGATGCGAACTCGGTCAAGGGTAGGCGTCATTCGCAGATTATCCCTTGCCTTCTAACTGCGCTTGGCGTGCCGCCGCAGGATACGCCGCCTGCCGCCTCCCGGCTGATTAGGTGGGCGCGATCCTCTCCGAAGCTGCAGTCGATTGACGGGGCGAGCGCAGCGCGCAGCTCGAGGGCCTCGGTCAGAAGAACGCCGAACCCACCCACGTGGCCCAGACATTCGGCGCGCTCGGGAACATGCTGTAGAACCAGATCAACCTGGAGTTGGCGGGATCGGCGGCAATGCCGTTGTAGTCGCCCCAACGATTGCGCCCCCCTGAATCGAGGCCCTGATAGTGCGCAGTTCCTGCTCTGAGCATCGTGCTCGCCTGGAGCGTCCCGAGGGGATCGGTGGAACGGCGACCGGTATAGAGGATGGAGGCGAACTCGGTCAGTCCCGATCGGCTCATCACGATGGTCATGTTGCCGTTGTTGTCAGGACACGAGGCGGGGTAGAAGTAGTGAAAGGCGGTGGCACCGAAGATGCCTTGCTGCACGATGGCGGGAGCGGCAGCGCGGACCTGGCACCACTGCACGGCCGCACGATTGGGCCCGGCACCCCAGCTGTGCGCGACCGTGAACGCAGTCCAGATCGAGTCACCCCGGAACACCGCATGGAGCACACGGACATCGCCGGTGTTGAGGAGCGGGCCGCCGCCCTTCTGATCCGCGTTCGGAGCCAAGCTGTACGGGGAAACCGATACCTGGGTGCGTGTGATCGTCGGCGCCGTCGCCGCATTGGCAATGCGCCAAACCGACAAGTAGTTGCCGCTCGGGAAAGCCGAGTTAACAAGGTACTCCACTTGCGGAGCGCCAAAGGTATGACAGGGCTGCAGCGTGAACACCGATGAGTTGTCGGCGTTCTTCAGCTTGGTGAAGTCGAAGTACGGCGCGGCGCCACCCGAGTACGGACCGGTCTTCGGGACGACGCGCACCTTGACGTACTGGAAGCCGCCTCCGAACGCGAACATGTTCGCCGTGAGGTAGAGGGCGTTGCTGTCCACGCCGAGCGCGGGGAAGTCTGCCCAGTTCGACGTCCTTGCGCTGCCGTCGAGCGTCGCGTCGAACTTGTAGTTGCGCCACGCCCCCCTCGGGTCGGGCGACACCGAAATCGAGAGCAGGAAGAGCGACTGCGTGGTATTCGGTCGTGTCGCCACCGCAAGCAGCACCCATCGCGCCGCATGTTGGTCATACAAGGTCTTCGGATCGAAGATCGTCATCCCCGTCACGATGTTGGCGAACCACTGCGTGAGCGTCCGCTGGAGGAGTGCGGGCCCACCGGACTTGCTATGGACGGCGAGAGACGAGTTCACGGAGATGAGGACGTGCTCGGAACCCGTGGCCATCGTGCAGTCCGGGGGCAGCCATCCCGTCGCGGTGATTCCGGCGAAGTTCGTCGACGCGGTCGGGGCGAGTGTAGGCGCGAGTCCAGGTGCCATGGCAGCCGGGCCGACTCCGCCTGCCGCCACTTCGCCCTTGGTCCTCGCATCCTTGGCAACGGTCGCCGTCTTGCTCGGAAGGTTCGCCTGTGGTGCGGCCGCCTTGAGTGCCTCGAAGGCGGCGTTCGAGATGGGGTAGCGACTTGTGGTCGGGGGTCTTGGCGCGATCACCTCGGCCACTGCTGCGGCTTTGGCAGTGAGCTCATCCGCGGGCTTCCATTCCTTTCCCGCCGGAGCCCTTCCTGGGCTTGCCTTGATCGTTGGGCTCGTGCTTGCCTTCTTGGCGGCGACCTTCTTCGCGGTGCGTGTCTTCTTCGCAGTAGCCATGGTGCTTCCTTCTCGATTGCGTCGGTGTTCACCCTGGTTCGAGGAACGGCTTCTCTAGAAGCATCTTCGGAGCGCGGCGTCGTCCGGAGGCTATTTCTTGGTCGAGGGATCCTCTTGCGACGGGATGCTCCTGGGGAGTGGCGTCGATTTCGCCCGCTCCTTTAGCCGTTCCATTTCGCGCTCAGGCAACGGCGTCCCGTGCATCGGAGCACTCTGCGGCCTGTCAGGAGCCGACTCCTTCGCCTTGCCGCCCGGGCCGCGGGCCGGGTGAGCCAACCGTCCCCGATCCGCCTTCCCGCGCGCAGGCAGCGCCTCGGGGCTCGAGCCACGCCTTTTGTCGGTCACTTTCGTTCCTCTTCGTTCGGCCGGAGCCGAGCTCCATGCAGCGATAGCGCGTCGCGCGGGTAGATCAGTCCTTGTCGCGATCCTTTCGGCGTCGCCGCCTAAAGGCTAGGTAAGCGATGCCGGCAATGGGAATGGCGAAGAGCAGGAACTCCAAGCTTCCGGAACCCCCGTCCGGGGCTATTCCGAATATGCGCTCAATGAAATCCATCGTGACCTCTCCTCTGCGCGTCGCAGCGAAATTTAGTGTGCTCCGCCCTACGGACAGCGTCAATGTCGGGCGCAGCTCTCGGTGTCACGCATTCGCGATTCGAGAGTAGAAGCTCTGCCCGGGTGAACCGCGAGAGGAAGCAGGCCGGTGACGGCGCAGTCGCAGACTCGGGGTCGTCGCGCATAGGTACCGGGGCGCGGAGCTTGCTGCGATGTTTGGCGGCGGTCCCGAACACGCCGCTGTAGCGAACGAGATGGCGACGGCAGTTTCATTCGGGCTCTGCGGTCGGTTGCCGGATAGGATGGAAGGGAACGCCAGGTCATCTTGTGGAGGCCGAGCCGTGGTCGACTATGTCGTCGAATTCGGAAAGGACGGTGGTGGTGCCGAACCCGACGGCCGGCTTGACGCGCCGGCCTTTCACCGCAATCACCAGGCGATCCGCGCCGTGCTGCGGCGATTCATCGCTGGCAAATCCGGCGATGCAGTCGAGGCCGGCAGCGGCACCGGCCAGCACGTGGTCGATTTCGCTCGTCACTTTCCGGCCGTCACGTGGTGGCCAAGCGATCTGAACGAACAGCATCTGAAGAGCATCGAGGCGTGGCGGGCCCATTCGAAGCTTGAGAATATCCGTCCGCCGCTGCGGATCGATCTGTCCGATCCGGCCTGGTGCGCCGAGATGACGGCCGAACTCGGTCCCAGGGCTTTGCTGGCCGTAGTCTGCGCGAACGTCATTCACATTGCGCCCTGGCGCGTCACCGAGGGACTGGTCGCCGGCGCCGGACGCTACCTAGGCCCCGAGGGGCTGCTCTTGCTCTACGGTGCGTTCACGCGTGGCGGCAAGCACACCGCTCCCAGCAATGAAGCCTTCGACCTGAGCCTTCGCCAAGGCAATGCCGAATGGGGCGTACGCGACGTCGAAGCCGTCGAGGAACTGGCAGCTCGCGCCGGCCTTCCGCTGATCGAGGTCGCCGAGATGCCGGCCAACAATCTCACCCTGGTGTTCGGCCGCACGGGGAAAGCCTGAACATGGTCGAGCCCGAACGGCGATGCATGGCCGTCTGAACTTCTGTGTGCGAGGCCTCTTGGATCCCCCGCTAGGAGCGCCGGTGGGGCGACATCGCGCGCCATGCAGGGGTGAACTGGAATGAAGCACCACTAAGCTCGCAAACCGCCGCTGAGGACGACTCTCGAGCCGGCGCTGCATTGCGGGATGCCGGCTGTTAAGGGTATTCAGCGCGAACGTTCCACAGTCGCGACGGCGCCGTTGCATGCCGGTTTGTGGGCTGGGTGGGAGGGCGGTATAACGGTGAACTCTTCACCTCCGCATCGAGGGTTCCGGGGCACCCAGTGTTCACACGACGCGATGCTCTTGTGGGGTTCGCGCTTCCCTGGGTTGCGACGGGTTTTCGTTCGTACGCTGCTGCCCTGAGCAGTGCCAAGCGGGTTGGCTATCTCACGCTGGCCGAGGACGCGGAAGACGCCGAATTCAAGCGAGTCTTTCTCGAGATCCTGGCAAGCAGGGGCTGGTCGGTCGGGAACAATCTCTCGATCGTCCACGTCGACGCAGGGGGAAGAGTCGAGCGGCTCGTACCGCTGGCCGACGAACTGGTTCGCAACCGGGTAGACCTCGTCGTGACCGGTGGTCATGTCACCACCCTCGCGGCAGCGAGAGCAACGACTTCGATTCCTGTCGTCTTCTCCGGTTCCGTGCAGTTCCCCATCGAGCAGGGGCTGATCGAGTCGTACGCGCGGCCCGGTCGCAACGTGGTCGGTGCCGCGATCTCTCACGGCGAGATCACAGGCAAAAGGCTCACCTACCTGAAGCAACTCGTGCCATCCGCGAATCGCCTGGCGTGGCTCCTGCACGACAACTGGACACGCATGGACCGGTTGTCGGGCGGTTCGATTGACGTCGTGGCGCTGCTCTTCGAAGCTGCCCGCACCGCAGGTTTCGAGACCCGCTTCTTCCCGTTCAATACAGAGACGGATCTGGCGAAGGCGTTCAACGATGTCGACGCGTGGAGGCCGGAGGCTTTCACTGCATCCGTGGCGAGCCTCTCGCAGGCTCGCCAACTCGCAGGCTTGGCGTTTCGTCGCAAATTGCCGAATGCATTCTCGCTGCGAGAAGCAGTTGAGGCGGGTGGACTGCTTTCCTACTCTGCGCAGGCGTTCAACGTGCGACTGAACGCTCAGTTCGCGGCTTCGTACGTCGATCGCATTCTTCGTGGTGCCAACCCCGCCACCTTGCCCATCGAGTTTGCTACACGCTACGACCTCGTCGTCAACGCGAGCACTGCTGAGGCGTTTGGATTGTCCATTCCTCAGGCTCTTCTGGTGAGTGCCGAGGTCGTCCGCTGATCGGAGCGAGCGAGACGCGCGACTGCTCTTGGCTTGGCCATTCGGACAGGGTGACAGGCTGCTTCCGGTGACGAATTCAACCGGTGGATGCAGCACACTGACCACCGAGGCTCGGGCGCGATCTGCGCCCCCCAGCTTCTTACCATCGGAGCGCGGCTCAATGATCCCCGCGCCACGGTGTGACTCGCGGAATCCACCGTCTCACGTTCGCGCGGTACCGCTTGTACTCCTCGGGGAACTGCTCGCCGAGCGCCGGCTCCTCGTAGCCGAGCACGAACAAAAAGAACGCCGCCCACACAATCGCTCCGTACTCGAGCACCGCTACGCTGCCGAACAGGAGGCCCTGACCGATGATCAGCGCGGTGACCGCGACGTACATCGGGTTGCGCACATACCGATAGAACCCGGTGACAACGAGGTGCTTGGGCGGCATCACGGGAGCCGGCGTACCGAGACCTTGCAACGCGAAACGGGCGAATGAATCGAGCAAGATCGGTAGCCCAACCGCAATCAGGATGCCGCCGATCACGCGCGCGATCGGGAACAGAGCAGGCTCGAAGTGCCACTGCGTGAAGTACCACGGCACGTACACGGCGAGCGTGCCCGGCGCGATCACCAAGAAGATCGCCGACCCGATGATCGCAGGGGCGCGCCGCATGGCATCAGTCTAGCCAATGCGGACGTCGCTGGCCCGTTCAACCGTCGCCGTGAATCGTGCGGGTTCGTCAAACGCTGGCGGCGGGTGATGTGCTGTGCGAGGTCGATGGCGCTCCTACGAATCGTCTCGGCGGTGGACAGCAGACTCGCAACGGTCCTACGACCCGCGCTACGAGGCAGGCCCTCCGCCCGACGACCGATACGCCCTTCAATCCAGCGACAGCGGCCTTCGTCGGCACCCTTTATATTGGCTGCCGACAGCCGCAGCACGTGTCTGCGCCGGAGATAGACATGGCCAAGTACCCGCTGACCGTCGCAGAGAAGCGAAGCACCGCTTTGGGCGAGCAAGACGCGAACGCGGTCGTCGCGCCTGCCTCGACGCGTGCGAGCAGATCAGGCTTTCTCAGCTTCCGCTATTCGTCGACGATCGTCTCGTCGCGCGGCGGTCGCACGCAGGTGAAGGCGAAGCGCGTCTCGCTCGAGGACGGCAAGCTCAGCACCGAGTCGTTCGAGGGCGAGCTCGACGGCCGCGCGCACGACGACGCAGTGCGGCGCGCGCAGCAGGAGGTGCTCGAAGAGGCGGCTCCGCTTCTTCGCATGCTGCGCTGGATGCTGCCGATGCGCTGACTGGGATTACCGCTGGAGTCCATCGACTCGACGAGCGCTGGGCGTCGATGGCGGTTTCGCCCTGGACGGGAGGTTAGACGTGGCGCTAACGACCGCTATGCGGCGATCCATACAAGCAACGATGTCGCCGATGGGTCCTCGGCGCCGATTCGCTCCCGAACCCGGCGCCCAGAAGAGTCGTCGGACTCGGGGCGCGGGCAAGCTGTTCTCGCGATCAGAACAACGTCGGATAGAGCGCTTGCACACGCCCTTGCCAACCTAGCCAAAACGTAGCCAATCGAGTGACCCGAACGCTCTGCCAGACTCTCAAGGCTCGTCATTTCCCTCGTGCACGCGTCCGTAGCCAGGGGCTAAGATCGGGTGAGTAGCGTCTCTTAATCCGTAGGTCGAGTGCTCGAGTCACTCAGGGCCCACCAGTCAAAACAAGGCTTATCGCGACGTGCTAAGTCCTTGGTTTCGTTTTCGACAGACGGATTTTTCATTGTGCCAATCTTGTGCCATGTGAACTCGATGACATCGCAGCGGCTTTTTTGCCGCTCAAGCTGGGGCCTGCTCTAAGGCCAGCCAAAGAATGGCTAAGTCCTTGTCACCACAGAGTTCGGCAGCTCTCGCGACCACCACATGCGCTATTAGCGGGGCCAAGTCGGGTCTTCTGAAGTGCCTTGCACGGTCCCGCGCGGCGGGTCGACCCGCTGAGTGTTAATCAGTAGGTCTAGGTCGAGTCACCAGCGCCCACAGGAGGAAAAGGGGGCCTCGGCAGTGATGCTAGGACCCGGTCCGCTTTCCGTAAGAGGAATGCAGAAGGCACTGCTACGTGTCGAAAGTTCTGCGGGCGCTCTCGGCCCAGTTGTGGACGCCAAGAAAGCTCCGATGAACGACCGCTTCGGATTGTTCCGATCACTCACTGTAGGCGACGAATGCTGGTCGTCGCCGACACACATGATCGATTGACGTGCCGGCTGCCGGCTGCGCATCCCGGGTGCCGTTGGGGCGCGAAATCGTGATGGCCGCACCCGCGGCCTCCTGACCTCCGATGTTGCCGGTCAGCGCCCCGGTTGCAATTGCAGTCGCTCAGTGACGTTGCGTTCAACAGCCTGTCGGCTATAGAGCAGCGGAAAGTAGCTGCCCGCAGCCCAAACCGGCGCGAGGTCGCGGTAGTGAGGATTGGCCGGATCGCCGGACTGGCCGGGCGTGTTGACCGCGCGGGACGCATCCCACTGACCCACGTCGAGCACCATACGGAACGACGCGCCCGCGGTGAGCTGGTAATTGCTCGGGCTGTAGGTGGTCGCCATCGGCGTCGAGGCGGAACCACCGAGCGGCCATTCGCCAACGACCAGCCGCTGGCGCGTATCTGGATCCACCGCGTCGGCCAGCGGATGCAAGAAGACCGCGCGGTGCAGCTTACCCCACTGCCACGCTGCGGGGTCGCTGCCGAGGTGCTTCGCCGTCGCGGCGTAGCCCTTCGCGAGGCTGGACAGCAGCAGGGCGTCGCGTTGCGCAGCCGTCAGCGGCGCGACCGGCGATTCCAGAAACTGCACGACGCGTTCGATGCTGGTCTCGGCAGCCGCGACCGGCCGCACAGCCGCGGGCAGCGTGTCGACCACCGCCGGCCGAAGCGCCTCCAAGTACCAGACCTCGTACAGGGCCGCGGCAGCGCTGTCCGTGGCCATGCGGCCGTCCCAGCCGCGCAGCAGCGCCAGCGCGCGCGCCGCGTCGGCGTCGGAAGAAGCCAGCGGTGCGACCAACCTGAGCAGGCGCTGCGCGGGGACGGCGGTGACGTCGGTCTGCATGCGCTCGGAATCCTCCAGCGTGAACGGTCGGCCGGCCGCCACCTGCTGCTGGAAGATGGCGTGCAGGCGCTGCGCCCGGGCCGGATCGGCCCACTCGTAGCCGACCCCGCCGTTGGCATACAGCGGATGCTGCGGCGGGATGTTGTTCTCGTTCGCCGTGACGACGTAGCCGCGCGCCGGATTGAACTCCCAGGGCAGCTCGTCCCCGTTCCGGTAGCCGCTCCACTCGTAGCGGCCGTCGCCCGGGACGGGCAGCAGGCCATCCCAGTTCGGGCGCACCGGCGTCAGGCCGCCGGGGATCCATCCGATGTTGCCGGAGCTGTCGGCGTACACCTGGTTCTCGCCGGGCGCGCCCCACCGGTTCATGGCGGCGCGGAACTGGTCCCAGCTCTGCGCGCGCATGTAGTCCATGGAGCCGAAGTAGGGGGCCATGCCGAGGTCGAGCCACGCCGCTCGCAGCGCGAATGCGGCGGACTTGCCGTCGGTGTGCAGCACGGGGCCGTGCCGCGTGTACCAGTTCTCCACGACGCGCGGCTGCGCCTCGCCGCGAACATTGATCCGCTCTTGCACGCGAGTCATCGGCTCCCAGCGATCCTGATAGCGATACTCGCGTGGATTCGCAGGGTTGAGCTGGTACGTGTACAGGTCTTCCTGGTCCATGTAGAAACGCGTCAGGCCGAAGGCGATGCGGCCGTTGTGGCCGATCGAGATGCCGGGCAAGAAGGGCTCCCCCGCGCCGATCACGTCCATGCCCGGTGCCGAGATGTGCGAGATGTAGCGCAAGCTGGGCGCGCCGTGCGCGCGGTGCGGATCGTTGGCGAGGATCGGCCGGCCGGTGGCCGTCAGCCGCGGCGCAATCGTCCAGTTGTTGCTGCCATAGCTCGCGAGAGTGTCGGCATCCGATGCTTGCGCCGTCGGCGGCGAGGCGGCATCGTCGGGCAGCACCGCCAACGCGCCGGCACGTGGCGTGTTCTCTCGCGTCAGACGCGGCGACGCTGTCGCCAGGGCGTAGGCACGCTTCAGCTCCGCGCCGGGGATGTTGCACGGATCGAGTCCCTCCGGGATCTTGGCAACCACCGCTGGCACGGTCTCGCGCCGCAAGGCGTCGGCGCGGACGCCGTCGGATCCCTTGCAATAGGCGGCGGCGCGGTCGATCTCGCCGGTGAAGTTGAGGGTCAGGCCGTGGTGGCGGATTCGCACCGTGTCCTCGGCGGCCCAGCGGGCCGGCTTGTAGGCTAGCAAGCGAAACTCGAGCGGAAGCTTGTCGGGCCTGGCCTCGGTCTCGGAGACGAACGCGTTGACTCCGGCCACGAACGCCTCGGCGACGCGCTTCGAATCGGAACCATAGGCCAGCCACTCGCGGTAGATGTCGCCGCGGAAGAGGACTGAACGCGCGGCCTGGTCGCTCTGCACCCAAGCGGGCCCGAAATCTTGCGCCATTTCGCCCAGGCCGCGCTTGCGCCACAGGTCCATCTGCCACAGGCGGTCGCGCGCCGCGGCGTAACCTTGCGCGACGAAGGCGTCGTACAGGTTGCCGGCATAGATGTGAGGTACGCCCCAGCGGTCGATGAGGATCTCGGCTGGCTGTTGCAGCCCGGGGACAGACACGTCGCGTGCGGCGCCGGTCCCAGGGGTCGTGCTGGCGCAGCCAGCGATGACGACCGAAGTGCACGCGACAAGCAGCGGCCTCTGGCACAGCGATCGCGCGATGGCGCGAAGAGCGAAACAAACTTGCACCGTCGTCTCCTGTTCCTGGCGAGCAAAACTTATAGCAGGTTCGGTTGAGTGCTCGCAGTGGCCCGGCCGTGGTACAGCTTGCCCCAACTGCCGTTGCCGGCCGACACCAGAGATTGCGGACTTGTCGAAGGCCGCGCCTTGCGCCTCGACCGAAACCGGAATCGATCCCAACGCTTGGTCTTCGCTGAAGCCGCGTGCGCGGCAGAGGGGTAGCCAAGCCCTTCACCGGGCCCTGCGCGCCATTGATTGCGAGGGGTGGTCAATGAACCGCTCCGGCCAGAAGCTGCCTTCGGCGAACGTTAGCTTGCGGGCGCTTGGAGGCGCGTCAGCTCATGATCGGTAGTCGATGGCGGCGACGCTCGTCTCCTTGACGGTGCGCGGCGAGACCCATCGCACCAGGTCGAGCGCGGACCCTGCTTTGTCATTCATGCCGCTGCGTCTGGCCCAAGCCAAACGGTTGCTGGCCGACAACCGCGCCGGTCGGTAGAAGTTCCCCGCAGCAAGGCGGAGCGAGTCTCCTGCCTCGGTCAGCGCCTCACGACTCTGTGCTTGGGGTGCGTGAATGACGGGTTCAGTGCTGGATTGAGGTAGGGTCCTGCCACGCTGAGAAGGCGCCTTTATCAGAACGTTTGCAGCCAAGGCCAGGCTGGCACCGTGTTTTCATCCTGTGTCAGATCAGTTCCGCGATGGCACGCCCAAGATCGGCTGTGCTTGCCTTGCCGCCGATGTCTGGCGTTTTCGGCGCACCGCTTGCGGGGTCGAGCACTTTCTCGATCGCGTGCAAGATCGCGTCGTGCGCATCCTTGTGGCCGAGGAACTCCAGCATCATCGCCCCGCACCAGATCTGCCCGATCGGGTTGGCGATCTGCTTGCCGTAGATGTCGGGTGCCGATCCGTGCACCGGCTCGAACAGCGACGGATTCTTGCGATCCGGGTTGAGGTTCGCGCTGGGCGCGATACCGATCGTGCCCGTACACGCGGGCCCGAGGTCGGACAGGATGTCGCCAAAGAGGTTGCTCGCGACCACTACATCAAAGAAGTCCGGCCGTTGCACGAAGTGCGCCGTGAGGATGTCGATGTGGAACTTGTCGACGTTCACGTCCGGGAAGCTCTTCGCCATCGCCTCGACCCGCTCGTCCCAGTACGGCATGGTGATCGCGATGCCGTTGGACTTGGTGGCACTCGTGAGGTGTTTCTTCGGACGCGTCCGGGCGAGCTCGAATGCGAACTTCAGCACGCGGTCGACTCCCACGCGCGACATCACGGTCTCCTGCATGACGATCTCGCGCTCGGAACCGGGGTACATCCGCCCGCCGATGGACGAGTACTCGCCCTCCGTGTTCTCGCGCACGATGTACATGTCGATCTCGCCGGGCTCGCGCTTGCTGCCGTCCTTACGCACCACCGGGCAGACGATGCCGGGCATCAGGCGCGCCGGGCGCAGATTGACGTACTGGTCGAACTCGCGGCGGAACAGGATGAGCGAGCCCCACAGCGAGATATGGTCCGGCACCTTTTCAGGCCAGCCGACAGCGCCGAAGTAGATCGCGTCGTGCCCGCCGATGCGCTCCTTCCAGTCGTCGGGCAGGTACTTGCCATGCTTCTCGCAATACTCCCAGCAGCCGAAATCGAAATGCTCCCAGGCGAGGTCGATATTGAACTTGCGGGCGGCGGCGTCGACCACACGCACGCCTTCGGGCATCACTTCCTTGCCGATGCCGTCACCGGCGATGACGGCGATGCGCTTCTTGCTCATGGATGCTCCTGTCAGCCGCAGAAGCGGCGCATCGCGTCGAGCCAACTGCGGCCCATCAGCGACTTCACCTGCGCGGCCGTGTAGCCGCGATCGACCAGCGCTTGCGTGAGGTTGGGCAATTTGCGCACGCTGTCGACGCCCGTCGGGTAGGACTGCCGGCCGAAGGCGGACAAGGGCCCGAAGATGTCGGGGCGGCGCGTGCGCCAGTACACGACGGACGGCGGGGCGACGACGTTCGTCTGCTCCTGGTAGGCCTCGACGTAGTCCATGCCGATACCGACGTGTTCGACGCCCACCAGCTCGACGAAGTGGTCGAGGTGCGCGAGCAGGTCCTCCAGCGTCGGCGTCGTGTCGGAGAGCGATTGCGGCAATCCGCACACGCCGATCACGCCGCCCTTCGCGGCCATCGCCTTCACCGTTGCGTCCGTCGTGTTGCGCCCGTTCGGGCGCAGGGCGTCGCTGTTCGAATGCGTGCAGACAGGCGCGCGCGCAAGGGCCGTCGCTTCCGCACGCGTGCGATGTCCGCAGTGCGAGAGGTCCAGCATGATGGGCAGCGCGTTCACGCGCGCGATCAGCTCCTCGCCGAGGTAGGTCAGGCCCGCGTCACGCTTCTCGCCGCAGCCGTCGCCGAAGGCGTTGGCGGTCGTGTACGCCAGGCCGAGGAAGCGCAGCCCCATGCGGACCATCGAATCCAGCCGCCAGAACTCGGATTCGTCCTGGATCATGCTCGCACCCTGCGTGCCGATGACGATGCCCAGGCGCCCGTTCTTCTTGGCGGCGACGACCTCGTCGGCCGTGCGGCACAAGGTGAGCAGCGGGCTCTTGTCGATCTTGGCGAGGTGGCGCTCGAAGTTGTTCAGCGTCTTGTCCCAGTTTTCCTCGAGCGCGAAGGTGACGTTGGCGGCGTGGACGCCGCCTTCGAGGCAGCGCTGCGCAAATCTCTCGTCGAGCACGTACGCGATCGCGAGGCCGTCAAAGACGAGGGCTTCGGCGTGCAGGGCGTGGGCTGCTTCGCCGGCAGTGACATCGATGATGGTGGACATTCGGTTTCTCTTGGTTCAGGCGTTGACGACGGCCGTTGCGGCCGCGGGGACAGAGGTGAAACGGTGGATGTGGAACGGCTCGATCGGTGTCGAGGTCGCGCCCGTGGCAATCAGCTCCGCCATGACGTCGCCGACGCCAGGGCCAAGCTGAAAACCGTGCCCGCAGAAGCCGAAGGCGTAGTACAGGCCGCTCACCTTCGCGCTCGGTCCCATGATCGGGATGTCATCGTCCATGTAACCCTCGACGCCGCTCCAGGTGCGAAGGACATTCAGCTTGCCGAGCGCCGGCGCGATGCGGCGCAGCTCGTGCAGCTGACCGAGCGTCCAGTTCGGGTTGACGTTGGCGCGGCGACCGTCGAGGTACGCAGGATTGCGCCGCCCACCGCCGAAGACGATGTTGCCCCGCCTGACCTGGCGGAAGTACACGCCTTCGTGCTCGATCCTGGTCGATACGCCGACTACTGGCACGATGCCGTAAGGCAGGGGCTCGGTCACGGCCATCGTCGGCCCCTTGGGCACCATCGGCACCGGTTCGCCCCAGGCCGCTGACATCGCGCCGCCCCAGGCACCCGAGCAGATCAGCGCGGCAGGTGCCGTTACCGTCAGACCGCTCGAAGTGTTCACGCGGAAGTCCCGGCCGGACTTCTCGACCTGCAGCACTTCGCAGTCTTCGATGACTTGCGCGCCGTCGCGCTTTGCAGCGCGGCCGAATGCCGGTGCTGCCAGGCGCGGATTCGCATGGCCGTCGTTCGGCGAGTACGACCCGCCGATCACCTCGGGCCCGAAGAAGGGGAACCGCTTGCGAAGCTCGCTGCGTCCGAGGATTTGCAGGTCAAGGCCCCAATGCTTCGCGTCGGTGGCGTACTTCTCGACGTCAGCCATCTGCGATTCGGCGTAGACCACGCGCACATGGCCTGTCGCAATGAACTCGGCGTCATGCCCGATCAGTTCCGGCAGGCGACCCCAGATGTCGCGCGAGCGGTGCGCAAGCGGCAATTGCGGAAGGAAGCGACCTTGGCGCCGCACGTTGCCAAAATTCACGCCGCTCGCCTGCTGACCGACAAGGCCGCGCTCGAGCAGCACCGCCGATACCCCTCGCTGGCGCAGGAAGAACGCGGCCGAAGCGCCCATGAGGCCGCCACCGACGACGACGACATCGGTCTGCACGTGCTGGCTGCTCATGCTTGCTCCTCCACGGCGAGCGGCACGCTCATGGGCAGTGGCTTCACCGGTCCCTGACCGCGCAGGCGCCCGACCCGTTCGATCGGCAGGACCGCGGCGTCGGCGACCAGTTCGGCAGCGGCGTGCCCGCAATAGCGGCCTTGGCAACGCCCCATCCCGACCCGGCACAACGCTTTCGCGCGGTTCATCTCCTGCGCGCCGAGATCGCGCACGGTGACACGCAGATCGCCGGCGCTGACGCCTTCGCAGCGACAGACGATCGCGCGGTCTGGCAGTTGCGAAGCGAGCTGGTGCGGCCAGGGAAACGCCTGCAAGAGGCCGCGGCGAAACTTGTCCATCGTGGCGAGGCGTTTGCGCAACTGCGGCATCTCGACGACCGCATGCGGACGGCCGGCATCCTTCAACGCCGCGAGCGCCGCGAGCCGGCCTGCTGCTTCGGCACCGTCGGCGCCGAGAATCCGTGCGCCGTCGCCCGCGAGGTAGACACCGGGAGCGCTGCTGCGACCGTCTTCATCGATGCGCGGCAGCCACTGGCGTGACGGCTCATCGAAATCGAAGTGGCATTTCGCGAGATCGGCCAACTGACCTTCCGACCGCAAGTGGTAGCCGAGCCCCACCGCGTCGCATTCAAAGCTGTGTTCGCGACCTTGAGCGTCGCGCAGGCGAACCCCGCTCACACCGCGTTCGTCGTCTCCCGTCACCGCGACGGGCGAGATGCCGGCCATCAACCGGACACCCGCCGAGCGCAGCATCGCGACCAGCTTGAGGCCGTTCCAGAGGAGAGCGGGACGCGCAGCCAGTGCGGGGAGTGCCCTGATACGCGTCGAAAGCGACGACGTGTCGAGCACCGCGGCCACTTGCGCACCGGCCTTCACGTATTGCGAAGCGACCAGGTACAGCAGCGGGCCCGTGCCCATGAAGACGACGCGTTTGCCGATCGAGCACGCTTGCGACTTCAGCGCGATCTGCGCCGCGCCCAGGCTATAGCAGCCCGCGTAGTGCCAGCCTTCGACGGGCAGCAGCCGATCGGTCGCGCCACTGCAGACGATGAGCGAATCGTAGGGAAGCACGGCGGTTCGCTCGCCTCCGGCTACCACGTGAAGTTGTCCGGCGGTGAGGTTCCACGCCAGCGTCTCGGGCCGGTAATCGATGTGCGGCCGCAACGCCTCGAAGCTGTCGTGGAGGTCCTTGGCTTTCTGCGCCTCTGTTCCGTACAACTGCGGATAGCTGCGCGCAAAACCTTCGGGCTGGCGACGGTAGATCTGCCCGCCGTCGCGCCGGCCTTCGTCGATCACGGTGGGACGCAAGCCCGCCTCCACGAGCGCCTGCG
>Ga0163161_10001023_pt1 | contig 21319 bp, 21 predicted proteins | sample S45metaG_FD_129847 | JGI IMG/M metagenome (GOLD analysis project Ga0163161, IMG submission 129847) | Switchgrass rhizosphere microbial communities from Kellogg Biological Station, Michigan, USA - S4-5 metaG | ecosystem: Host-associated > Plants > Roots > Rhizosphere > Soil | place: USA... | reverse complement strand
GACAATATATCGCAAGCCAGGAAAGCCATGGTTACCGAGTTTGGCAGTACACTTTTTACAGTCGCAAAGGATGTAAAAATACAGGTAGAGTTTAATCCCGGAAAAGTACAGGCTTATCGTTTAATTGGTTACGAGAATCGTCTCCTGGCCAATGAAGACTTTAATAACGACGAGAAAATGGGTGGAGATATGGGTGCTGGCCACAGTATAACGGCACTTTATGAGATTATACCTGCAGGTTTAAAAGATAATTTCAGTAGTAGTGTTGATCCGCTTAAATATCAAACACCAAAGGATGTTATCTTTAACAATACCTTATCAGAGATTGTTACTGTTAAATTCAGATATAAAAATCCTGATTCTAAAAAAAGTCGTATGCAGATGGCCTCTTTAAAGGATGAGCCAAAGCCCTTTTCTAAAACAAGTGATGATTTCAGATTTGCCAGCGCTGTCGCAGAATTTGGACTGCTGCTCCGAAATTCAGAATATAAACAGCAATCAGACTTTACCAACCTTATTTCAAGGGCAAAAGAAGCAAAGGGAAAAGATGATGAAGGCTATCGTACTGAATTTATTAACCTGGCAGAAAGTGCAAAACTGCTTTCTAAAAACAATGACCTAGCCCTGAATGACAAATAGAAAAAGGAGGTAACTATGCGCAAAGTAGTTACCTCCTTTCAATTCTTCTAAACCAAACTAGTCCGGTATCCTGAAGAACTTCCTCACCTCTTCATAGTTATTTATATTAATATGCTTTGAAGCCAATGCGGTAGTGCCCCCCGGTATGATCACATATCTGTACTGCAACAAAGTAGACAAGGCTACACTATTTGAATTATCGGCAGTAAAGCGCGTAATAATGAAATGCCCTACCCTTGGCCAATAACTGATCGTATTCAGTTTTCCACCAGCATAGCTGCTGTAAGGCAAGGTATAAACACCACCACCAAAGTTGAAATAAACCTGAAATACCGCATTATTCAGAAGTGCTGAAGTAATTGCTGGGGCTGCCAGATCAGCAGCTTTTAGAGCTGAATTGTCTGCGGTCGTGTCTCTGAAATTTGTAGCATATAGCCATCCGGAATACATCACATTAGCTGTGCCGGCCGGACCCTGAAGTGAAACTGCCGGTCCCCATCCCGATGCAATTTTAGGTCCGTACAACAGATAATTGGTTTTATCAAGATAAAAATCGCCCAAAACACCTAGGGAAGCAGCCGGAAGCCCTGAACCACTTAATATTTTACTACCGGGTGTTCCTGCTGCTCCAGTAGCGCCAGTTGCACCAGTAGCGCCAGTTGCACCGGTAGCTCCAGTTGCGCCCGTACTTCCTCTGAGAGAAAAGCCTGCTCCCCATCCGGAAGCAGTTTTAGGTCCGTAAAGCAGGCTGGTAGAACTGTTCAGGTAATAATCACCAACAACACCCAGTGTGACATCAGGCGCCGTCGTTCCGCTGTAAATCACGCTTCCAGCTTTTCCATTAGGCCCGGTAGGACCAGCCGGGCCAATCGGGCCTTGCTGACCTGTTTGCCCAGCAGGCCCCTCAGGTCCTTGTGCACCGTCTTTACTACAAGACAAAGCAAATATTCCAATAGTTGCAAGGCCTATTAATAAGTAATTGATCTTTTTCATCTGCATATAATTTGATTTTCAATTGTGATGAAGCTATCAGATTTATTCTTACCACTTTGTGGTTTAAAAAATAATGATGGTTTCATAAGATTTAAATTTTAAATAGATTAAAGGTTTAATAATCAGATTCAAATCTCTCCATTCGCCCAAACATAGACACGAGTATTTCTACGCATTCTTGTGGCGTATTTCCACCTGATGTTGGTATTGGCAACAAGCCATTTTAGTATCCAAAAACTTTTTCTCACAGATCATGTTATTTCTTCGTGAGCGTATAATTTGTTTTTATTAAAGGAGCCGTTATCATTTAGCGGCTCCCTTTTAAATCCAGTTTCATGAGAGAAGATCCTTTAAAGAAAATACTTATTGTAGATGATAATCGTGATATCGTTGAGATTACGACCATAATTCTTGATCTGGAAGGTTATAAAGTAGAAGGTATATTTAATGGCACTGAGGTGTCCGACAAAATCAATAGTTTTCATCCGGAACTTATTTTGCTTGATGTGATGCTTGGAGATCGTGACGGTCGGGAAATCTGCCATGAAGTCAAAAGCAATCCACAAACTGCACATATAGGCGTTATCATGATCTCTGCCTCTCATGACCTCGGCAAGATGGATGAAAAGTACTGTAAACCAGACGGAATGATTTCAAAACCTTTTGATATTCAATTCCTGATCGAAGTCGTTAATAATTATTTCAAAAAATGAAAAGAGACATCTTTCAATGTCCCTTTTCAATAAAGATAAAACAAAGAATAACTCAACAGCAGTATTAATAGATTTTTATGCCTGAAGGACCATCAATTGTTATATTAAGAGAAATCATTGAGCCTTTACATCTGGAAGGAACAGAAATTTTAGCTGTTAGTGGAAACACAACGATAGACAAGGACAGAATGTTGCATCAGCAAGTTATCGCTTTTAGAAGCTGGGGCAAACATTTTTTGATCTGTTTTGAAAATTTTGCCCTTAGGATACACTTTATGATGTTCGGCAGCTACAGGATCAACGAACGTAAAGACACTCCTGCAAGGCTCAGTATATTATTCAAAAATGCCGAGCTTAATTTCTACACTTGTTCTTTAAAATACATAGAAGGAAAAATAAATCTCAACTATGATTGGTCGGCAGATGTAATGGCGGAAGAATGGAATGCGAAGGCAGCTTTAAAAAAGGTAAAGTCACATCCAGATTCTTTGATATGCGACATTTTACTGGATCAGCAGATTTTCTCAGGTGTAGGAAATATTATTAAAAATGAGGTCTTATACAGGGTAGGAATTCAGCCCCTGAGTAAAATACATGGCATACCACTGCATAAACTCAAGCTTTTAATCACAGAAGCCCGGCAATACAGCTTTGATTTTCTGGAATGGAAAAAGGCTTTTACACTTAAAAAGCACTGGCTGGTTAACACCAGAAAAACCTGTCCTCTTGGACATCCTTTAAAAAAGGAATATTTGGGAAAAACCAAAAGACGAACGTTTTATTGCCTTATCTGTCAAAAATTGTATTGAAGTACACAGATAAAACAGATGTAAACCATTTCTGTTTTCATTTGTTAAGAGAGAAACAAAATCTTAAATCTATGAAAAAATTATTTTATTTATTATCCTTCTCTGCAGCTGCATTTGCGTTTCAGGGATGCGGAAATGGCAACCATGATGCAAAAGATACCGCTGACAGTTTAAACAAAGTAAAAGATACAACCTCAAACGCTGCAGTGACTGGTGGAATTGCAGTGGACAAATCAGATGCTGAATTCTCAACTAAAGCGGCAGCGGGAGGCATGGCAGAAGTGGAACTTGGAAAATTAGCCTTAAGCAAAAGCAGTAATGCTAAAATTAAAGAATTTGCGACCATGATGGTCAATGATCATGGTAAAGCGAATGAAGAACTGAAAGCGATTGCTAAAATGAAAAACATTACTTTACCCGGCACTTTAGATGCAGACCACCAGAAAAAAATGGACGATCTGAACAAGAAATCAGGTACTGATTTTGATAAAGAATATGTTCAGACGATGATAGATGGCCACAAATCCACACTTAAACTGATGCAAGACGAAGCTAAAGACGGAAAAGATGCAGATCTTAAGTCATTCGCCTCTAAAACAGCTCCTGTTGTTCAATCCCATCTGGATATGATCAATAAAATTCATGATGGTATGAAGTAAGAATATTTTGAAAATTTACTGAGGTTTAAATGGCCTCAGTAAATTTTCAAAATATTTTTGATACTTGAAATAGTACAGAGAATTCGTTGCTACGATAAAAATCAGTAAAACTGCTGCCACAGCATAGCAAGTATACACAATACCAGTGCTCCCATTTGCATGCTTATTCGATACGGCAATTGCTGTAAGCCCCCATATGGAAAAGGCATAACCAGCCGGGGTAAATAATTGAAATATTTATCAGATATCGTTTTCATAGTGTTGCCATTCAACATTCCGGCATTTGAAATATAATTGATCAAAATAGTGAGAATTAAAGCGGCGCTGTTAGCAATAGCAAGTATCTTTTTCATAGAATGTATAAATTAAGGTATATTTAAATTTTCATCACTCACTGGTTTTTTCAAACTGATGATAGCGGGCAATATTCTTCATCATTCCTTTAAAAATAAAAGCATGAAAGGGCAAAACTGAATACCAGTACAATCTGCCCGGTATACCCAACGGACGAAAAGTCGCGGTTTGTATGAATATATTTTCTTTATCTATTTTAAATTCCAGCCAGGCCTCACCAGGCAACTTCATCTCAGCATATAACAACAAGCGGCGATTTTGTCTATCCGCAAGAATCACCCGCCAAAAATCAATGACACTGCCCGCAGACAACCGGTTGGAATTTGTTCTGCCCCTTTGGAGGCCCACCCCACCAAATAGTTTATCTAAAAACCCCCGGATGTCCCAAAGCCAATCTGCATAATACCAGCCTGTTGCGCCTCCGATAGACCAGATATTTTGTAGTACTCTTTCAGGATCATCTACTTTCATTGAACGCACATCCTTAAAACAGCCTTCCTGAGGAACCTCAATCAATTTTTTAAACCTATCCGGATAAGTGTCATTGTTCATCGCATCCCGCCAGCTGGATATCACCTGATTTTGCTCAATTTTTCCGAATGCCAGTCTTATTGACTCTTCATAGGTCATGGTTTCAATACCCAGTTTTTCCTGCAGTTGATTGGGTTTAGCTACCACATCAACCTTCATACTTTCCACTAAATTACATGCCAATGGATAAGATGTGGAAGTCACAAAATAAAGCCAATAGGAAGATAGTTTTGGGGTCATTACAGGAACAATAAAAATCCTGCGTTTAAGACCTCTAACTTTAGCAAACCTCAGCAGCATATTTTTATAGGTAATGACCTCCGGGCCGCCAATATCAAAAGCCTTATTTAAAGCATAATCTTTCATTAAAACTCCTTCAAGGAAACGCAGTACATCACGAATACCAATTGGCTGGCAACATGTATTAAGCCACTTTGGTGCAACCATTACAGGAAGCTTTTCTATAATATCCCTGATAATTTCAAAACTAGCACTCCCAGAGCCGACAATGATACCCGCTCGTAGAGTCGTTAGGGCATAACCATCCGACTTTAGCGCTTCTTCTACATTTAGACGGGAAAGTAAATGCTTAGACAGATTTTCACTGTTAACGATTCCACTTAAAAAAACAACTTGTTTTGCATTTGTCTGCTCTACATAATGCTTAAAATTACTTGCAGTTAACAGTTCCGCCTGAGAAAAGTCATTTTTCCCCGATGACATAGAATGCATCAGGTAATAGGCCACATCTATATCTGCCGGTAAATGAGCAAGGCTTTCCTTTTTCAAAAAATCCACCTCAATTACTTCCAAATCAAATCCTGCAAACTTTTCTGCATCAAAGCGATTTTTATTCCGGACACAACAAACCACCTGATGTTTATGCTCCAGCAAAACCGGAAGCAGGCGCTGGGCAATATAACCGGTTGAACCCGTTAGCAATATTTTCATTAGTATATAATTAATTTTAATGGTTATGAAGCTATCATAAGCATATTCATTGCCGTTTGTAAGCGGTATGCTTATGATGGTTTCATCAGAATATAATTTTATTTTAATAAAGGGTTATTTTGTTTTCATTAAATATATTACAATACCTTCAACTTTTTATTTTTTTTCTTAATGTAAAACATCGTTCAGGTATAGAGATTATATTAGTACAAATATAAACTATATTAGTATATATTTGTATTTATATTTATACAACAATTGATTTATACACCATAAGAATCAAGCTCCTGAATGCCAAATAATTTAAAACAAAAAACACTGGAAATAGCCGTTATCGGTTCTGGATTTGCCGGAATAAGTGCTGCAGCCTATCTGGCAAAACGAGGTTACCATGTAGATGTTTATGAAAAAAACGCCGAAATTGGAGGCCGGGCACGTCAGCTCCAAACAGACAATGGTTACATTTTTGACATGGGGCCAAGTTGGTATTGGATGCCTGAAGTATTTGAAAAGTTCTTCAACGATTTTGGTTATAAGGCAGAAGACTTCTACGAACTACAATTACTCGACCCGGGTTTCAGTGTAGTTTTTGGTGCTGGCGACGTATTGAACATTCCTGCCAATTTTGAAAAACTATGTCAGTTATTTGAATCTATAGAAAGCGGAAGTACAGAAAACCTGAAGAAGTTTTTAGCCGAAGCAGAATATAAATATAAAACAGGCATGGAGAAACTGGTCTATAAACCAGGGTTATCTATATTTGAATTTGCAGATAAGGACCTGATCAAAGGCCTGTTCAAACTGCAGGTATTTACTTCTTTCAGTTCACATGTAAGAAAATACTTCAAAGATCCCAGGCTTATTGCATTAATGGAATTCCCGGTATTGTTTCTTGGTGCTATGCCCGAAGATACACCAGCTTTATACAGCCTGATGAACTACGCTGGCCTGAAACTAGGCACCTGGTATCCAAAAGGTGGCTTCGGAAAAGTGATTCAGGCGATGAAAGCCGTTGCAGAAAAGCAAGGTGTTCAATTTCACACCAGTGCAGCTGTAACTGCACTGGAAGTACAAGGAAAACACATTGTAAAACTGAGTTCAGAAAAGGGTACCAAAGCCTATGATGGTGTTATTGCGGCAGCCGATTACCATCACATAGAAGAAAAACTGCTCAGCCAGCCTCACAGAAATTATTCAGAGCAGTACTGGCAAAACAGAGTCCTTGCTCCCTCCTGTCTCATCTTCTACCTTGGAGTCAATACAAAAGTAGATCGATTAAATCACCATACCCTTTTCTTTGACGAAGATTTAAAACAACATTCGCACGAAATATATAAAGATGCTCAATGGCCATCGAAACCCTTGTTCTATGTGTGCTGTCCAAGTATCTCCGATCCTACAGTTGCACCAAAGGGCCATGAAAACCTGTTTATTTTAATGCCACTTGCCCCAGATGTAAAAGATCCTGAAACGGTCCGGGAGCAGTATTTCCAATTGATCATGACTAGGTTGGAAACCTATACCGGAACTTCCATACGGGAACACCTCGATTATAAAAAGAGCTATTGTGTGAGTGACTTCATTGCAGATTATAACTCCTATAAAGGAAATGCTTACGGTTTGGCCAACACCTTGATGCAAACCGCAAATCTGAAACCTTCCTTAAAAAATAAAAAAGTAAGCAACCTGTTTTATGCCGGGCAACTTACCGTACCCGGCCCCGGTGTTCCACCATCAATAATTTCCGGAAATGTAGCAGCACAACAACTTATAAAATACCTAAATCAATAAATCATGAAAGAAATATTTGACAAGTTATCGGCACAATGCAGCGAAATGATCACCAAGCGTTACAGTACAAGCTTTTCATTAGGTATCTACTTTTTAAACGAAAGACTTCGCCAACCCATTTATTCTATTTATGGTTTTGTAAGACTGGCAGATGAAATTGTAGACAGCTTCCATAATTACAACAAAGCCATTTTACTTTCTAAATTTAAAAGAGACTGCTTTGAGGCTATAGAAGATGGCATCAGTCTAAATCCCGTGCTCAATGCCTTTCAGCAAGTTGTCAATACCTATCATATAGACAAAGAGCTTATAGAATTGTTTCTGCAAAGTATGGAAATGGATCTGCAGCAAGAACAATATACTCCTGAAAAGTACAATCAATACATCCTCGGTTCTGCCCAGGTCGTCGGATTGATGTGCCTGCAAGTCTTCACGGAGGGTAATAAGCAGCAATATGAAAAATTAAAAGATTCAGCAATGCAATTGGGTTCCGCCTTTCAGAAAGTAAATTTCCTCAGAGACGTAAATGCGGACTACTTTACTTTAAGCCGCACCTACTTTCCAAATGTGAACTTATCTTCATTTTCCAACAAGGAGAAAAAAATTATAGAGGAAGAAATAGAAGCCGAATTTCAGCATGCCCTAATCGGAATCAGGCAATTACCTGCCTCGTCGAGAAATGGCGTCTACCTTGCGTATGTCTATTACAAAAAGTTATTTAATAAAATTAAAAGCAGTACGGCAGAAAAAGTCATGTCAGGAAGGATCCGAATTTCCAATGCCCACAAATTTGGTTTGATGTTTGACTCCATCATCAGGTATAAAACAAACACCATATGAAAGGAACTACCTTTTTCCTGCTGCTGCTGCTTGCAACAAAAATTTACGCAACAGAACCTGATATGAAAGAAGTAAAAACACTGTTTGAAGCTTCTGCCTATAGCAGATCTTCTGCAGACCGCCTGTCAAAACTACTCAGCAAAATAGATCACTCCTCTACGCCGCTGTTGATTTGCTACAAAGGAGTTGCTGAAATGATGCAGGCTAAATACGGATTCAACCCGATCAATAAATTCAGGAGGTTCAAAAGAGGGAAGAACTTAATAGAGGAAGCCGTAAAAAAGGATTCAGATAACCTGGAGATTCGTTTTCTTAGATTTGTTATTCAAACCAATCTTCCAGCTTTCCTCAACTATAATGAACATATTAAAGAGGATAAAACATATTTATTGAACAACATTCAAACCACTAAAGACAAAAAAATAAAGCAAGACCTGTTAAAATATTTGTCTTCTTCTAAATTGCATTAAAAATGAACAGCTGGATTACTTATTTACTCATTACAACAGGTACCTTTATTTTTATGGAGGGAGTTGCCTGGTTTGCACATAAATTTGTGATGCACGGATTGTTATGGGTTTTACACAAAGACCATCACCAGAAAAAATCACATTTCTTTGAAAAAAATGACGCCTTCTTTTTAATCTTTGCCACCCCAAGTATTCTATTGTTTTTCTTCGGAGCCAAGGCAGGATTCAACTGGATGTTCTATATGGGACTGGGCATACTTCTATACGGCATAGCTTATTTTATCATACATGATATCGTAATCCACCAACGCTTCAAATGGTTTTCAAGAAGCAATAACAGATATATTAAAACCATTAAAAGGGCACATAAAATGCATCATAAGCACCTGGACAGACACCATGGAGAGTCCTTCGGGATGTTATTTGCTGCAAGAAAATACTGGCAGCAGCGTCAAAACAAATGAATATGAAACACTTTGACTATATTATTGCAGGCGGAGGGTGTTCAGGTAGAAGTTTAGCTGTCCGCCTGTTACCTTACCTCAAGGCGGCCAATAAACGGGTGTTGCTTGTAGACAATATTGCTAAAAAAGCCAATGATAAAACATGGTGTTTCTGGGAAGAAAAACCGGATATGTTCGAGCCAGTAGTATGCAGAAAATGGAAGCATTTATCTTTTTCCAGCTCCTTTACCCACCAGGAATCCAACATATACCCTTACCAGTACAAGATGATCCGTTCAGCAGATTTCTATGCCTATACAGACAAAATATTAGCAAAGAATCATCACATCATCATATTAAAAGGAACGGTAGAAAACCTATATACGGAAAATGAACTGGCCTGTGCAGTCATCGATGGAGAGAAATACAGTTCCGATTATATATTCTCCAGCATTCCTCAGATTCAAATAAAAAAACCAGAACGTTATCAATACCTCCTACAGCACTTCCTGGGCTGGATTATAGAAACACGAGATACAGTTTTCGATGCTGAACGTGCCACTCTGATGGATTTTAAAACATCCCAGCAAGCGGGCCCCTCATTCGTCTATGTACTGCCCCTCACTTCCAGACGCGCTTTAATAGAATATACGGTTTTTTCTAAACAGCCATTAGTAGGAAGAGATTATATTGACGCCTTAAAAGACTATATAACACAACAACTACAGTGTAATGATTACAGCATTGAAGAGCAGGAATACGGGATAATTCCTATGTCTGATCATCCTATCCAAGGCAAAAAAGGGCGTGTTATTTATCTCGGCACTGCCGGGGGATTTACAAAAGGCTCTACCGGCTATACTTTTCGCTTTATACAAAAACACACCGCTGCGATCGTTGAACAACTCCTAAAATCCGGGACGCCGAATATTCCCCCTATATTTCCAAAACGATTCAGGACCTATGACGCTACACTTCTGCATTTACTGGCCAGCAACCGTGTTTCCGGTGAAGAAATCTTCTCTACAATGTTCCAGAAAAACAACACAACACAAATCTTAAAATTTCTGGATAATGAAACCACTCTAACCGAAGAACTCCATATTTTTAAAACCCTAAATAAAAAGGAGTTTGCGCGCGCCTTACTGAATCGAACCTTAAAACCTTTTAGAATCTAAATCAAATTATTTACTATTACACCAAAAATCCACCAAATCATGTTATACGACTTAATTAATGAACTGGTTACCCTGGTAAAAACCTATGAAAAGGAATCCGTTCATACTACACATGATCTCCATACCTTCCGGCAGTGGTTCAATCAGCATGCTAAAAACAGTGAATCAGTTCCGGAACCCGAATGGGAAGGAAAATCGAAAGGCCGTACTGCAGATAGTGTGATCAATACTTCGCTGGTACATCTGTACAGGTATGCCAAGCTGCATGCAAAAACAGCTATAGCCGATACTTCCTTTTCAACGCCCGACGATTTTATTTATTTAATCAGCCTGGTTTCATTTGGAAGTATGACCAAAACTTCGCTTATCAAACTAAACATCCATGAAAAATCTGCGGGAATACAAATCATTAACAGACTGATCAAAAATGGATTGGTGGAACAACATGCTTTAGAGAGCGACAAACGGAACAAAATGATCCATATCACGCAGAAAGGAAAGCAACTCCTGGACCAAAGCATGCAAAATATTAGAAAAGCCTCCAGCAGCGTTACAGAACCCCTATCCTACAGCGAAAAAATGACCCTGATCAGTATACTTTTAAAACTTGAAAAATTTCATCAGACCGAATCAAACGGCGCATTTTAGTTAAAATCTTTTTCAAGAATATCATTCATGCAATGTTCTGCCAAGGCTGTAATTGTTAGAAAAGGATTAACCCCTATACTGCCAGGAACCAGCGCCCCATCGGTTACATACAGACTTGCACATCCTTTAACACGTCCGTAATTGTCTGTTGCTTCACCCAAAGCAATTCCGCCAAGGGGATGATAACATATATCAGAACCAAACCCTTTATTAAACAGCAAACCAGCAGGAGTACCCCCGTTTGCTTCATTCATTTTTTTAACAAAAAACTTTGCATTTTCTATAGTATGCTCAAAATTTTTCCTTTCCCAGTTAATGCGGATGTCATTTATACCAGGGTCATAAACAATACTTCCAGGAAGGGGAACTTTATTGATAACCAGATATAAAGCTGTATATACTTCCATCCCCATTGGAAGAGGAGAAATTTCAGCAAAGAAAGGATTTTTCTTATCCTCCCAATGATCAATACCTGCAACAGGTATAGTAGATTGCTTAACTCCGGTACCCAGCCCAAAATCAGGATTCTTTTTATTCACCCGGTTAAACAGGGTGTTCACCATATTCCGCCCTGTCATGATGTTTCCATTATTGCCCCAAAACTTTCCTACATTTTCCATTCCTGGCAACAACCCAAGATGTGCCGATTTAAGCAATAGTTTAGTTGAACCGATGCTTCCGGCGTTAAGGAAGAGCTTTTTACAGCAGATTCTTTTCTTTTTGATCACTGTTCCATCCGTATCTGTAACGTTTACCCTTACCTCGAATTGACCAGAACTCAGCTTTTCTACAGAAACCGCCTGATGCAGATCAAGTATAGTCAACAATCCGGTTTGTCTTGCTTTATGCAAATACGTTTTGTCTAAGCTTTGCTTACCATGATTATTGCCATAGATTACTTCCTTTGCCAATGCCGATTTAGGAACCTTTCCTGCTTGTTCCTGTTCCATATACTTAAAACTATAGACATTTGGCACTTTAACCACTTTAAATCCAGCTTTTTCAGCCTCTTTTTCACCTATCCTCGCAAATTTATAATACGGCGACTGCTTGTAAAACACCTCCGGAATTTCATTTACCTCGAGTTGCTTTTTGGCTATCGGATAATATTTTTGCCAGAACAAATCTGCATCTAACTGAGGAAAGATCTCTTTGAAGTAGTTCTTTTTTGGTTGTACAGCCATTCCCCCGTTCACAAGGGAGCCCCCTCCCACGCCCCTTCCTGCATATATTTTTATATGTTCAAAATCCATCCGGTCCAGAACTCCCGTAAATTTCTTATTAAAGTGAGAGATGTTCATCATTGGGGCAACCGTTTTTGTACGAAGCCAGGTAGAATTTCTTTTTGGAGTAATCAGGTTGGAAAATGGTTTATATTGACCTGCGTGTTTATCCCAATCCAATCCCATTTCCAGCATAGTCACTTTATGCCCCGCTTGTGTAAGCCTCAAAGCTGCCACAGCACCTCCATAACCTGAACCTATGATGAGATGATCTGCGGATATAATTTCATTTTCCTCTCCAACTTGAGCAGCTAAAACATCAGAAAACAATAAACCTGCTCCCACGGTAGCCGATAACCTGATAAAATTTCTTCTCTTCATTATGATGTAACACGTTTCTTAAACTATCTTTTCAAACAAAAGCCCGGCTTTAAACCGGGCTCCTTATAATTCCTAATCATTAAACCAGCAGGTCTATTTCGCTAAACGCTGATGATACGTTTCGATTTCTTTTAAGGCCTCAAGTATACCTGTACGTTGACGTTGTAACAACTCAATATGATCCGCATGTGATTGATAATCTTCCAGTGCCTTGTCATACTTTTCAATGGCAGCTTTTTCCCCGGTTTCTACTGCTCCAAGAATAGAAGCATCCTCTTTACTGCTAAGGGCTTGTTTAATTTCAATCCAGGTACGATGTAAAGCCCCCAATACCCCACCTTCTTCATTGTCTGAGCTTCCACCATGCTGGGCAATATGATCTTTCAACTCCACGGCATAACCTGCCCGCTGCGCAGCATACTTTAAAAACACTGCTTTCAGTTCAATGCTATCAGTAGCTTCACTTGCAGATTCATAACCTTCTTTTCCATCATTTACAATATTGACCAATCCTTTCAGGTCACTAATGATCTCATTATTTGTTTCCATAGGTATTTTAGATTTTGTTCCTACAGAACATCCCCCACCCGTTAAAGTTTTGAATAAATCTGATTTACATTAATAACCTCTGGTCCTGCTCAGAAAATTTCTATTTTGATTAGTGATAAAGATCATCATTTTCCATGATACCTTGCATTTAAACGCCCATCCTTTACCTATACCTTTGTTTTGAATGGTTAAGTCTATCTTAACTGTCATTCATTTTATCATTAAAACAATAAATAATGAAATCAATCACCGCAAAATTCGACAAAATTTTAAACGCATCCTCAAACGGTGGAAATGTGGATCACGAACCCGATTCAAGTAAAGAACAACAGCGCAATACCCCTCAAAAATCTATGCCGTTTTCGGATCAGATTGGAAATTATCAGCGTAATATAGGGATTCCTCATAAATCTTATAAAGACAGTAAAGTTTATATCATAGGAAGTGGTATCGCTGGAATGGCTACAGCCTATTATTTCATTCGCGACGGACATATCCCAGCTAAAAACATCATATTCTTAGAGCAATTGCACATCGATGGAGGATCCCTTGACGGAGCTGGTAATCCAAAAGACGGTTACATTATCCGCGGTGGACGGGAAATGGATATGACCTATGAAAATCTTTGGGACATATTTCAGGACATTCCGGCTCTGGAATTGCCTGCACCCTATACCGTGCTGGATGAATACCGTCTGGTGAATGATAACGACTCTAATTATTCCAAAGCACGTCTTATCCATAATAAAGGAGAAATCAAAGACTTCAGCAAATTTGGTCTGAACAAATTAGACCAGCTGGCCATCGTTAAACTCTTGTTGAAGAAAAAGGAAGACCTCGACAATTTGACCATTGAAGACTATTTTAGCGAGTCTTTTTTAAGCAGCAATTTCTGGACCTTCTGGCGTACCATGTTTGCCTTCGAAAACTGGCACAGCCTGCTCGAACTAAAGCTGTATATGCACCGCTTTCTCCACGCTATTGATGGGCTGAATGACCTTTCCTCACTGGTATTCCCAAAATACAATCAATACGATACCTTTGTAACACCCTTACGCAATTATCTTAAAGAAAAAGGCGTGAGCATTCAGCTCAACACCCTCATTAATGATCTGGACATCCACATCAATACAGAAGGAAAAGTGGTAGAGGGTATCATCACAGAAAAGGACGGTAAAGAAGTGAAGATACCGGTAGGAAAAGAAGATTTTGTAATCGTAACTACCGGATCTATGACCGAAGACACTTTCTATGGCGATAACAAAACAGCTCCTATCATAGAAATTGACAACAGCACAAGCGGTAAAAGCGGCGGCTGGAAACTATGGAAAAACCTTGCAGCTAAATCGGCTGTTTTCGGCAAGCCAGAAAAATTCTGCAGTAACATCGAAAAATCGTCATGGGAATCCGTCACTTTAACCTGCAGACCTTCCGCACTGGTAAACAAACTAAAAGAATATTGTGTCAATGATCCTTATTCTGGAAAAACAGCTACAGGGGGAATTATTACCATTACAGATTCAAACTGGTTAATGAGCTTTACCTGTAACAGGCAGCCTCATTTTCCAGAACAGCCAGATGATATCCTGGTTCTTTGGGTGTATGCACTATTCATGGACAAAGAAGGTAATTATATCAAAAAGCCAATGCCTAAGTGTACAGGAGATGAGATCCTTGCTGAGTTGTGTTACCATACAGGTATCATTGATCAACTGGATAATGTAATTAAAAACACCATTGTGCGTACAGCTTTTATGCCTTACATTACTTCGATGTTCATGCCAAGGGCTAAAGGTGACCGTCCAAGGGTTGTTCCCGAAGGCTGCAAAAATCTGGGCTTGATCGGGCAGTTCGTAGAAACCAACAATGATGTGGTGTTTACCATGGAAAGTTCGGTCAGAACAGCAAGGATTGCCGTTTATGAGCTGTTAAACCTGAATAAACAAGTACCTGACATCAACCCTCTTCAATACGATATCCGTCATTTGCTCAAAGCAGCGAAAACACTAAATGACAATGAATCTTTTTTAGGCGAAGGCATATTGCGTAAGGTATTGAAAGGCACCTATTTTGAGCATATTTTACCAGCAGGGCCGGAAGATGCAGAAGAACACGAGTCCTTTTTAGCAGAACAGGTAAACAGATTTAAAGACTGGATAAAAGGAATAAAAGGTTAGGCACCTTATAGATGATATACCGCAATAGAAGACTGCTAAATGAAATATGGTTAGGTTAAAGTCAGGCACTCCGACGCTTCGGCGTTATGCCTTACTATCATCATCCATGGAGTACTTTTAATGAAAAAGGTACTTAGTAATCATGAATGAAACGCTGGTTACATTACCAGAAGCAATAAGTTTTTTGTTTAATTTTTAAAAAAATAAACTAAACAACACTAAAAGTAGTTATGTAATAAAAGGGCTTCATACCCCTTCGGTGTACTAACACAAGGCTATCCTTGGGAGGGGATAGCCTGTTTTTAATTTAGCTTATATCCTGGTCGAATAAGTTGGAATTGCTCGAATATTAAGCATGATTAAAAAAAAGGAAAATTATCCTTTCAAAAATCGAATCTGATGATTATTTTTAAGTTCTCAGCCAAATGAAATTATGAAGAGGGGGATTTACGCCGTATTTAGCCTTATGGCAATTACAGTAATATATATTACAAAAACAGAACTACAAAACACTACTTTAACCTGCTTAATTGGTGCAACGATATGTGCTTTGGCTATTTGCATATATTTGGTTAAGTCTAGAAAAGCAGCTCAACGACGTTATCGTGAACAGATTTTTCAGAATCATATGCGCATGACCTTGAAAAATCATTGGCACTAATAACTTAGTGAGTTTAAAGAGCCTCCATAACTTGCAGAAATGCTTAGCACATTGCGTTCAAGGTTAATTTTAAGTCCGCGCGTATTTCTTTTTATATTCCATTGGGGATAACCCCGTAATGCGCTTAAATATGGTACGGAAGGCTTTCAGATCATTATAACCGGCATCTTCCATGATAAAGGGCAGGTCCTTATGGTTCATTTCGATCGCCTTTTTGGCCGCTTCTATCCTTACACGTTGCAAGTATTCAAACGGCGTGTTATTGGTAGCGGCTTTAAACCTTCGAATGAAGTTACGCTGTCCCATGTTGATCAGGTTGCTTACCTCATCCATCGCTATCTCGCGTTTATAGTTTTGCTCAATATATTCCTGCGCTTTTAATATCGCCTTATCGTCATGTTGATGCTGCCCGATAAATACGGCAAAGTGGGCTTGACTGGTACGGTCCATTTCAATGGCATACATTTTACTGACCCAAAGTGCGGCTTCCCGTCCACTAAACTTTTCAATCACGTACAAAACCAGCTTTAGTGAAGAGAATGCACCACCGCTGGTGTAAATCCCATCCTGATCGGTGATCACCAGATCCGGTTTCATCCGGATACCAGGATAGCGACTTTGTATATCATTCGCAGCTGCCCAATGCGAGGTAACCTCTTTGCCCTCCAGCAAGCCCGCCTCGGCTAAAAAGTAGCTGCCTACGCAAAGACTGGCAATTTCGCTTCCAGTTGCATGTCTATCCTTCAACCAGTTAATAGCTGCCTTGTTCTGCACAATTACAGGCGCCATATTGTCTACACTAAACGATGGAACAATGATCAGGTCGGGATGGCCCGCACGCTCGAGGCTTTTGTGATCTATCTCCTGGTTTGGAAATATAAGATGAATATTATCTGCTGACTGACCTACTGTTTCCATGCAAAATGCCATAGGCTGTCCTGTAAGTTTCATATACTTGTTGGCGCCAGTAAGCAAATCAATAACCCCGGTAACGGAAGAGGGTACAACTTGATCAAATACGAGCAGCGATACTGTTTTCATAGAATGGGTAGGTATGATTATGAAGCAATTTATAGATTTTAATTGTCATAATTACACCCGCAACTTGTCAATTGTACAAGTTTAACGAGGCTGTAATTCTTCGGAGATTTGTTATCAACAACAAATTAAATTATTAATTCCCCTTTATGGGACTAAATTCAAAAATTATGACAAAGCAAATTTGGGGTAATTTACCCGTTAACGATGTTAACCAAACTATTCAATTTTACACTAAACTGGGTTTTAAAGTAAATGAGAACCACTTCAATGGCGATCATATTGCTAGTATTACAGTTGGCCAGGCCAATTTTGTTATCTGCTTCTTTCCTAAGGCACCATTTAAAGTAGCCTTGAACGGCGAAGTTGCCGATACCGCACAAGGTAACGAAGTAATGTTCAGCCTTTCGGCCGAAATGAAGTCGGAGGTTGATGAATGGGCTGTAAAAGTAAAAGACATAGGCGGTACTGTTTTTTCTGAACCACAAGCCTTTAATGGGATGTATGGCTGCGGCTTTGCAGATCCCGACGGACATAAATTCAACGTGCTTTTTATGGGCTGACATCAGTTACAGCATCTCAAACGAAGAGTTTGTTGCACTGAAACAGTTGCAGAGTTTTGCCAGGTGGTGAGCAGCGCCAGATTGCTTTCCACCTTTGCTTAATAAGCTGATCACCAGGTGAACTTAATCACCTTTCTCTCTCCCCTCATCACTCAGAGAATCATATCCCTGCGTCCCCGTATTATCCAATACCATCCCTGGTACCGTCTGGTAAAGAAAGATTAACAACTTTTTTAGCCATGACTATTAAATTTATTTGTAAGCTAACAAAAATCACAGCTCAAAGTTTTAACAAATACCAGGAGCAATTGAAAGATAAGTATTTATAAAAAAAATAGTTCTTTACAGATCTATAAACTTGCCGAAGTTGGTTTACAGCATTTTTGTTAAAAAATGTTAAATCCATTTGAAAATTTTATTTTCTTTTTTTGATTTGCTCCGTCAAATTAAAACATAACCAGGCATTTTTTTTAGGCTATTATTATTAAAATTCTAGTGTTTAGATCATGTTAAAAAAATTCTCACTTACTCATTTTTGTGCGAGGTTAAGCTTTTTATCATTTCTCCTGTTCCTTTTTAAAGCCCCCCTTGCACTCCATGCCCAAAACCCTGTTGCCAGTATTGACGGTCATTCTGGCTTTACCGCAAAATTGATCAATATTGAGGCCGCAACGAATGAAACCTTTCGTTACAATACGACCTTACATAATGGATCTGCTAAACCGGTCATCTTTGAATTCAAAACCAGTCTGCCTGCTGGCTGGATGATCAGTTACAAGATCGATGGCAGTCAGGTTACCTCCATCAATATGACCGCGGGAAGCACTCGTGATATATCTATAGAAGTCAATGCTACTGCAAACACCGCCCCGGGGAAATACACGGTACCCGTAAAGGCCATCGCAAATAAAGATACATTATCTCTAAACCTGGAAGCCGTAGTTAAAGGGTCCTATGGCCTGACTTTAACCACACCTACCGGAAAACTGAGCGAAGAACTGACCTCAGGGGGCCATAAGGAAATCCATCTGGAGATAAAAAACTCTGGTACTTTACCATTAAAAGACATTGAACTCTCCTCCCAATTGCCTACCAATTGGGAAGCTTCTTTCGAGCCGTCGAAAGTTACCCAATTGGAGCCAGGCAAAACACAGGCTGTAACAGCGAGCCTCAAAGTTCCCGATAAAACAATCGCCGGAGATTATGCAGCCACTTTTACCGCTACAAACAGCAATGGAAATTCTCAGGCTGCTTTCCGGATGGTGGTCACAACTTCGTGGATTTCTGGATGGATTGGAATATTGGTTATCCTACTGGCCGTTTCGCTGGTGTATTATCTGATCCGCAAGTACGGTAGAAGATAGAAAAATGAAAGATCCTATTATACAACTCAGGGACCTGACTAAGCGTTATGGGTCCCAAAGAGCCGTAGACAACCTCAACCTGGATATAAATAAGGGTGAGATCTTCGGATTACTGGGACCTAACGGAGCGGGTAAAACGACGACCATATTAATGATGCTGGGGCTTACCGATCCAACAAATGGTTCTGCATTTGTCTGTGGTTATAATGCAACAAGTGACCCCATTTCTGTAAAGAGAAAGGTGGGCTATATGCCAGATAGTCTGGGCTTTTATGATCACATGACTGCACTGGAAAATCTGGTTTACATTGCAAGATTGAATGGACTATCTGAAAATGAAAGCCATAAACGTGCCTTAGAAATGATGGACATTGTTGGACTTTCTTCGGCTATGCATAAGAAAACATCAACCTTTTCCCGCGGTATGAAGCAGCGCCTGGGCCTGGCCGATGTATTGATTAAGCAGCCCGATGTGATCATACTGGATGAGCCGACACTGGGTATAGATCCTAGCGGCGTCAGGGAATTTCTGATGTTGATAAAACGCTTAAGCAAAGAACAGGGATTAACAGTACTGCTTTCTTCTCACCATTTACACCATGTGCAACAAGTCTGCGATCGGGTAGGAATTTTTGTGAAGGGCAAGTTATTAGCCCAGGGTAACATTGATACGCTATCGGGCGATTTGTTTGGTCATGAAGGTCATGTCGTATCCATTAGCTTGGCTGAACCCATTTCCGATCCCTGGTTGCCGGAACAGGAACTGGCGCAATGGGAAACAATTAAAAACATCAGTACAAATCAAAAGACAGTAGAATTTGAATGCACACAGAATATCACCCCCACTCTGGTTCGCTTCCTGGTTGAAAAGGGATATGATATCATGGGTGTACTCCAAAAAAACTATGGTTTGGATGACATTTACCAAAAATATTTTGAGGACAAAAATTGAGAAAAATATGGCATCAAAAAAATCCCAGGGAGTAAGTCCTTTCCGTGTAATGGTCCGCAAGGAAATGGCAGATCATATCCGCAGCTGGCGCTTCATCGTACTGATGGGACTGATTATACTCACATTTGTAGCATCGATGTATGACTCTTTAAGCAATATCCGGGCAGCTATCGGAAATGCCAACGATCCGGACCATACGTTTTTATATCTTAAATTGCTCACCACAACTGACAATTCCATCCCACCATTTCATGTTTTTCTGAGCTTTTTAGCACCATTATTAGGCATTAGTCTTGGATTCGACGCGGTTAATGCCGAGCAAAACAGCGGCACACTTACAAGGCTGATGGCACAGCCTATTTATAGGGACAATTTATTATTGGCCAAGTTTGTAAGTGCCCTGATTATGGTTGGTGCCCTGTTTGTAGTCTTAACCTTGCTAATGATAGGAGGCGGATTGATTTTAACTGGCGTAAGGATGGAACCCCAGGAATTGTTAAGGATACTTGGTTTCGTCATGATCAGTGTAACCTATGTTGGCTTTTGGTTGAGTTTGTCCATCGTGCTATCAATCAAATTTAAGCAGGCAGCAACTTCGGCTCTTACTGCAATAGGCATATGGCTATTTTTCACCGTTTTTTACCAGATCATTGTTAACCTGATCATCAGGTCCTTTTTACCCGATCCCAGTTTTTTGACGCAGGATCAAATTCAGTTTTACAATGAATTTATTCTGGATCTGCTGCGCGTTGCGCCCAATCAACTTTATACCGATGCGACTACGACCCTGCTGATGCCCTCGGTTAGAAGTCTTGGACCAATGACAATGCAACAAATGGCCGGAGCAATACCAGCCCCACTACCCTTCAGGGAGAGTTTAATGATCGTATGGCCACAGGTAAGCGGTTTGATAGGGGCAACTGTAGCTTGCTTTGCACTTTCCTACTATTTATTTATGCGCCGGGAGATTCGAAGTTAAATGTTTCATCTTACAACAAAGTCACTAATTCCGCTATCCTATTGGAAATCCCTACTTCATTATCATACCAGGCAACGACCTTCACCATTTTACCAATAGTTTTGGTGAGGCTACCATCTACAATGGAGGAGTGCGTGTTGCCTAGAATATCTGAAGATACTAAAGGTTCTTCTGTGTATTCCAGAATTCCTTTAAAGGAATTCTCAGCATAAGATTTAAACAAATTGTTCAGTTCATCAACAGAAACCTCTTTCTTCAGATTAATAGACAAATCTACAATGGAAGCATCAATCACCGGAACACGATACGAATAACCATCCATTTTGCCTTTTAAATTAGGCAATACATCGCCTATGGCTTTGGCTGCACCTGTGGTCGTTGGAATAATGGAATAAGACGCTGCGCGTGCCCTT
>Ga0163161_10001020_pt1 | contig 21345 bp, 16 predicted proteins | sample S45metaG_FD_129847 | JGI IMG/M metagenome (GOLD analysis project Ga0163161, IMG submission 129847) | Switchgrass rhizosphere microbial communities from Kellogg Biological Station, Michigan, USA - S4-5 metaG | ecosystem: Host-associated > Plants > Roots > Rhizosphere > Soil | place: USA... | reverse complement strand
GGGTTTGCACATTCACTCGGGGACCGCAGGGTGGGCACACAAGGCCGACGTATCGACCTCACTTTTATGTCCCTTCTGCGCTGACTTCTTATCATTATTGGCTTCAGCTACCTGGGCGACAGCGACCCACCGGGACGTATACGGATGTACGTACCAGAGAGAGACCAGACCAAGATGGCGCGCAGAATATCATGCCCGGCGCCGGATATGGACTCGCCAGTCGGACGGCCATCAGTTCGCCAGTTTTTAAGATCTGTCTCATGTGCCTCTAAATCGCCGCAATGCACTATGGATTGGCTCCCCCACGGGATGAGCACACAACCTTCCATCTCTCTAACGAGGCATTGCAATGCTGAACAAACTGAGCCAACTCACCCTCGCGTGCGGCGCTTGCTGGTTTCTGACCGGGACTGCACAGGCGGCGGATGGGCAGATCGAATTCACCGGTTCCGTGACCGATAACGCCTGCACCATCACCACCGGTGACGTGAACAAGTCCGTGACCCTGGACCCTGTACGTATCGCTGACTTTGCGCCGACCGTGGGCTCCACCGCCAAAGCCAAAGCTTTCTCCATCAGCCTGGACAACTGCAGCACCGCCACCCGCAAAAACGCGGCGATCACGTTCAGCGGCCAACAAGACGCCAGTGACTCCACGCTGCTGGGCCTGACCGGTGAAAACCAGGTGCGCGGCATCGCCATCCAGATCGCCGACGCCCGTACCGGTAACAAGCTGGCGCTGAATGAGCCAACCGCCGATTACGACCTGCGCCCACAATCCAACACCTTCGACTTCACCGCCGCCTACGTTCGCACCGTTGCCGACGTGACAACCGGCGAAGGCGACGCTGCCGTGACCACGTCCGGTATCGGTACCGGTCAGGTGCACGCGCTGGCCAGCTTCGACGTCACCTACAAGTAATTGCTCGTCAACACCGTGGGCCACGCACCTGTGCGCTGACCCACGGATTCCAAAGGTCCCCTGTCATGCGTTTGAAACTGTACTTTTTCCTCGCCCTGTTGCCGCTCTGGCATAGCGCGCCAGCGAATGCCGCCGTCACTGTCGGCGCCACGCGGCTGATCTACGACGGCGCGTCCAACGAAGCCAACCTGACCGTGAGCAATCGCGAAGACACCTCGCCCTACCTGGTGCAGTCCTGGGTGAGCCGTTTCGGCAACGGCAACGATGAAAGCGTCGATAGCTTTATCGTCACCCCACCCCTGTTCAGGCTCGATGCCAACAAGGAAAACATCCTGCGCATCATCTTCACCGGTGGCGCCGATGTGCCCCAGGACCGCGAAAGCCTGTTCCTGATGAACGTCAAGGCGATCCCGGCCATGAGCGACGAGCAGAAAGGCAAGAATGTATTGCAGATCGCGCTCAAGACCACCATCAAGCTGTTCTACCGCCCGGCCGGCGTTAAGGGGTCGCTCAAGGACGCGGTGGCGCAGGTGACCTGGAAGGCCAACGCGGGCGCCTTGCAGTTCAACAATGCCTCCAAGCTCCACGTGGTAGTCAGCGAGCTGAAGCTCAACGGTCTGCCGATCACCCAGGCACCGGATGTGCTGCGCCCGGGCGAACAGCGCGACCTGCCGATCCAGGCCAAGGCGGGTGATGACGTGTCGCTCAGCTACATCGATGACTACGGCAGCACCGTGGACGCCGCCGTAATCCGCATTCACTGACACCCGCGCACACCTCTTCAGGAACGCCCATGCCTCGTTCACTCCCATTCGCGCGCCGTCGCGCCGTGAAGGCCTTCGGCTGCCCGTTTGTGGCGGCCGTGGCCTTGCACCTCGCCCCCGCACAGGCTGGCTACGAGTTCGATCCGTCGTTCCTTGAGATCGGCGGCGGGCAGAGTTCGGCGGCGGTGAAACAACAGGTCAGCGCCATGAGCGAAGGCCAGTTGCCGGGGATCTACCGGGTGGATGTGTTGATCAACCAGCGCTCGGTTGATCAGCGCGATGTGCGCTTCGTACGCGTCAACGGCTCGGCGGATCGCTCGGCCACCGGCCTGTTCCCCTGCCTGGATGCCGAGTTTTTCCGCGCCCAGGGCGTGGCCGACAGCGCCCTGCACAACCGCAGTGACGCCGATGCCAGCTGCATCGCATTCGACCAGGGGCTGGTCGGGCTGACCTACGACTACGACTTCAACCGCCAGTTGCTGTCCATCGAGATCCCCCAGGCTTACCTGGGCAGCATCCCGTTTGAGGTACGCCGCCGCCAGTGGAGCGACGGCGAGCACGTGGCGTTTACCAACTACAGCTTTACCGGCAGTCGTGCAGAGTCGGACACCGGGCGCCGCCAGAACCAGTTCGGCAGCCTGCGCAGCGGCATCAATGCCGGGGCCTGGCGCCTGCGCAATTTCTCGACCTGGCAGAAAGGCACGGGCGACACCGGGCGCTGGGAATCCCTGGAAACCTACGCCCAGCGCGACATGGGCAACATGATGGCAATCGCCACGGTGGGCGATTCCACCACCGAAGGCGACCTGTTCGACGCCATCCCCTATCGCGGGCTGGGCATCGCCTCGGACCTGGATATGTTGCCCGACCAGGCCCGCGAATTTGCGCCGGTGATTCGCGGCATTGCCAATGGCCGCTCGCGGGTGATCATCCGCCAGCGCGGCTACGTGATCCATGAGCAGTGGGTGCCGTCGGGGCCGTTTGCCTTGACCGACCTGTACCCCACCGCCAGCAACGGCGATATCGAAGTCACGGTCGAAGGCCCCGATGGCCAGCGCCAGGTGTATACGCAGTCCTTCTCGTCGGTGCCCTACATGCTGCGCGAGGGGCAGCAAAGTTATTCGGTGTTCGCCGGCCAGTACCGCCCGGCGCAATCGGCCTTCCAGCAGGACACCCCGGCCTTTATCCAGGCGTCCCTGCGGCGGGGCTTGAGCGGCAGCACCACGCTGTTCGGCGGTAGCCTGCTCAGCGATCAATACAACGCCGGGCTGCTGGGTTTTGCCCACGACTTTGCCGGCTTTGGCGCGATTTCGGTGGACGTGACCCACGCCCGCAGCGAGGCCATGGGCCATGACAAGACCCGCGCCAGCGGCCAGTCGTTTCGCTTTCGCTATTCCAAATCCCTGGCGGCCACCGACACCAACTTCAGCCTGATCGGCTACCGCTACTCCACCGGCGGCTACTACTCGTTCAACGAAGCGCTCAACAGCCGCAATGCCGAGCAGACCCTGGACACGTATCGCAGTGGCCATATGAAAAGCAACTTCATCGCCAACGTGTCCCAGCAACTGGGCGGCTACGGCGGCATCTACGCCAACGTGTCGAAAACCGACTTCTGGAATAAGAGCAAGGCCGACACCTCGATCCAGCTGGGCTACACCGTGAGTTCCGGGAGCATTTCCTATTCCCTCGGGCTGAGCGTGAACAAAGGCGCCAATACCGATGATCGCAGCCTGTCCCTGAGCATCAGCATGCCCCTGGGCGGTACGCGCAACCAGCGTGTCACGGCCAACCTGAACCAGAGTGCGCGTGGCGCCGCGTCACGCACGGCAACCCTCAGTGGCAACGCGTTTGAAGACGACACCCTGGCCTACAGCGCGGGGGTGTCGCAGCAGGTCAACGGCAACCAACGCCAAAGCGGCGGCACCCTCGCCGCCCAGTACGACGCCCCGAGCGCGATTGTGCGCGGCGCCTATAACGAGTCCACCGGCAACCGCCAGCTGGACGTGGGCGTGGAAGGCGCGGTGGTGGCGTATGGCAGCAACCTGATGTTCAGCCAACCGTTGGGCGAAACCAATGTGATTGTGGCCACACCGGGTGCCGCCGATGTGGCGATCACCAACAAGCGCGGGGTGCGCACCAATGCCAACGGCTACACGGTGGTGCCGTCGGCCCTGCCCTACCGCAAGAACCGTGTGTCGCTGGACACCCAGTCGATGTCCGCCGACGTCGACATCGCCGAACCGGTGCAGGAGGTCACGCCCAATCGTGGGGCCTTCGTCCTGGCCGACTTCGACACCCGGCGCGGCAAACGCATTCTGTTTCGCATCAGCGACACACGCGGTGAACCCGCTCCCTTTGCCGCCCGCGCCGAGCTGTTCGCGCCGGACGGTCGCGCCCTCGGCAACACATTGGTGGCGGACAAAGGCCGCGCGTTCCTGACCGGCGTGCCGCCCGAGGCGCGATTGTTGATCAGCGTGGACGGGCAACCGTGGTGCAGCCGCGATTTGAACCTGCAAGACGACGGACCTGCCGAGGGCGGGATTACGCAACTGACTATTCAATGTGAGCGCGCGGCCAGTGGGTCGGGTGCCGGGGATTCGTGATGATGGCTCTGAACCTACGTAGCTGGCGGATGCTGGCGTTGTTGGCTGGCGTGCTTTGCGGCCTGTCGTTTCAGGCACAGGCACTGATCGGCGGCAACGTCGAATGCGGAACGCCGGGCTACCCCACCTTTGGCTACCGCTTCCAGCCGGGTGAAGCGATCAATGTCGAGTACAGCGGTACGTGCACGATTCGTCGTGCCTTTCCCTATGCCGCAGGCGTGAACACCAGCATCACCTACGGAACCGGCTACAACCATGCTGCGCTGCAGTTTGTAGACCCCTCCAGCTGGACCTACATGCCACTCCTTGATCTTGGCCAGTTCAGTGGGATTTGCCTGGGCGGCCCATGCCAGCGATTGCCCCTCAACACCGTGCTGCGCTACCGCTACAACCTGGTGGGCACCGCGCCCAGAACCACCGGCACGCGCAATGTCCAGGTACGAATCGGCGTGACCTCCCTTAACTACCTGGCGTGGGCCGAGTGGTTCCTGGATATGCCTTTTACGTACACCGTCTACACACCAGCCTGCACGTTGAGTTCGCCCAGTGCCGTCAACCTGCGCTTCGGCAACATCAGCAACGCCGACCTCAGCCGCCAGGTGCAATCCACCACGGTCTCGGTCACCTGCGCTGCCAACGTGCAAGCCACCGCCACGCTCAGGGCGAGCCAGGCAGTGGTCAGCGCCACGACCGGGGTGTCGCGCACCACGCTGGCCGGCCTGAACATGCAGGCGATCTGGACCGACTCCTCCAACCCGGTGGACCTCAGCGGCGTGCGCAACCTGCAATTGAAGACCGGCAGCAACAACGTGAATCTCAGCTTCAAACCGCAACTGGTGGCCGGCCAATCACCCACCGGCGCCTTCCAGAGCCAGTACACCCTGACCATCAACTATCGCTGAGGCCCTTGCCATGAAAACTTCGCTGTTCGCCCTGGTGCTGCTCAGCGCCACCGCCCAAGCCGCCGACACGGTGAATATCACCGTCAGCGGCACGCTCACCCGCCCACCCTGTGTGCTGAGCACCGGCACCACCCTCACCGCGGCGTTTGGCAATGTGCGCACCGACCAGGTGGCGACCACCGAAACCGTCGCGGTGCCAGTGCGTATGACCTGCCCGGCGGGCTCATCGCTGAACGTCAGCTTCAGCGCCAACAACGGCACCTATACCAGCACCGTGGCCAAGACCACCGCCGACAACCTCGGGGTGTCGTTGCTGTGGGCCGACAATACAGCGGCGAACCTCACCGGCACGACCAAGGCCTACAGCAACCTCAGCGGCAGCGTGGATATCAGCCTCAAGGCGCAACTGGTGGCACGCGGGGCGCTGACACCGGGCGCGTTCACCTCGGCCATGGTCATGACCATTAATTACCTATGAAAACGCTCATCTGGATGCTACTGGCCGTGGCCGGCACCGCCCTTGCGCAATCGGCGGATGAAGCGCAGATCGACGTCACCGGCAAGCTCATCGCCCCGCCTTGCGCGGCGCGTTTTCCCACTACGCAACAGGTGGAGTTGGGCAACGTCAACATCAACCAGTTGGCCGATAACAGTGCCAGCGTTACCGACGTGCCGCTGGTGTTCGATTGCCAGGCCAACAGCCAGGTGAGCCTTACCCTCTCGGCAGGCCTGGGCAGCGTCGATAGCCACACCCTGCTCACCAGCCGCAAAGCCCTGGGATTGCATCTGGGTCTGCTGAATAAAGGCGCAAAGGCTGATGTCAGCCTGGGTGAAACCGGCACCTGGCCGGTCGAAGACGGGTCACTGCAACTGACCCTGCGCGTCAAGCCCGTGTCCGTGGGAGAACTGCCCGAAGCGGGCAGCTATAACGCCACGCTGCTGATGCAGATGACGTATCGCTGACTACTGAAACTGCCGCGCCTCGATGCAATACGTCAGCAACGCCTGGTCGCTGTCGACATCCAGCTTGCGCATGGCCGAGATCTTCTGCGCGCTGACGGTCTTGTTGCTGCGGCTCAACTGCCGCGCAATATCGCTGACGCTCATCCCGGTCACAAACAAACGCAGCACCTCCATCTCTCGCGGCGACAAGCTCTGGAACCGCTCCTGCACCTGAAACCCGTTGCCCACCACGGACGTCGCCACCGGCATCGGCGCCTGGTAGCTGCGCTGGGCACTGATCGCGCCCAGGGCCTTTTCGATCTCGCCGTGCAGGTGGTTCTTCTGGATCACCCCGGCGACGCCCAGCTCCTGCAGGCGAGTGAGGATCAAGCTGTTGGAAATCATGGTCAGCACCAGCACCTGGGTCTGCGGGAAGTGGCGCAGGATGTACTCGATGAGCTTCAAGCCATCGCCATAGGTGTCATCGCCGGGCATGTTGAAATCGGTGATCAACACTTGCGGTCGATGGGTGCGCAACTGCTCGATCAGTTCGCTGGAACTGACCGCCTCGCCCACCAACGTATAACGTGAATCACGCTGCACAATCTCACGCACGCCCACCAGCACGATCGGGTGGTCATCGGCGATCACGACGTTCATTTCTCGCATTATTTATCTTCCTTGTGAGCGGTTGACTCTGCCAACAGGCACTGCGCCACCGCCGTCAAACGTGCACACAACACGCCGATCTGCTGGGTGGCGCGGCTATCCAGGGGGCTGTCGTACAACGTGTTTTCCCAGGTCTGACACGCCGTGGATAAAGCCCCGGCACGCACACTGGCCAATGCGCCGTTAAGGCTGTGCAGGCGCTGGCGCACTCGCTCGGCATCGCCGGCAGCGAGGGCCTGTTCGATGTGCTGCACGTCGGCCAGCAAGGTGTCGCCCATCAATTGGCGCATGGATGCAGACAATTCGATCCAGCCTTCACGATCCCGATCCACCGACGGTATCGCCAGGGCCGTGGCGCGGCGACAGTGCGCCATCAAGGCCTGGCGCAGCATGCCCATGCTCAGCGGCTTGACCACCCAGGCGTTCATGCCCACCGCCAGGCAGCGTTCGCCCTCCTCGCGCAAGGCATTGGCGGTGACGCCGATAATCGGCACCTGCACGCCCTGTTCGCGCAGGGCGCGGGCGAGGTCGTAGCCGTTGAGGCGCGGCATGTTGATGTCGGTGATCACCAGGTCAAAGGGCTGCGAACCCCAGATTTGCAGGGCGTGCTCGCCGTCCCGCGCCACCGTGGCCTGGGCGCCGAGGGCTTCGAGCTGTTCGCGCAGCACGGCCTGGCTGACCGGGTTGTCTTCGGCCACCAGCACGCGCACGTTCAGGCACGGTGCATCCAGGCACGGCTCGGCCAGGACTGGGTGGGCGGTTGAAGGCGCATTGCTGAGGATCGGCAAGGTGATGAACAACGAGAAACTGCTGCCCAGCCCCGGTTCACTGACTACACGCATGTGGCCGCCCATCAACTCGCTCAAGCGCGAACAGATCGACAACCCCAGACCGGCACCATTGCCGTCCTGACCGCCGGCCACTTGATAGAACGGCTTGAACAACTGGTCCAGGGCCTTTTCTGGAATGCCCACGCCGGTGTCGGTGACCTGCCATTGCAAAGCAACGTGATCCTCCTGCAGTTCCTGCACGGTCAGGCGCAGACGCACGCGTCCCGACTCGGTGAACTTGATCGCATTGCCCAGCAGGTTATGCAGGATCTGACGGATCCGTCCTGCATCACCGAGCAGTTGCCGGGGCACTTGCGGGTCGATCTCCGCGTCGATCTGCAACCCCTTGTTGCGCGCCGTGGCGCTGAAGCCGAGCACCGATTCCTCGACCAGTTGGCCGGGGTTGAACGGCGCCGCTTCCACCGCCATTTGCCCGGACTCGATTTTCGACACGTCCAGAATGTTGCTGATCAGTTGGAACAGCACCGTGGAGGAGCTTTGGATAATTTCCAGGTACTGGCGCTGGCGCTCGCTCATGGCGGTCATGGCCATCAGTTCCAGGTTGCCGAGCACGCCATACAGCGGCGTGCGGATCTCGTGGCTCATGGTTGCCAGGAACACGGTCTTGGCCTCGTTGGCAGCGGTGGCTTCCCGGCGGGCCTGGTTCAACAGCAGGGTTTCGTCCACGTGCCGGGTGATGTCATTGCAGCCGCAGAGAAACACGTCCTCGCCCTCGTAACGCGCCGCCACCAGCACGACCTGCAGGTAGCGCCCCTCCACCGCCAGGCACATCTCGCCAGGGGTGTCCGGGCCATCGTTGGCCTTGAGGACTTCCAACAAGGGCGCGGTACCGCCCAGTTGCAGGGCACGCTGGTTTTCCAGCAGCAACTGGCGATCGTGGCGGCGGACCACGCACAAGCCCGCCGGGGCGTTGTGCAGCATGATGCGGTTGAACGCTTCGCTCTCGAAGAGTCGCTCCTGGGCGCGCTGGGCGGGGCTGACGATGCGGGTCCTGTACCAGTGGTTGATCCACCAGCCCAGCAGCACGGCGGCGAGGAACGTCAGGCCCAGCCCGAGCAGCGGCCACTTGGCGTAGCGCAGGAAGTCCTGATAGCTGATGGCATACAAACCGGTCCAGTGCTCGCCGCCCTCGCTGATCAGCTTGAAGCGCAAGCCTTGGCTGTTGAAGCTCAGGCCCAGGGGGGCCAGGTGTTCATCACCAAGACTGCCGAGCAACACATCACCCTGGGGCGAGATCAGGGTGAACTGGTTGTACACCGACAGCTGCAGCACCCGCTCGAATTCATCCACCTGGGAGGTATCCACTACGGCTGCCAAGGTCAGCAGCCCCTGGGATTGATTGACCGGGAGCACGGCAGCGGGCGCATCGAGGCCGATCATCGCGACCACGTTGCGGCTGTTTTGATACAGCTGCAAAGGTGCGCGCATCCAGCGCACGCGAGTGTCGTTGAGCAACTGGCTTTGGCTCTGTTGCAACTGCTGCAAGCGGGTCACCACGTCGCGGTACTGCTCGCGCAACAACGGCTGGTGCTGGCGCAGACCGCCAATGCCGGGCACGGCCAGGCTGGCGACGTCATGGGGAGTAAACACGAACAGCTGCGGCGAGGCGTAGAACGAGCTGGACCAGAAGCCGCCGTAGTAATCGGTCAACTGCACCCCAAAGGCCAGCGCCCGGCGCGTGTCATCCGCCGAAAACCCTGCGTCGTGGGACAAGGTGAAGGGCAACGACAACGCAAAGCCCTTGGCCTGCAGCACCACCTGCCCGGCATCGCGCTGCAACTCCACCACTGAGGTCGACTGCACGGCCGGCAGCGGCGGCGCATTGCTGCGGCTGTAGCCGGTGACCACATTGCGCAGGAACGTCTCATGTTCATGGATAATTTCCACGACACGAGCGAAGTGAAACTCGACTTTTTCCTGTTCGGCATCGAGCAACCGCGATACCGCCCAGTAGCAGCTGCTGGACAGCAACAACGCCAACCCTGTCAGTAGCAGCAGGGCTGTGTTCAGGCGCTGGGAACTTTGCGCCAGTTTGTCCAGGCGCAGACTTGCATGTTTCATCGTCAATACCGCTGAAGCCTGAGTCAGGAGGTGGGGCCTACGCATGATCCCGGCATTGGCCAATAACACCCGGCTGGCCGGGCGACCCTTCCTCTGGGCTTCTTGACTGTGTGACCCTGGGCGCTCAGATAAGTGCTGGCGCAGGGCCATCCTCTATCAACAACGCGCTGAATTTATCCGCCGCCACCCCTTGTGAAATCAGGAAGCCTTGCACCTGGTCACAGCGGATACGCCGCAGTACCGCCAGCTCTGCCTGGCTCTCGGCGCCTTCGGCAACGGTGGTCAACCCCAGCTTGCGACCCAGTTCGACGATGCTTTGCAACGCTGACGCCAGGTTCTCGTTCTGCGCACAGCCGTGCACCAGCGAGCGGTCGATCTTCACCTCATTGAACGGCGTGGAGACCAGGTTGAAGTAGGAGCTGAAGCCCTTGCCAAAATCATCCTGCGCCAGGCCAAAGCCCATCATGCGCAAGCGGCATGCTCCAGCGTAGTAGTTACTGGCCAGCTGTGTGGTGGAGCTTTCCATCAATTCGAAGGTGATTTGCCGGGGCTCGGCGTCGTTGTGCTGCACTTGGGCGAGCAGACGGTCGACCAGGTCGCTTTGGTCGAGCAAGTGGGTGGGCAAATTGATCGACACCGGCAGCCGGTAACCGAGTTGCGCCCACTGGGCCTGGGCGGCCAGCGTCTGTGTGAGGACGCTGGTCAACAGTTGGGTTTCCAGGCCTTGGCGCTCAATTTCACCGAGGAACTCGGCGGGCATCAACAGCCCTTCCACCGGGTGTACCCAGCGGGCCAGCGCTTCGGCGCCGACGATGCGCCCGTCATGCAGGGACTTCTTGGGCTGGAACCAGGCCTGGATTTCGCCATTGGCCAAGGCGCGCACCAGGCTATCCCGCGCCAGACTGATGCCGCGACGACAGCAAGGTGCGCGGGCCTGCTCGGCCAGTTTGTCGAGGCAATCGCGCAGGGTGCGTACCTGCGGCTCACACACCGGCTTGGAAATCAGCCCGGCGACCGTAAGGCCCAGATTACCCGCCACCTGCCCGGCCCCCACCAGCATGCGCCGTGAGGCCACGCTCATCAGCGCCAGGGCCGGCGGCGCCGGCAGCCGCGCCAGTTGCTGGATCAATTGCACACCGTCCATGCCCGGCATCATCAAGTCGCTGAGCAGCAGGTCATACCGCTGGCGGGCCAGGCGTTGCAACGCGCTGGCACCGTCCCAGACCACGTCGACGTCAAACCCGCCGATGCCCTGGAAGACGTTGATCAGGTACTCATGTTGAAAGGGATGATCCTCCACAATGAGCACGCGATAACCACTCAAAGCACGCCCCTCTGATAGCGTTGAAGGCACTGATAAAGGGCTCGCAGGGTAAAGGGCTTGACCAGGCAGTGGTCCATGCCAGCGCTGAGGCAGCGCTCGGCCTCATCGAGCATGGCGTTGGCGGTGGCCCCAATGATCGGCAGCGAGCAGCCCAGGCGGCGCAGTTGCTCGGTGAGTTCGTAGCCGTTCATGCGGGGCATGTTGACGTCGGTGAGGATCATGTCGAACGCGCTTTCCCCCCACCGCGACAACGCTTCGATCCCATCGCCAGCCAGCACGACGGTGCAACCGAGTTCTTCCAGCTGGTCGCGCAGGATCAGTTGGTTGATCAGGTTGTCTTCGGCCACCAGCAGGCGCAGGTTCAGGTTGAACGCGACCGGCGTCTCACCGAGGCTGGGCGACAAGCTTTCTTCGATGCCCTGTGCACGACTGACCGCACGGTTGAGCGCGTGCAGATTATTCAAGCCGATCTGCCAGCAGGCGCCCGGCGCTTGGTAGCCACCATGCTCATCGACCGCCGCCGTCACGCGCGGGCCCGGCCATCGCGGCCGCTGATCGGGTTCGGTCGGGCCAGGGTAGAGCTCCACCAGCACCGCGCCGGGGTCGGCGGATTCGGGCATGCCCAATTGCGCCCGCGCGCCCCAGCGGCGCAACCAGCCGCCGACGCTTTCGGCCAGCTCACGCACCGGCGAGACCACGTAGACCCGTTCGCCCAGCAGCGGCAGCGCCCATGGCTCATGGGCCTGCTCACTCACCTGCTCCAGCGGTAAGGTAAAGGTAAAACTGCTGCCCAGGCCCGGCTCGCTGACCACCCGCAGCGTACCGTTCATCAAATGCACCAGGCGCTTGCAGATCGACAGCCCCAGCCCGGTGCCCGCCACCACATTGGCATTGCCACTGGCCTGAAAGAACGGTTCGAACAGGTACTGCTGGTCTTGCGCCGCAATGCCCTTGCCGGTATCGACCACTTGCCATTGCAGCATTGCGCGCTCGCCCTCGCGGCTTTCCAGGCGCAGGCGCAGCACGATCCGCCCGCTCTCGGTGAACTTCAGCGCATTGTTAAGCAGGTTATTCAGGATCTGGCGAATGCGCGTGACATCACCGCGCACGCGGTCCGGCAGTTGCGGATCCAGGCAGGCGAACAGTTGCAGCCCCTTGCTTTGCGCAGCCCCCGCGTACCCTTGGATCACCTCCTGCACCAACTCCAGTGGCGAAAATACCGTGAGTTCGAGAGACAGTTGCCCGGCCTCGATCTTCGAGACATCCAGCACGTCGCAGATCAGTTGCAGCAGGTTCGCCGAGGAGCCTTCGATGGCATTCAGATAGCCGCGCTGCTGGCTGTTGAGGTCGGTGCGGGCGAGCAATTCGAGGGTGCCCAGCACCCCGTACAGCGGCGTGCGGATTTCATGGCTCATGGTCGCCAGGAACAGCGTCTTGGCCTCATTGGCCGCGTCCGCCAGGGTGCGCGCCTGCTGCAAGGCCAGTTCCACCTGCTTGCGCTCGCTTATATCGCTGAACGCGCAGATCAATACCTCCTCACGCTGATACCGGGTCGGCGCAAAACTCAGGAACAGGTGGCGACCATCGGCCATTTGCAGTTCATCGGTGCTGATTTGTTCGGCCTCCTCAAAGGCGCGGCGAATCCAATCGTGGCACAGCTGCTGACGCTCCTGGCCGTTGCCCAACCACTGGCGTGACAAGGGGTTCTCCAGCACCACGCCGCCATCACTGCGGCGCAGCACGCAGAGGGCCACCGGCGCGATGCGGATCACGGCGCTGCTGAACGCCTCGCTTTCCACCAGCGCCTCAATGCGGTTGGCCGCCGGGATAATCAGCCGCTGGTCGATGCGTCGTACCAGGCGCAGCATCAACACGCTCGCCAGTGCACACACCAGCAGGCACACCAACAGTGGCATGGCCAGGCTGGGCAACAGCGAACGCAACTCCAGGCTGTAGACGATCTGCCATTGCGAATAGCCCAGGTGCTTGCGGATGGCCAGACGGTCCGGCAACCAGCGGCTGCCCTCCCAACCGAAGCTCGCCGTGGAGTGATACTGGCGTAACACTTGCGCCGCCGTCGGTTGATGGGGCGCACTGCTGAAAATCAATTGCCCTGCGCCGTCGAGCAACATGAAGTCGCCCGCCTTTTCATGCTGCAGGGCATTGATCAGGTCCGGCCCGTCCACTTCCAGGCCAAGCCAGCCCGAGTCGGGGCTACGGTCGTCCAGCCGCGTGAAGATATACAGCGGCGAATCCAGGCGACTCTGCTCGGTCAGCCACAGTTCATCGCTGACCGAGACCTTGCCGGTATCCACCGCCATCAGCCGTTGCAATACCGGCTCCGGCACCGCCTCTGGCGCGGCGCGCACGGTAAACAGGCGCTCCACCGCCGGCTGGGCGCGCTGGGCCACGTAGATCAGGTTGACTTGGTTCGTCTCCAGGTAATCGAGCAGGCGTCGGGTGAGCCACAGGCTCCAGATATTGCCCGCTTCGCCGAGGGTGATATGCACCTCTTCGGCGGGCACGTTATTGAGGTTGCCCACGGGCGCCGTCACATGCCGCACCGTCGACAGGCCGAGGCTTTTGAGCAGCGTCTGGCGGCTGACAAAAAAACTCTGCGCGTCGGAAATTGCCTCATTCATATAGCTGCGCCGCAACGAGATCTCCTCGCTGAACGCCGCACGCAGGTAGCTGTAGGCGCCCGCATACACCCCCAGCACCAGCGCCAGGGCGAACAGACGCAGCAGCTTGCGGGCGGCCTTGGGCGTGGAGAAGGTGGAGTCGAGGGGTTGCAGGAAGTGTTTGAGTTTCATCGCCGCAGCCTAAAGGGCGAAACGGCACGGGTGAATAAGACGGATCTCAAAGGGCGATTGAACTCTGCTGTAAACGGCTGTTCTAGACAGGTTCGCCGCCGCGTGCGTAGCATCGGCGGCTGTCCTTCGTGCCATTCCTCCCAACAGGGCGATCCATGTCTATCCAGCAAACTCCCGGGCATGTGCTGCCCGCGCGCAGCGCCGCCAAAATGGAAGCGGCCATGGCCGTGGGCGCTTTCGCTATCGGTACCGGCGAATTCGCCATCATGGGCTTGATGCCCGACATCGCCCAAAACCTGGGCCTAAGCGAACCCCAAGTTGGCCATGCCATCAGCGCCTACGCCCTCGGCGTGATGGTCGGCGCCCCACTGCTGGCCATCCTCGGTGCCAAGCTGCTGCGCAAACATATGCTGCTGTTGCTGATGGGGCTGTACGCCCTGGGCAACCTCGTCACCGCGTTCACCCCGACCTTCGGCTCACTGGTGGCGTTCCGCTTTATCAGCGGCCTGCCCCACGGCGCCTACTTCGGCATTGCCGCCGTCGTCGCCTCCAGCATGGTGCCCAACGACAAACGCGCCGGCGCCGTGGCGCGGGTCATGATGGGGCTGACCCTGGCCATGTTGCTGGGCAATCCGATTGCCACGTTCCTCGGCCAGCACCTGGGCTGGCGCTCGGCGTTTGCACTGGTGAGCGTGATCGCCCTGTGCACCATCGCCCTGGTCTGGCAATTCGTGCCCCATCGCCACGACGAACAACGCAGCGACCCGCGCAAGGAACTGCGGGCGTTTACCAAACCCCAGGTGTGGATGGCCCTGTCGATTGGTGCCATTGGCTTTGCCGGGATGTTCTGCGTGTTCAGCTACCTGGCGCCGACCATGCTGGAAGTGACCAAGGTGTCGCCGCAGTGGATTCCCTTCGGCCTTGCGGCGTTTGGGGTAGGTGGGATCATCGGCAACATCGCCGGCGGCAAGCTGTTTGATCGCATGCAGTTTCGCGCGGTGGGCTTGATATTGGTGTGGTCGATGGCCGTGTTGCTGTTCTTCCCCTTCGCGGCGTCCTCGCTATGGGGCGTGCTGCTGAGCATGGGCCTGGTCGGCACCATGGTGTCGTTGGCCGCGCCGCTGCAGATCCGCCTGATGGACATCGCCCACGAAGCACCAAGCCTTGCAGCAGCGTCCAACCATGCGGCGTTCAACCTGGCCAATGCGCTGGGACCATGGTTTGGCGGGATGGCGATTACGGCGGGGTTTGGCTGGACCAGCACCGGCTATATCGGCGCGGCCACGGCGCTGGTCGGCCTGGGTATCTACCTGATCGCCCGTCGGATGAAGGGCGGCCACTGACTGCCCCCCCAATCAATCATCATGCAACAACCCCGACCCGTACTCCCCATAACTGCTCCCCAGCCCACTGCCGCCAAAATTCATCTTCGCGGCCTTGCTGGGGCTGTGGTCACCAAACGCCTGGCATCCGCCTGAAAAGCAAGGGTCACTGCTCACACCGGACGCCCCCGAAGAACAAGCGCCCAACAGCAACGTGCCAGCAATCATCACGACTTTGACGAGGTTCGAGATCATTTTCAGTTCCCTGTGGACTGGAGGCGCGAGGGTCCTCTCTTGAGCAAGATCGTAGACCTCAGCGGCGAAGGGAATGATGAAACTTTGCTGGGTGACAGGGAGGGTTCAGGTTGCCTGATTTGAGGGTAATGCCAGGTTTTCGCAGACGTTGGCAATGATATAGTTCACCCGTGCCCACCCCATCGAAGCCCTGAACATGTACACCATCGAAGTATTTGAATCCAACTCAAAGGGCCGCGACTTTGTAGTGGGTGATATTCACGGGCACTTCAAGCTACTTGCTTCACTCATGGAAAAAGTAAACTTCAACACCCAACAGGATCGCCTGTTTTGTGTGGGCGATCTTATTGATAGAGGCCCTGACTCTATTGACGTATTGAAGTGGCTCAGCGAACCCTGGTTTCACGGCGTACGCGGCAACCACGAACAGATGCTGATGGATTGCCTCTCCGGTCGCGGCGACATCAACAGGCACACGCGAAACGGCGGAGCGTGGCTTTACGCGCTGTCGCCCAGTGTCCAGAGCGAGATTTACAACGCACTGCAAACGCTCCCAGTAATGATTGAGATCGGCTTAGCGGATGGTCGAAAAGTCGGCATCGTCCATGCTGAAGCGTTTCTTTCCTGTGCTACCCATAGTTGGCAAGACGCCAAAGACGCTATCAGTGGAATGCGAGGAGAGTCCGCCCAACAACAAGCGTTGAAAACCGCCCTCTATGCCAGGGAAAAGATAGAGCAGCAAAACCAGGCAGCGATCATAGGTTTGGATAGGTTATATGTGGGCCACTCGACAGTCCCTCATGTGCATGCATTGGGCAATGTCGTTTATATCGATACGGGTTGTTCTTTTTCGGACGGTGCGTTGAGTTTGATAGAGATAGAAAGTGGAGAGGTTGCGCATGTGAGCATGCATTCATTGCTGGGGGACAGCCCCTCCAGTGTCCATTCCACGAGCTAAGTGGCCCAATAGCCTCGTAGTAATTCAGACGCGGTGCGCGGATGGAATTGAGTCGTGCATACCTGCCCGCGCCCCAGAAGCCCACTGATGGAAAAATCCAGGGGGCGGGGGTGAATAAACGCAAAAGGGAACGCCCCTGTCGGAACGTCCCTTCTCCCTCACTCAGCGACGAAAAAGACGGTCTAGAACCAACAGGGCAACTGCACCAATCGCGATTGCCGCAACTGGTTTTTCTTTAACGAATGTAGATACGCTGTCCAGTGCGTCGCCATAGGTTTGTGTCAGCTGTCCAGCTGCTTGCCGACCAGCACCTTCAGCTTCCAGCTTCGAATCACCAAACAGTTTCCCAACTGCGCTCTGCGCTTTGCCGGCAACCTTTTCAACAACACCTTCTACCTGTTCGCTCTTCATGATTAATCAAACCTTCGTGTGTGATTGAGTAACCCAGAATAAATCTGGGCTTGAGGCAACCTTCACGGCATTAGGGGGACGCTGGTAATGATTAGTTCAAAGTGGATGAGGCTCACAGGTAGCCAGCTATCATTCACTCGAAAACGTGAAGGAAACAGCCCCCGCTGACGGCATGCAGACGCCCTCAGCAAGACTCCATGTAGCAGCCCCATTAAGATAAGTTGGCATGTTCTGTCTTACTTCGACCGAGAATCCTGCGTGGCCAGTTAAACTTCTGAGTAGCCCAGCAGTCGCGCATAGACGTCAGTGCGGCAGTGAAAAGCTGTCCTGAATCCACTAAGCCGCAGAGAAGAACGCCACTTTAGCGGTAAGACGATCCGCCAAACCTGATAGCTCGATGCTAGCTGCCGCCACTTGGCGCGCGCCGTTGGCAGACTCAACAGTCGAACCATGAATGCGGTTGATATTTTCAGCGACCTCATCGGTCACGCTACTCTGCTGCACGGAGGCGCTCGCGATCTGGGCGTTCATATGACTGATTGCGGCAACCTGCTCGCTGATCCTTGCCAATGCATGCTGCGCACTGCGGGTTTGTGTGACCGTTTGGCTCGCTAGCTCGCAACTATCGCGCATAGTTTGGGATGCCGTTTCGGTACCCGATTGCAGCGTAATGATCATCTCCCGAATTTCCTCGGTCGACTGCTGTGTACGATTGGCCAAAGAACGTACTTCGTCAGCTACCACCGCAAACCCACGCCCGTGCTCCCCAGCTCTCGCTGCCTCAATGGCAGCGTTCAAGGCAAGCAAATTGGTTTGCGAGGCGATAGCGTTGATGACGTCGATCACTGACGCGATATTTTCACTGTGTTTGGACACCTGGTTCACGGTAGCAGTGGTTTGCTCAAGCGTTACTGCCAACTGTTCAATGGCAAGCGTGGTACTTGCAACCAGCTTGTTCCCACTTCCCACTTCAGTATCAGCCAACCGGGAGGCGTCAGCTGCCTGCGCGGCATATCCAGAGACTTCATTAACCGTCGCGGCCATTTGCATTATGGCTGCGGCCACCTGCTCGGCTTCGCGGGTTTGTAAGCTGGTCTGCTCATTGTTAGCCGATGATGCGGCAGACAACTGGGTGGACGAGTGATTGACCTCTTGGGCCGCCTTACGTACTTGCTGAATAGTCTCTCCGAGATGGCCTAGCGCGTTTTTCAGGACGCCCATCACACTGCCGGGATAATCTGTGGAAATCGTCTGATTCAGATCACCAGCTGCCAGTCGCTCGATGGCCAATGCAACGTCTGTGGGCTCAGCCCCCAGCGTGGATTTAACGAAGCGAATAATTACAGCCGACAACGTGATGCTCAGCAGCAAAGCAATACCTGTCGCAATAAGCATCAGCGTACTGAACTGACTGGCGGTTGCCTGCACTGCGCCCAGCTTTGCCTTGATTGATGCTTCCTCGTAGTCGATCAGTGCATTGACGCGTTTCAGCCACTCACTGTAATCCAAAGACGTTTGACGCATCAGCAGCGCCTGAGCTCCAGGTATGTCACCCGCTTGGCGCAGGGAGATTACCGCCCTGGTGGAGTTAAGGGTTTGTTGTTCGATGTCCTTGATAGCGCTCAGTAATCGAACCTCCTCGCCTGTTACGCTTGCGCCCTTGAACAACTGATCCATTGGAGCCGCCGAGTCGGAGTAGGCCTTTTCCAAGGCTGTGACCTCCGATAAGTGTTTTGCCAAATCCGTATCAGTCGTCACCAGCACAGCATCCCGAATAGCGATGGCTCGGTTATGGACACTGCCTCGAAAATTGATTGCATAGCGCTGCACCTTGGCGGCATTTTCGCTGACGTCTTCCAAGGTGGAGTCAATGAACGCAACGCGGTGAATGCCGATGGCGGTTATCAACATGAGCAGCGCCAGGATGGCTGCGAAACTAAGCCCTATGCGTGTGGCCAACGACAGCGTTTTCTTCATGGCTAGCTCGAAAATATGACCTGTACAGGCCTTTGTTGATGTGGAAGACGCGAACGGTACTACCAGCCCATTACGCTTGATGCCTTGACGATACGTCGACGCAGAAAGGTCATCCAGTTAGCAATACGCACCGCCATGATAGCGTATGGCTATCATCATGATGCGCATGTTCTGCAGTGGGCCTCGCGATTTACCTAGAGCGTTTTTGCGCGGCTATGGCAGTAGGTTCGTTATTGCTCTGAGCGCTGCCGTCGCAGTAAGCCTGCTAACTGCTGAGCCAAAAGGGGGGTCAGGTTGCCGCCTTCTTGGGGTAAGGCGGCAGGGTTGTGTATCAGGCTGTGGCCGTGCTGGACGTCGCGTCGACTTGCTCTTGAGCTCGGTCGACAAGCAGAGAGCTCAACTCGATCAGTTGCTGAATGCCCAAAGCGATGGAGCGCTGGGATTCGTCGAGGTCGAACGCCAGGGTTGCCGTCATTTGATTGGCGGATGCGAGGTTTTCGGCGGCGTTGGCTAGTAGGGTTTCGGTGTCGACGTTGGGGCTGACGAGGAAGACATTGGCAGTGGATTGTTCGACTGGTGCAGCGTTTGAAGCGTGAGGCGGGTTAGGTGTGACTTTGTACATGGCGAAGCTCCTTTAGCGTTTAAGGAACTACCTATCTCACTTCCACATGAGGGTGGCAGCTGTACGCAGGTGTGGAAGACCAGGGCTAAAGGACCCGGCGCACCGAAGTGCCCCGCGCACAGCCGCCATAAGCAATCATACAGACGTAAAAAAACGCCGGTAGGTGTTTATGGGCGATTGAGCGCCTTCAGCTTGGTCGGACTTCCACATCCGGCCGCTGGGTTGGCAGCGGCTTGAGGAGGTTAGCTAGGGGAGGTCTGAGGGGCAAGCCGAGAAAAGTGTGGGAAATTTCCCGGAAAGCATAGTGGACTGAGAGAAGGGTATCGTGGTCTGACCCCGCTATTTGGGAAGTTGCCAGGCAATTTGGAGTTCTTCAGCGCAGTGCCCTAGATCTACTGATTGATAACGGCTTCGCGCAGGTGGCAGATCGATCCAGGGGCGAATTCGTGTTCATCCTTCCAGCCGCGCACCTGGTAATAGGTCTCCGACCACAAAGGGGACGGACTTATTTATATTTAATTTCCATTACCCCCCTGCCAGATCGGCGAGTAGACCGAAGGCTTTTACAGACTGAGTCAACAAATAGCCCAAATCAGCTACGCCGACGACCTGACGATTCAAGCCCGCACTCTACGATCAACCTTCCACATCGAGGCCGCCATGACTGGAATATCCCTAAACCCGCCGGAAGACCTAGCCGACCTGGCCAAAACCAACGGCCAAACGGCGAGCTACCTGGTTATGGACGTTCTTCGCGACTACATCGAACACGAAAAAATGCTGACCGCTCAAATCGAGCTGGCAGTAAAAGAAGCCGACCAAGGCGAATTCGCCACTGATGACCAAGTGTCAGCCATGCGCGCTAGGCGCTGGAGTAGGAATGCGGGTTGAGCGGCTTGAAAAAGCACTCAAAAATCTTGAAGACGAAGCCAATTACATTGCCCTTAAAACCCAAAGGCCGCTGATGACTTCTCCGATGCCATTTTCGCCAGCATCGACAAACTGGCTCTGTTCCCTACCATGGGTCGTGAAGGCCGGGTCAAACACACCCGTGAATGGGCAGTACCCAACTGGCCCTACCTGATCCCGTATCGGGTTCGCGGAGATCGTCTGCAAATCCTCGGCATGTTCCACACACGGCAACGTCCGCGCTCGAAGTGGTGAATGGCACAAAACAAGCCTCTCCCACACCCTGGATCCATCCCTGATAAACTGCCCACCATTCGCCTCGTTGACTCAGATTCCCAATGCCCCCACAAACCGCTCCCCTCTCCCGCCGCTTTTCCGTCGCCCCGATGATGGACTGGACCGACCGCCACTGCCGGTTCTTCCTGCGCCTGCTCTCCAAACACGCCCTGCTGTACACCGAGATGGTCACCACTGGCGCAATCCTCCACGGCGATCACGACCGCTTCCTGCGCCATAACGAAGCCGAGCACCCTCTGGCGCTCCAGCTCGGCGGCAGTGTCCCCGCTGACCTGGCCGCCTGTGCCCGTATGGCCGAGGCTGCCGGTTACGACGAAGTGAATCTGAACGTCGGCTGCCCCAGCGACCGGGTGCAGAACAACATGATCGGCGCGATCCTGATGGCTCACCCGGCTCTGGTGGCGGACTGTGTGAAGGCGATGCGTGATGCGGTGTCGATTCCGGTGACGGTGAAGCACCGTATCGGGATCAATGGCCGGGATAGCTACGCCGAGCTGTGTGATTTCGTCGGAACGGTGAAGGACGCCGGCTGCACCAGTTTTACCGTGCATGCGCGGATTGCGATTCTGGAGGGGTTATCGCCTAAGGAGAACCGCGACATTCCGCCGTTGCGTTATGACGTGGCGGCGCAGTTGAAGCAGGATTTCCCGGAGCTGGAGATTATTCTCAACGGCGGCATCAAGACGCTGGAGCAGTGCCATGAGCATTTGCAGACGTTTGATGGGGTGATGTTGGGGCGG
>Ga0163161_10001018_pt1 | contig 21361 bp, 16 predicted proteins | sample S45metaG_FD_129847 | JGI IMG/M metagenome (GOLD analysis project Ga0163161, IMG submission 129847) | Switchgrass rhizosphere microbial communities from Kellogg Biological Station, Michigan, USA - S4-5 metaG | ecosystem: Host-associated > Plants > Roots > Rhizosphere > Soil | place: USA... | reverse complement strand
GCTATGTTTCCGGAATTGGTGAGAAAATGGCGGAAAACATCGTGAATTACCGTGCTGAAAACGGTGCTTTTGAAGACAGAAAGCAATTAAAAAAAGTTCCGAGATTAGGAGAAAAAGCATATCAACAGGCTGCAGCTTTTGTGAGAATAAGCAATGCTAAAAATCCTTTGGACAATTCGGCCGTTCATCCCGAAGCTTATGGAATTGTTGAAAAAATGGCAAAAGATTTAGGAATAAAAACCAACGAACTGATTGCCAATAAAGAGAAGATTGCACAGATCAATCCTGAAAAGTATGTCAATGAAACCATTGGGATTTTAGGGATAAAGGATATTTTAAAAGAACTTGAAAAGCCTGGTTTAGATCCAAGAAAAGCTGCTAAAGTTTTTGAATTTGATCCCAATGTAAAAAGCATTAAAAACCTTAAAACAGGAATGATTCTTCCGGGAATCGTTAATAATATCACCGCTTTTGGTTGCTTTGTAGATCTAGGTATAAAAGAAAGCGGATTGGTTCACATTTCTCAATTGAAAGAAGGCTTTGTTTCTGATGTGAATGAAGTGGTAAAGCTTCATCAGCACGTTCAGGTGAAAGTGACTGAAGTGGATGAGGCGAGAAAGAGGATTCAACTGAGTATGATTTTTTAGTTTTTCTTTTGTCTTGAAACAAAAGAAACAAAAATTCAAGACTTGGATTCTTCAGCTAAAAAATAATGATACTCACTAAAAATTCTAAAACTTGCGCGAATTCATAATTAGTTCTCCGCTTTTAAGATTTGTCTCGCGCTTCGGACAGAAGAATTTTCTTAACGTTCATATCATTATTTTTTTTAACGCTTCACAATCCTAAGTCGTCTTATCAACCGTTTTAGCAAATGTCATTCCGATGAAAGAAGAATAAAAACCAATAACTCTTATACTTAATACAAGAAAATCTGTGAAATCTGCGGGATAAATTTTCGCCCACAAATCACACAGATCTTCACAGATTCTCTGATTTTATTTAATTTTTAAATCAGAATTATATTTTATTATTCTTTGTATATTTAAGCTTAGTAAAATTATACTTGAAAATATCAGAATTAAAATTCAAGAAGATTATTCATCGCCCGACCCGTCAATTTGATGTTGAGGGAAAAAGAATCTATAATGAATTCGAGTATGATTTGCCGTACAATGCGAGTTTTAAAAATAATGAAAAACAGAGGATTTTAGCTAAACTGATTGATTTACTTCCATTCTTTTTAATTTTCTATTTTATTTTTCATCAACCCGCATTTCTCTCAGTACTATATGCCGTCCCATCTGTCATTTTATTGGGATCTCTGTCAGAATCGATATTCGGAACAACTTCAGGAAAGAAAATATTTAAAATAAAAGTTATTGACGACTTCGGAAATTATCCTAAAATAACAAAATCATTTTGCAGAAATCTTTTATGCTTAGCTACTTTCAAACTCATCTTTGACGACTACATTCCTCCATTAAACGAAGTCTTAAAAATAGAACACAAAGAAGCAAATTTCACGATGCACATGAGTAACAAAATTTGCAAAACTTACATTGTGAAAGAGAGTCAATTATGGGAAATCAGAAAACTCCTCGATGCTCAGATTCATCATACTATTTCTTAAAAACTTCTACTATTTAAAGTAAAAAAGGCAGCTTAAAATAATAGCTGCCTTTCTGGAATTAATCAAAGAGATTAAAATTTAAAATCTGATTTTTTGATGTCTTTATTGTAGTACAAATCAACTAAAGTTGCCACCTGATCGCCATTCTCAGACCGGAATGTATTTTTTGAACAGTAAGTAAGATCACCGAATTTTTTATATTCTGTGCAAAGTGTTGTCGAAAAAGAACCTTTCGTAGGATTTTCATGAACCTCTTTGTTCAGCAAATAGCTTTCAGCATCATAATATAAATTAGTAACATTTCCATCTTTAGCGGTTGCTTTTATTTTATGCAGCTTATTTTCCTTATCCGTTTCTACAAATTCAACTTTATATAAAGAAGGATCTAAATATGCCAGTTCATTCATGATGTATTTTCTATCCAACTTATCTTTGAACTCTTCCTGATCAGCAATTTTCTTTTCGCCGTTTACCGTCTCATAGCCGGTTTTTCCATCGAACCATGATCGGTACACTATTCTTCCTTGATATTCAATTTCAAAACTCCCCATATTTGGAGTCATTTCTTTTGTTATATAATTAACATTTCTACCATCCATCACTGTAGATGATTTCGAATAAAGAGTTTTTATACTACTTAAAAGATCTCTTCCTCCCATAGCATCGACTGCTTTGACAATGATTTCTTTAGCTTTGGCTTCGTTTGTACTTTGCGAAAAAACAAAGTGATTAGTTGTGAATACTGAACAAGCAGTAATAATAGTGGTTAAAAGTTTCATTTTTAGTTTTTTATTAAATTTAAATTGTATCTGTCATCTTTAGAATCTCTTCTCAGTTCTGTTACTTAAGATATTAATAATCCTGATGGAAATTTACGAGAAACTTTTTTATTTAAACCTAAAAACTACAAAGGATATTTTATCGCTTTATCCATCTCAATCGGATTATTATATTTTCTGACAGATTCTCTCAAACGCTCATTCACTTCACGGGAATTATTTTGTCCGACCTTTGTTCCGTCGTTGAGGTAAAACTCTTCATTGGTTTTTGTTGAACCGCTACTGTTTCTCAATGTGTTGATGGGAGAATCGTAGTATTTCAGTTTTGTGGCTGTATATTTTTCTTCATTTACCGGAACACTTTGTTCCATCATGTAACTGATGTATTGGTTGACATAAGGTTTTGCCAGCTTCTGAGTTTTTACCAGTTCAAATTTGTAATTGTTCTGGTCATCATAAAGCTCAACAATCAATCCCGGAAGACCATGAAATTTGTAAGGACCTTCCTGAAAGGGAATATCAGAAGTAAACCATGCAACCCAGCTTCTTCCGCCCCAAGTTGTGGTGGCTTTCTGAAGATTAAAGTCTTTTACTTTCTTTTTTTCATTCGTCAGTTTCCAGCTCTGTTTATTTTTTGATGGAAGTTTTAAAATAATATTTTCTAAAGCATCATAATATTCATAATCATCAGTTCCTGATTGGTGGGTGAGAATGTTTGAGGTATTAAAATTTGCTCCATTTGGAATCGGAAGATTATGGGCAACCAGAGAATCTCCAACAAAAAAATCTCGGGGATAATATTTTGTTTGTTTCGTTTCGATATCAAGATGATAATTTTCTTTGGTGGTGATATTCTGCGTAGAATCTTTCTTGTATTCTACATCATAAATAAAACGGTGAGTCTGCGCATTTGAAGCTATTGAAGCTAAAATAAATGCTGATAAAAAGATTTTCTTCATAGTCTGCTATTATTGATTGATAAATTCCTGTTCCTCCTTTGACAACAGAACGGCACTTTCCTTATCCTCCTTTACCGGAACATTTTCCCAAATGCTTTTGGTGAGATCGACTTTAGGCGTTAATCCTTTCTTGTCGGAATTTGCAAACGTGTTGTAGATAATTTCTGTGCTGAATCTTTTCTCATCTTTTTTCCCATCATACATTACAAAAAATTTTTCTCCTGAAGTTTTTTTCAATGCCTGAATATATTTCCCGTCTTTCTTGTAAAAATCGAAAGTCACATTTGCATTACCTGGCTGAAAATCAAATTCTTTCCCATCGGTATTTATTCTTTTGTAGGGAGGAAAACCACCCTGGATATAGTTAAGATCATATAAAGTTACCACCCTGTCTTTTTTATCGTATGTGATTTCTCCTTCTATCTCAATACCATTTTCAGATTTTATTTTGACACCAATCAACTGCAAGTCGCCATCTTCAGATAACAGTCTTCCAACATTTTTAGAACCCTTCATTTTCATATTGACCAAAATTCTGTTAAGTTCGAAGTTAAAAAAGAAATTACCTATTTCTTCATGATTAATCTCTTTGGTTTTTGTGTTAAAGATACTTTTAGACTCATTTCTTTTGTAATACTTTACATTATTGAGCTGCATTTGCAGTATTTTATCATAGTCTTTTTTGTAGCCATATTTGTAATTGTACGTATTGCTTTCGCTCCATAATTTGGCTTCAGCAATGACCATAAAATAAAGTTTATCATTATTGAATCCCTTAGACTTAAACGTAATGTCATACAGGGAAGGATCGTCGTAATATCTTTTGTGATAATTTTTGAGAAGATCTTCGAAAAGATTCTTAATATCGACATTGATGATTTTCACTTCTTCGATGTCTCTCATATAAGGTTTCAGTCTCACCACACTTTGAAAATTTCTGATATTTTCTTTCTGAAAGCCAGAAGCCGAAACTTCGAAATTTTGTGCAGAACTTTCTAATGGCGCAAAACCATCTTCATTGGTATACAGCAATTGATCAGATAAAACAATTCTTGCATTGGCAATGGGTTGATTATTTTCAGCATCGACAATCTGTATTTTCTGTGCAGAAAAAAGTGCCGAAATGACGGAAAACAAGATAGAAATTCGTTTCATGTAAATTTGATTAGTATGGTTTATTAATGAAGCAAATATATATTTCAGAATGCATACAATTCAATATCAAATGAGTTATTTAATAATAAATTATCACTATTTAACTAAAATCTTCAAAATTTGGGAATAACCATGAGAATCTTTTAATATTTTAACAAAAAAAATTCTTCCGTTTAAGAAAGAATTGACTGTATTACAGAAAATACTGATTCGAAATAGTCCAAAAAAAAAACCGGCTTTGGGAAGCCGGCTGAGTTTGTCTTATTTTTTTGATTCCTCTACAGAAACCTTTCTGAATTCTTTGAACAATTTGCTCAATTCCAAAGCTGATTTACGAGCTCTTGTTCCCGCTGCTTTGTTTCCTTTCTCTGATTGTTGGTTTGCTTCAGTTGCAAACGCTTCGAATTCTGCGTTGATTTTTTCAATAAGTTCTTTCATGTCTATAAAATTTAGGCTGCAAATATATGTTTTCAGATGTTTCCAGCCTAACATTGGGGAAAAAATTTATAGCAAAATGTGAATTATTTAACACAAAAGTCAGAATTTTGAGTTTCAATTGTACAAAACCGTAGAAATAATTCAATTTAAGAGTGATTTACACTTAAATTTGAGATTAAAAATAAAGAAAAACACAAGTCATGAAATTTGTTTTACATCATCAGGAAACCGAAAGACTGCGATTCAGAAAACTTGAAAATTCAGATTTTGAAGTATGGCTTGAACTTTTTGAAGACAAAGAAACCTCAAAACTTCTTGGAATGTCCGAGTTTCCAAGTCCCAAAAAACGTTGTGAAAAATGGTTTGAATGGACATTCCATCGTTACAGAAATGATCTTGGCGGACAAAACGTTTTGATATGCAAAGAAACAAATCAGTTGATTGGTCAATGCGGACTTTTAGTGAGAAATGTCGAAAACAATTTTGAGCTGGAAATTGCGTATTCTATACTGCCGAAATTCAGACAAAAAGGATTTGCATTTGAAAGTGCAAAAAAATGTAAGGAGTTTGCATTTGAAAACAACTTAAACGAAAGATTGGTGTCTATGATCTTTCCTGACAACCAAAATTCGAAAAAAGTTGCGTTAAAAAACGGAATGAAACTAAATAAAACTTTAATTTATAATAGTAAAATAATGGAGCTTTACTCTATTAATAAAGAAGAATTTGAAAAAACTAAGCTGTAAAAAAATTTAATATACTATCATTCAATCAAACAATTCATGACAAAAAAAATTTTCACCTTCACATTCATATTACTTGCGGTTTCTATCATCGCCGCACAAAACACTGCAGATCCGGAAACGACCAATAAAGTCACTAACACCGTTACGCAGACCGGAATCAGTCTCGGTTCTGTGATTGCAGTTGTTACTTCCTGGGACAGAAATAAATCTTTATTATGGGCGATCATCCACGGGATTCTGGGATGGTTGTATGTCATTTATTTTGCAATAACTGATCGTTAACCTCAAACAAAAAAGACTTTGCATCAACGATGTAAAGTCTTTTTATATTAAAAATTAAATTCTATAACTATGAGGTGAAATGAAATCTGAAACAGGTTTGTTCATCACTAGAATCAACTAAGATCTTACCATTGTGGGCATTTGCAATTTCGCTGGCAATATATAGACCTAATCCTAATCCTTCCTGACCGCGATGTACTTTTCCTCTTGAGAAGGGTTTGAAGAGATGTTTTTCTGTCTCTTCCGATATTTTATTCCCTTTATTGACCACACAGAGTTCAAAACGGTTTGATTCTGTAGTTGCGGTTACAATAATTGGTGATTCCTTTTCACCATGCGTTATTGCGTTACCCAACAGATTAGAAAATAGCTGCGCAATACGTTTGTTGTCTCCTTTTACTTCATCTTTCAAACTGAATTCTGTCTTAATAGGTCTGTCAGGATATGCCATATTAAGTTCTGCAATAACCTGATGAAGCGTTTCTTCAAGATTTTTACTGTTTTCATAATTCAGCTGGATCCCTCCACCAAGACGGCCTCTTGCAAAATCAAGCATATTATCAATCAACCCTTTCGTACGATTGGTAGAATCCTGAATGATTTTTGCCAATTTCTGATTTCTCTCGTCCAGAGAACTTCGCAATAAAAGCTGAGCAGCATTGGAAATTGCATTTACAGGATTTCGAAGATCATGACCTAAAATAGCAATGAACTGCTCTCTTATTTCTCCATTTTCCTGCTCTTCCTGTAACTGAGCCTGCGTTTCACTAAGATTTTGAAGAGAGTCCAGATGAAATGCGATCAGTTCTGCAAAGAGTTTGAACATATTGATCGTCTTTTCATTGTTCACCAATGCAGGTTTAGGATCAATTGCACATAAAGTTCCGAAAAAATCTCCGTTTTTTAAGATCAAAGGAATTGAGATATAGCTTTGAAGACCATATAATTTTGGAGTATGGTGATTGGCATAGACAGAATCTTTATCAACATGATCTATGGCAACCTCTTTTTGGAATTCCATTACCTCATTACATATTGTAGTTTCAACTTTCAGTTCGCCTCCTACTCCCAATCCAAAATCAATCTTATCATTCACGGTACACGCTATCCAACGGTCTTTGGTTACCCTTGCAACTACTGCATAGCCCATTCCCGTTGTGCTACAGATAACCTCCAGAATATTTGCAACTGCAGGAATCTGATTCACTTGCTCAATATCTTTTTCAAAATCAAATGATTTTGCGCGATCCTTCATGTATTATTTATTTTATCATTTTAAGGTATTAAAACCTAATCATAATCAGCGGATAAAGGTAAGAAAATAATCTTTAGATTTAATTTGAATCATGGGCTTTTACATTAAGATTATAATGTTTGAGCCTTCATCAAAATGTATTATTTATATCTTTGAACGTATGCAATCGATTACTATAATTACATTATTTTAAACTTAATTTAATAAAACAGACAGTGCAGGATAATTTCTAATCATAATAATTTTAGATTGCGATTAACAAAGAAAATGTTTAACATATTATTTTCTTTTAACTCAATAATTCTCTGACAACATGAAAAGATACGTTTTTCTCCTTATTGTATTACTAATCTCGATTTCATTATCGGCTCAATATAAACCGTGGACTTCCGCAAAGCAGCCTTTAAAAGAAATCAAAGCCTTAAAAAAGCAAATCAAAAAACCGGAATTCAGAAAAGTGGATTACCTGGTAACGGATTTCGGAGCTGTGGGTGACGGAAAAACGAAAAATACAGAAGCTTTCAAAAAAGCCATTGAAAAATGTAATGCAGAAGGTGGCGGAAGAGTTGTCGTACCAAACGGTGTTTTTCTTACGGGAGCAATTTATTTAAAATCCAATGTCAATCTTCATTTAAGTGATGGTTCAACCATTTTATTCAGCCAGGACAGCAACGACTACCCTATCGTTTTCACACGTTGGGAAGGAATGGAATGTATGAATTATTCATCATTGATCTATGCTTACGAGGAAGAAAATATTGCCATTACAGGAAAAGGAACGCTGGATGGAAATGCAGATTTAGACAACTGGTGGTTTTGGTGTGGTGCTAAGCAATATGGCTACAATGAATCACGTCCGGGAAGACAGAATCCTGCCCGTGCAAAACTTCACGAATATATGGCTGCAAGAAAACCTGCAAGAGAAAGAATTTTTGGGGATGGTTATTATTTGAGACCGAATTTCGTTCAGCCTTACAAATCGAAAAACTTCTATATGGCAGATGTTTTGGTGAAAAATTCTCCCATGTGGAACTTAAATCCTGTTTTGTGTGAAAACGTGTTGATTGAAAGAGTAAAAGTTATCAGTCACGGACCGAACAACGATGGTTTCGACCCTGAAGCGTGCAAAAATGTCTGGATTAAGGATTCTTACTTTGATACCGGAGACGACTGTATCGCCATCAAATCCGGAAGAGACGAGGACGGAAGAGATATCGGAAAACCAGCAGAAAACCATATCATCGAAAACTGCGAAATGAAAGACGGTCACGGCGGTGTTGTGATTGGAAGTGAAATCGCGGGCGGCGCGAAAAACATTTATGCCATCGGAAACGTGATGGACAGCAAGAATCTTGACCGTGCTTTAAGAATCAAAACCAGCTCAAGCCGTGGTGGAATCATCGAAAATGTATTTTTCTACAATACCAAAGTCGGCGCTTACAAAGAAGCGGCTGTTCGTTTTAATATGCATTATGAAAAGCCCGGAGATCATATTCCGACCATCAGAAATATTTGGGTTGAAAATTTAACCGTAGATAAAGGCGGAAAATATGCTGTATTTTCTGATGCCTACGAATCTTCTCCGGTAACAGATTTCACAATGATCAATGCAAAAATGACAGGTGTTCAGATTCCTTATAAAGTAGATTATCTGAAAAACGTGACTCTTAAAAATGTAACGGTTAACGGACAACCTTTAACTGAGTTAAAACCGTAATTTAGGTTTTGTATAATTGAACACAAAGTACACAATGTTTTTAAAACATACTACTTAAAAGTCCACAAAGCCGCTTCGCTTATATAAGATTTCTTGTAAAAACTTATGCTTTTTTAAGCGAAGCGGCTTTGTGAACCTAAAATGAATTGATAGTTATCAAAAATCTTTGTGAGCTTAGTGTTCAAAAAATTGATGTGATAGAAATGAATACAGAATATTTTAATAATTAAAATGCGAAGAAAAACCATTTTCGCCGGACTTTTGGTTTTGTCGGCATTTTCACTTTCGTTTTCCCAGTCGAAACACTGGCAGAATAACGAGCGTGAATTGCATTACAAGGAAGACAAAGGCGATTTTTTATTGGTCAACGGAAAATACAGATTCAACAGAGCTTTGTACGGAGACAACCGTGCTTCGAGAGTTGAAGCGGGAGATTTGCCGGAATTCGCATTGTATCTTCCGGGAATGGGCGGAAATCTCCAGTTTGTGATTCAGAAAGGAAATTCGATTAAGAAATTAATTCAGGCCGATAAAATTGAAACACGCTACAGACCTGGTTCAATGCTGTATGAAATCAAAGATCCGATTCTTGGAGCCGGAATTTTGAAACTTACGGTTTTAGCACAGGCTAAAGAAGAAGGTTTGGTTTTAAAAATGGAAACCGTCAATGTAGATGCTTCAACAAAAATCTATGCGGTTTTCGGTGGTGCGAGTGGAACGACTTTCAGCAGAAACGGCGACATCGGCGCAGACCCGGAATCCGGATTTTATCTGTTGCCTGAATATTGTCTGAATAATCAGTTTCAATTAAATAAAAATCAGTTTCAGCTCAATTATTTAAATAAGAAAAAAGAAACTCAAACCGTTAGCGGAGGTTTTTCAAATGTCAGTTCATTACAGCAAACCGATGCGACGACTTTAGAAAAACTAGCTGAGTTTACACAAAATAAAATAGACAAATCTCCGATTGTTTACGCTTCATATTCTTCACAAAAGCAACCAGTTTTTATTCAGGTTGCGAAAGGAAATTCAACCAAAAATTTTTCTGATGAAGATTTAAAAACTCTATTTAATGAAGCTGAAAAATCCCGTTTAACATTAGCAAATCGAATTCAGCTGAAAACTCCGGATGCAGATTTGAATAATTTCGGAGCCAATTTAGCGGTTGCCGCAGACGGAATTTGGGAAAGTCCAACCTTCCTTCACGGCGCCGTTGCCTGGAGAATGCGACTGAATGCGTGGCGTGGCGCTTACACAGCCGATGCTTTAAGCTGGCACGACCGTGCGAAAGAACATTTTGAAAGCTACGCCAATTCTCAGGTTCTAAAACCCGATTTTGCACCTGTAGAAATGGACACGATGCGTCATCTTGCTCGTCACGAGGAAAAAATGGGAACTTCTGTTTTCTCAAGCGGATACATTTCCAGAAATCCGAATGACAACACAAAACCGCATCACTACGATATGAATCTGGTGTTTTTTGATCAGCTGTTTTCACATTTTAATTACACGGGAGACAAAGAATTTCTGAAGAAAATTTGGCCGACGATGGTTCGTCATATGGATTGGGAAAAAAGAAATTTCAAACGTGGCAATTTGTATGATGCTTATGCGGCTATTTGGGCGAGTGATGCGCTTCAGTATTCAGGTGGAAAAGTGACACATACCTCGGCGTATAATTACAGAGCCAACCGTGAAATGGCAAAACTTGCGAAAATCATTGGCGAAAATCCGCAACTTTACGAACAGGAAGCTGATGCGATTTTAAAGGCAATGAAAAATGAACTTTGGATTAAAAACAAAGGTTATTTTGCTGAGTATAAAGATGCTTTGGGTAATCAAATCGTTCACGACAAACCCGGAATCTGGTCGATTTATCACGTTTCGGATGCGTTTATTTTGGATGAATTTGAAGATTATCAGAACTTACAATACATTAATAATCATACGCCTAAAATTCCGGTGACGGTGAAAGGTGCACAAAATAAAGATTATTACACGTTGTCAACCACCAATTGGCAACCATACGATTGGTCAATCAATAATGTGGCTTTAGCGGAAAATTTACAGACTGCTTTGGCGTATTGGCAGGCCGGAAGAACTGAAGATGCCTACCAACTTTGGAAAGGAAATCTGGTAGAGTCGATGTATTATGGCATCAGTCCCGGGAATTTTGAGCAGCTTTCTCATTATGATGCGTTTCGTGGAGAATTGTACAGAGATTTTGCCGATCCGATTGGCGTGGCTTCAAGAACTTTGACAGAAGGACTTTTCGGAGTTTATCCGAATTTGTTGGAAAATAAAATCAGCATCAAACCCGGTTTCCCAAAAGACTGGAATTCTGCAGAATTGAAACTTCCGGATTGGGAATATCAGTTTACACGAACTTCAAAAAAGACGGAATATTTATTTAAACCAAACTATCAAAATCCGGTGGCGTTGGAAATGCAGATTCCTGTAAATTATTCCAACATCAAATCGGTGAAGGTTAATGGTAAAAAAGTGGTTTGGAAAATTAAACCGAATTCGATTCTGCAGCCATTTGTTCAATTTGAAACTCCGAGAGGAAAAGATTTTAAGATTGAAATCAATTATTCAGGAGAAGAACTGAAAAACGAACAAACTGATTTTATCAAGTATATTTCTGAAAGTCTTCAGTTGAATTTTGACTCAAAAAAGAAAATTAAAGATATTCTTGACCCACAGGAATTGATTAAAAATAGAAAAGACAATCAATTTGATTTAATTAAAGAAGAAAGAAAAGGAACTTTCTTCGTTCAGGTCGAGCAAAACGGAACTACTTGGTGGCAACCGGTGAATGTAGACATTCGTTTTCCTCTAGAAATAAAATGGGTGAATCAAAAATTGCAGATTCAGTCAAAATCATCCAATCCAATTAATGGAAAATTGGCTGTTAATGGTTTAAATAAAACTTTTAGCATTCAAAAAAACCAAAATACCTCAATTGAAATTCCAACAAATAATTTAAGTAAAGGAACAAATGCTGTCGAACTTGAGTACAACGGAATTAAACAAAATATAGAAATTACAGACTGGGAAATTGAGAATCAGGGTCAGTTTAACAACATTTCACTAGCTTCAAAATATAATGAAAGAGTAACCGAGATTTTCAATCAGAAATACCTTTCACCAAGACTGGAAGTTCCGACTTTACAGCTTCCGTGGCAGGGAATCGGGAATTGGTGTTATCCGTTGATTACCGCTCAAATTGATGACAGCGGATTGATGAACAAAAGAAAAAACGGTAAAGTTGAGTTTCTTGAAGTTCCTTTTTTAATTGATAAAACGGATAAAAATATTGCCTTCGTCAGTCAATGGGATAATTATTCGGATGCTCTTGAAATTCCAATTTCAGGAAGAGGAAAGAAAATCTATTTTCTGATGGCTGGTTCTACGAATCCGATGCAATCGCAGATTGTGAATGGAAAAATTACGGTTCAGTATGTTGATAGTTCGACAACCGAACTGGAGCTGAAAAATCCGACGAACTGGTGGCCGATTGAGCAGGATTTGTTTGATGATAATTTTGCGTTTGAAATTCAGGATGACAAAATTCCGTATCGCGTGAAACTAAAAACGGGAGAATTGTACAAAGGTGGAACTTTAAGCAAATATTCGAGCATCAAAGGATTTACAGACCGTCAGGTGGATGGCGGTTCTGCCACGATTCTGGATTTGCCGATTAATGCGAATAAAGAATTAAAATCGATAAAATTAACAGCCGTGAGTAACGATGTGGTGATTGGAATGATGAGTGCGACGGTTTTGAAATAGAATTTGATGCCACGAATGAACGAATAAAGAGTATGTTTTTAAATTATTTCAAACATAATATTTTCAAAACATTTTTCATTTCCCCAACCCTAAAGGGTGGAAAAATGTTTTGAAAATTTCATCAGAATTACTCCCTTTAAGGTTGGGGAAATAATTCTGATAAAATTTAATATTCGTTCACCCGTGGCTGATTAAAGAAAATATAATTTAACCGCAAAACATTCAAAAGAAATGTTTGAAAATAAGAAATTCAAAGTTTACAAAATGTAAAATATTATGAATAGCATTTCGCCACATTTTGAATATCTGAAAGGACAACAACATCTTTTGTCTCTTTTGCGGTAAAGAAAAATAAAAAAATTAAAAAAATGAAGAAAATTGCAATATATCTGAGTATTTTCTGCATTGGATTTTCATCCTTAAGTGCCCAGAAAATCGACCGAAAGAAGGTCGTTCAGCGACATAATGTGGTCAATGTAAAAGCTGATACTTTATCAACTTTAACGGTTGGAAACGGAAAATTTGCTTACACGGTTGACATTACCGGAATGCAGTCGTTTCCTGAATATTACAAAAACGGAGTTTCGCTTGGAACTCAGTCTGAATGGGGCTGGAACAGTTTTCCGAACAAAGAAAATTACAAGTTTGAGGAAACTTTGAAAGCTTACGATTTCAATAACGATGGTAGAAAAGCCTTGTTCAGTGTGCAGCTAAAAGAACCTGAGCGCAATAAAGGTGCGGTTGAATATTATCGGGTGAACCAACACCGTTTGCAGTTGGGAAATATCGGGATTGAACTGATAAAAAAAGACGGGCAGAAAGCGAAAATTTCAGACCTTACCAATATCAATCAGAAAATTGATTTATGGACAGGAATTATTAAGAGTGAATTCTCATTGGAAGGAACTCCTGTGAAAGTCTGGACGGCTTCTTTCCAAAATTCAGATAAAATCGGGGTAAAGATTGAGTCTGATTTGATTGCTAAAGGGAAACTGAAAGTTTTTGCACGCTACCCTTCTCCGACAGGACAGTTTTTGGATGATGCTGCTTTTTATGGAAATGAAAATGACCATTCTTCAAAAATCGTTTCGTCACAGTCTACTAAAGGATTGATTCAACATAAATTACAGAGCACTGATTATTATACTCAGTTAAATTTTACAGAAGGAAAACTTCGTGAAGCAGGAAAACATTATTTTGTTTACGAACCTTCTTCTAAAAATAAAACCATAGAATTAAGTGTTGAATTTTCGGCTAAAAATCCAAAAAGCAACAGAACTTTATTTGCTGATGCTGAAAAAGAAAGCACTTCAGGCTGGAAATCTTTCTGGGAAAGCGGTGCTGCCGTTGATTTTGAAGGAAGTACAGATCCGAGAGCCAATGAATTGGAAAGAAGAGTTGTTTTATCTGAATATTTAACCAAAGTACAATGTGGAGGAAGTAATCCGCCACAGGAAACAGGTTTAACGTTCAACAGCTGGTATGGAAAACCGCACACCGAAATGCATTGGTGGCACGGCGTTCACTACGCTTTGTGGGGAAGAACGGAGATTTTAGAGAAACAACTGGATTATTACTTCAGAACTTTTGATAAAGCTAAAAAATTAGCAGAAAGACAAGGCTACAAAGGTGTCCGTTGGATTAAAATGTCGGATAACGATGGGAACGAAAGTCCGTCTTCTGTTGCTGCCTTTCTCATTTGGGAACAGCCGCACATTATTTATATGACCGAACTTTTGTATCGTAGCAATAAGGACAAAAAAGTTTTAGAAAAATATAAGGATCTGATTTTTGCAACTGCTGATTTTATGGCAGATTTTGCAACTTATGATAAAGAAAAAAACCGTTATAATCTTGGGAAAGGCGTGATTCCTGCTCAGGAAGTTTTCCCGGCAAAAGACACTTATAACCCGACGTATGAAGTGGCGTATTGGGATTGGGCACTGAAAACAGCACAGCTTTGGAAAGAAAGATTGGGCGAACAAAGAGATAAAAAATGGGATGATGTTATTTCTAAATTAGCTCCACTTCCGGTTCAGGATGGAGTTTACCTTTCAGCAGAATCAGCTAAAGATTCCTTTACATTTCCAAAATGGATGACTGATCATCCTGCAGTTTTAGGTGCATTAGGAATGGTTCCAGAATCTCCGAAATTGGATAAAAAAATTATGAAAAACACGCTCGATATCGTTTGGGAAAGATGGAATTGGGAGCACACTTGGGGATGGGATTTTCCGATGACTGCGATGAATGCAGCAAGATTAGGACTTCCGAATAAGGCTTTAGACGCATTGTTTATGAAAATACAGACCAATACTTATCTGAAAAACGGACATAATTTTCAGGATGGACGTTTGAGAATTTACCTTCCGGGAAATGGAGGAACTTTAGCTGCTGTCGCAATGATGCTTGAAGGATGGGACAGTTCAACAGGACAATTTCCCGGTTTTCCGAAAGACGGAAGCTGGAAAATAAAAGCAGAAGGATTTAAAAAAATGCCTTAAAAAAAATACATTCATATTAGTTAGAGTCTGTCAGAAATGGCAGGCTTTTTTTTGGGGTTGGAGTTTTTGGGGTTGGAGAGTTTGAGGGTTGGAGGGTTGAGAGATGTGTCGCTCTTGCGGAGCTCAAATTATTAGGATCCTTGTTTTCTACAAAAATTTGGCTCCTGCATATCTTTATATTTTTCGAAGGATACCTGATTTGAAATTTCATGCGGATCAATTATTCAATTCACCTGCATGATTTGACAAATCCATGCAGGTGAATTTGTGACCTGATGCGGATGAATGTTAAGGTGTAAAGAATCAGATTAAAATGTTACGTTAACTTTACTATTTAGTTCTTAAAACAAAATGGCAATTTTTGAGTTCCGCCATTAAAATCTGCATTTTCTCAAATTCTGACATTAAATACAATAAGGATATAAATACCTGAAGATAAAAACATTACAGTTAATATTTTGATTAAAAAGTATATGAATTACTTATTATAAATTTTTGTAACTTGTATTCACTGATAATACAATTTCTTAAATAGATTTTTTTTAACTGAAACAATATCTCCTACGCAAAGATCATGTCAGATACACTTGAAATCAATATCAACGAAAACTCCAGAGTCCCGAAATACAAACAGATTGTAGACTCTATTCTTAACGGAATTGACGGAGGACAAATTAAAATCGGAGAAAAAATTCCTTCTATCAACGAACTCAGTGAATCTTGCTTTTTGTCAAGAGACACTGTTGAAAAAGCATATAAAGGACTGCGCAAAAGACAAATTATAGAATCTGTAAAAGGCAAAGGCTATTATATTTCGCGTATCAATAAAAATGATATCATCAATATTTTTTTCCTGATCAATAAACCGAGCACTTATAAAATGATGATTTACAATTATTTTGTTAATGCAATCGGTACCAAAGGAAATGTTGAGATGTATATTTATCACTGTGATGAAACACTATTTATCAATTCTCTCAAGAAAAATTTAGGCGGATTTGATTATTATGTGATCATGCCACATTTTCGGGATGAGCAGTCAAAACACACCAGTTCGACGCAGGAAGTTTTAGATATGATCGAGAAAATTCCTAAAAATAAACTTCTTTTATTAGACAATACAAAACCAAATATTTCTGGGGAATATGGCACTATCTTTCAGGATTTTGAACATGATATTTACAACGCCTTAGAGGAAGGTTTAGACAAAATCAGGAAATACGAAAAGATCATTCTGGTTTATCCAAACAAATCGATTCACCCCTATCCTTTCAGAATTGTGCGTGGATTTGAGAAATTTTGCAAAGATTTTAAATTAGACTATGAGATTCTTGACGAGATTTATCCCGATATGGAACTTCAGGATAAAGATATTTTCATTACAATTCGGGAACGTGATTTGGTAAATTTAGTGAAACAGATCCGTCAGAAAAATCTGAAATTAGGTGAAGACATCGGAATTATTTCCTACAACGAAACACCATTAAAAGAATTGCTGGGAATTACAGTGATTACAACTGATTTTAAAGCAATGGGCGAATCTGCTGCTTATATGATTCTGAAAAATAAGAAAGAACAGGTGAATAACGTTTTTAAATTTATTCAGAGAGCATCATTGTAGATGATGACTGATGTTGGATAAAAATTATAAATGAATATCAGTTTTTAATAATACCACTAAGATCAGCAGTCATTTTGTCATTCTGTAGGAATCTCAACATCCTAAAATAAAGCAGTTTAGATTCCTACGGAATGACAAACAAACAGTTAAAAGCTAAGTAATTACTATTTATTCACATTCATTAAATTATACTTTAAAAGAATAAGATTCCAATAATTATCGGAATCAATTTAAATTTTTTAAAAAAATATCTAATTATTTATGATTAAGAAATTAATTTTTGCCATGAGTTTTTTGGTGGCAATCACAGTTTTCGGACAGAAAAAAAATGATAAAGATGCTGTAACTGATGCTACTGAAAAGCTAAGATTAGCGATGATCAGCGGTGAAAAATTTACTTTGGAATCTTTGATTTTACCTGAATTGACTTACGGACATTCAAGCGGAATTATTCAAAATGCCACAGAGTTTGTAGAAACACTGGTTACAAAAAAGTCAGATTTTTTAACGATTGATATTACCAATCAAAACATCAGTGTTGTCGGAAACACAGCAATTCTTCGTCATCATTTGTATGCAACGACTGCTGATCTTGGAAAAGCTCCGGGAGATGTGAGTTTGGATATTTTGTTGGTCTGGACGAAAGTGAAAAATGACTGGAAATTGTTGGCAAGACAGGCGGTTAAATCTGGAAAGTAAAAATAAATTTCTGTTATAATAAATAAAATTCGTAAAGTTATTTTTGCGAATTTTTAATTTTATATTCAGGACTTTTTGTAAATTTTGGCTAAAGCCATTGTAGAATTTATTTCTGTTTAAACGGGCTAAAGCCCGCTTCTATTGAAGTATTTTTAATGCAAAGTTTCATTATTCTTTCTGAATATTTTTAGTCAGCAAAGAATGGAATCATTATTTGATTCTGATCAATCTAGCTTCATCAGCAGCTTGTTGCAATAATTCGCTTCCTTAAATAATGCAATTAATATCAAATCTTTGCGTTTAAAATATTCTATTTGGAATTGTAGATTTTGGCTAAAGTCAATAAAAATTTTATATAAAAAAAACGGACTAAAGCCCGTTTTCATTGACTATTTTATTTCGAAAATTATTTTACTCTAAACTTCTGCAATTCCTCCGGCGTATCACAGCAAACCTGCTCTAAGACCTGTCTGAACTGCATCTTTAGCATTTCAATAATGTGATCACCTCCTTTATCGCCCAAAGCTCCGACTGCGTACATAAAAGTTCTTCCCATAAAGGTAAATTCGGCACCACAGCTCAAAGCACGGGCAACATCCGGACCGGTTCTTACGCCGCTGTCCATCATGATTTTAATCTGACCTTTGTATTTTTCACTGATCTCTTTTACCACCGCAATCGTAGATTCTCCTGCATCGAGTTGTCTTCCACCGTGATTGGAAATAATCATTCCGTCAAAGCCTAAACGTACCGCTTCTGCAGCATCTTCATCGGAAGCCACACCTTTAATGACCAGTTTTCCTTTCCATTTATCACGGATGGCTTTGATTCTGTCGGAATTTAATCTTCCGGAAAAAGTAGAGTTCATGAACTGTCCCAATTGTTTGACGTTCATATTTTTGTCCATGTATTTCTCCATCGTTTTAAAACTTGGAACACCGTGTTTCAAAATTTCAAGGCACCATTCTGGTCTAGCCAATGCTTGCGAAACATTTCTGAAATTCAGTTGCGGAGGCATGGCCAAACCGTTTCTGATTTCTTTTGCTCTGTAACCGAAAGTCGGAACATCGGACAAAACACAAAGAACATCATAACCGGAAGCTTCACAACGGTCAAGAATATCATTTCTTAGCCATTCTTCTCTCGGATTATATAATTGATACCATGCTTTTCCTTCCGTCAGTTCTGCAATTCTTTCGATACTGCTCGTCGTAACGGTACTTAAAATGAATGGAATATTATGTTTAAAAGCTGCTTTTGCTAAAATTTCCGGAGCATTTGGCCACATTAAACCCTGTAAACCAACAGGAGAAATTCCGAACGGTGCAGAATATTTTACACCGAATAATTCCGTTTCCATATTGGCTTCCGTATAAGTGTTGTTCAAATATTGTGGACGAAGCAGAACATCCCTCAGTTCACTTGTATTTCTGTCACGGTTGATATTTTCGTTACAACCGCCATCCAGATATTCAAAAGCGAAACGCGGCATTTTCTTTTTTGCTCTTTCGATCAGCAATTCGAGAGAAGCATAATTGGTATCAAATGGAAAGGACATAGTTTGTTGTTAGATGTTGGATGTTGGATGTTGGATGTTGGATGTTTAATGTTGGATGTTTAATGTTGGATGTTGGATGTTTAATGTTGATGTTGAAAACTAAATTATTTTTTAAGCACCAGCATCTGACTTCCAGCTTCCAACAAATTTATAAATTAAGAATCAGTGGTTGCAGCACTTTCATCTGATAATGCTGCTGTAAAAATGTTTCGTCTATTTTTTTGTTGGAAATCACCATCGATGCTCCTAAAGCCGAGCCCAGCGGAGAATGCGTAGACATCACATTATAATGCTGGAAATGGTGAGACATCAGTTTCATGAAGACATCATTGTCTGTGAAACCTCCATCGATATAAATATTTTTAATTTCTGAATTTCCAATGGCATTTGTGATCGTGTGAATCTGTAAATCCATCAACTCAATCATTAACTGATGATAGGCTTCTTCAAAGGTTGAGAATGAATTTAAATCTGTGGCTGTAATCATTTTTCGTTTTAAAATAATGCCTTCAAAACGGAAATAGATATTTTTATTTTTCATTAAACGCAGATAGAGATCCTGATCAAACTGAACTTCTCTGTGGAAACCATATTCTTTTCCGTAATAAGCACACAGTTTTTCAACCTGAATTTTGTATTCATTTCCCATGAAAAAACGGGATGCTTTCACACGTTTACCGTCAATTCTCATATAATTCAGGCAGTTGTTTTCGATGTCTTCATCCGTTAAACTTTCATCATTGAATGGATTTAAAGAAATACTCCACGTTCCGGTTGAAAGCAGTAAAAACGGTTCTTTTTTACTTAAAATATAAGGCAGCAGCGCTGAAGAACTGTCGTGAATTCCAACGCCAATTTTAATTTTTTTGTTTCTGTAAGAAGTGTTGATGCTTGCAGAAGTTGGAACGATTGGTCCTAACAAGGAATCAATTCCTTCTTCATATACCCAATCGTGATAATCCGCCTTGTCGTAATCCCAAAGGTTGGTATGACAGCCGATTGAAGTAAATTCGGAAACGCAAATTCCGGTAAACAAATATGATAAATACTGAGGTAAATGAAGGCTGTAACGGATTTTTTTGAAAACTTCCGGATGTTTGTATTTTAACCAGAATAACTGCAGTCCGGAGTTCAGCATTCCGGTTTGAGGTGATGCTGTTTCTCGGGCAATTTTCAGTTTACTGCCATGTTTTTCGTAAAATAGATCAAGAATATCCTGATCCATCGGTTTGGTGTAGTTGTACAACGGCGTCAGAACATTTCCTTTTTGATCCAAGTGTACAAAACTTGCTCCGTAAGTGGAAAAATTAATGGCTTTTACTTCAAAATTTTCATCATCGAGAATGGCATTGAAATTATCTTTGATCCAGTTTTGCAATGCTGCCAAATCTTCTGTGGGATAACCATCTTCATCGGTGGTAAGTGGAAGTTCAGTATATTCACGTACAACTTCTTTGTAATTTTTATCAAATAAAAAAAACTTTTTGTTGGTTTTTCCAATATCAAATACGATGGTTACCTTTTTTTTGGACATTCCTGAGATGAATTTAAAGATTTATTATAAAATGGTTATTAGTTTTTTTTCAAAATTTGATTTAAAAATTCTTATTTTAACGCAAAGTACGCTAAGTTTTTTTTTGACAAGCTAGCTGTTTTTAAGTTCGCAAAGGCGTTCTACTTAGCAAAGTCACAAAAGATTTTTATTTTGTGTAAAATTTAAAATTTGTTTAAATTCATTTTAAATTTAATAATTAAAAAAAACCATCAAGGAGTGTTTAGTGATTAAAAATAATTAAGAAAAAAATCCACTGATTTCTTAAATAAAGAAGTCTACCTTTAATTTTCTAAACACTCTGGTCTCAACGGTAAATAAGGATACATATAATTAAACTTTCGATTGCACCTGAAAGTAATTATCAAATAAAAACGGATCTTATAATCCGGTTGCTTTTGCCCAGCCTCTTTCAGAAATCAAGGTTTCTCTCACCTTTAAACTTCTGTAAGCAGCGATCGGGTCTAAAGCCGCGCCACTCTGCAATCTTGCAGCTTTCAATAACGGACGAACATCTGTTCTGTACGCATTCTGCAAAATATCCTGAGCTGCAACAACATCATTGTTTAACTGTGCTGTTTTTAAAGCTTTCTGATCCACCAAAAGTGCCTGAGCATAAGCGATTAAGATCGCCTCCAAAGACTGTAATAAATCTTCCAAAGGATCTT